>Ga0335085_10003630_pt1 | contig 26480 bp, 25 predicted proteins | sample Lox_Sample_45_FD_206712 | JGI IMG/M metagenome (GOLD analysis project Ga0335085, IMG submission 206712) | Soil microbial communities from Loxahatchee National Wildlife Refuge, Florida, United States - Lox_Sample_4.5 | ecosystem: Environmental > Terrestrial > Soil > Wetlands | place: USA...
GATTCGGCATGCGTGGAGAATACGCGCATGGACTTCACGCTCACGCAGGAACAGGAACTGATCCGGGAGACGGCCCGCGAGTTCTGCGACCGGGAGATCGTCCCGTACGCGGACGAGTGGGACCGGACCGAGACGATGGACGCCGGGCTCGTGCCGAAGCTCGCGGAGATCGGATTCCTCGGGTGCGCGCTGCCCGAGGAGCACGGCGGGATGGGCCTCGACACGATCTCGTACTGCCTCGTGATGGAGGAGCTCGGGCGGGCCGACTCGTCGGTGCGCGGGATCGTCTCCGTCAACAACGGGCTCGCCGGGAAGACGATCGCGCGCTGGGGGACGGAGGAGCAGCGCGGCGCGTGGCTGCCGCGGCTCGCGGACGGCTCGGCGCTCGGCTGCTATGGGCTGACGGAGCCCGGGTCAGGATCGGACCCCGCGTCGCTCGTGACGCGGGCGGAGCGGGACGGCGGCGACTGGGTCATCTCCGGCTCGAAGATCTTCATCACGCTCGGGTCGTGGGCGGGGGTCGCGCTCGTGTTCGCGCGGACCGGGGGCGAGGGGCCGCGCGGGATCACGTGCTTCCTCGTGCCGACGGACTCGCCGGGCTTCGGCGCGCGGCGGATCCACGGCAAGCTCGGGCTGCGCTCGCAGGACACGGCCGAGCTTTTCCTCGACGGCGTCCGCGTGCCCGACTCGGCGCGGCTCGGCGACGAGGGCGCGGGCTTCAAGGTGGCGATGTCGGCGCTCGACAACGGGCGGATCTCGCTCGCCGCCGGGGCGGTGGGCCTCGCGCGCGGCTGCGTCGAGGCGGCGACCGGCTACGCGAAGGAGCGGACGCAATTCGGGAAGCCGATCGCGGGCTTCCAGCTCGTGCAGGAGCTGATCGCGGACGCGGCGGTCGAGACCGAGGCGGCTCGGCTCATGGCCTGGCGCGCCGCGTCTCTCGCGGACGCGCACGAGCCGTACACGCTTGCGGCGTCGCAGGCGAAGTACTACGCGAGCGAGGTCGCCGTCCGCGCCGCGAACGCCGCGCTCCAGGTGCACGGCGGCTACGGCTACGTCGACGAGTACCCGGTGGCGCGGTACCTCCGCGACGCGCGCGTGTTGACCCTCTACGAGGGCACGAGCCAGGTGCAGAAGCTGCTGATCGGACGGGCGCTGACGGGCGAGAGCGCGTTCGTCTAGCTAGGAGTACGTGTCCAGGTAGCTCGGCGACGCGATCCGGAGCCGTCGCTCGACGTCGGCCTTGACCCGCGCGAGCGTGCCCGCGGGCACGTCACCGGCGCGAATGCGCGCGGCGAGCGCCCGCAGCTCCGCGTCGTCCTCCTGCTCGAGCGCGGCGAGCTCGCGGTAGACGATGCCGAGCGCGTTCAGCGCGACGAGCATCCGGAACCGGAGCCGGTGGTCGTCCAGCGTGGGCATGATCTCTCCGGCCAGGAACTCCTGGATCGCCTCGGCGAGCTCCTGCGCCGTCGGTCTCTCGCTCATCTCACGCAACGGTTGGCGTGGCGTGGCGTAGCCAGGTGGCGTGGCGTGGCGTAGCCACGACAAATGTCGTGGCGACGCCAAGCTTGCAAGTCGGAAAACGGCGGCGAAGCTCGCGTCATACAAGCGCCTTCTGCTCGAGAAGGTGGCAGATCTCGTACTCGACCTCTGCGCCGAGGCGGCCGAGGATCGCGAGCTCGACGCTGCGGTCGAGCCCGCTCAGATGTCGTTGCGCCTGCGTGAGGCAGCCGATCGCCCACCCGACGTTTCCGGCCAGCTCCCAGTAGTCGAGCTCATCCGGGGACACCCCGAAGCCGGTGAGCGCGTTGTAGCGGTCGAGGTAGGGCGCAACGTCGCCGATGCCGCCGAGCCGCTTCTCGGAGACGCCGAACCGCCAGGCCCGCACGAGCGAGAACGCGAGATCGCGCACCGGGTCGTCGAGGTGCGCAAACTCCCAGTCGAGCACGCCGGCGAGCCCGACGTCCTCCCGCACGACGAGATTGCCGATCCGGAAGTCCCCGTGCGCCACGACGACCCGCCGCGGCGGCGGACGGTTCTCGCGCAGCCACCAGAGCCCGAGCTCGATCGCCGGATGCGGCTCGCCGACCTCGTCGAGCTCGGCCACCATCCGCTCGAGCCGCGCTTCGACGAGGAAGGGGAGGCGCGCGGCCGGGATCGCGTGGATCCGCGCCAGCTCCTCCGCCATCTGCGCGGGCAGCCGCGCCCGCGCCCCCGTCAGCTCCTCGCGCCGTACGATCCGCCGCCCGATCGTCTCGCCCTCGAGCCGCTCCATCACGAACGCCTCCCGGCCGGCGAGATCCGGCACGTAGCCGTACGGGCGCGGCACCGTCACGCCCGCCTCGTGCGCCGCCCGGAGCACCTCGAACTCGTCGGCCAGCGTCAGCGTGTGCCGGTGGATGACCCCGACCGCGGCGCGGCGGACGAGCAGCCGCTCGCCGCCCGCGTCCACGGCCCAGGCCTCCTTCGAGGCCCCGCCCGCGAGCAGCACGGGCTCCGAGATCTCGACCTCGTGGCCGAGCACCCCCGACAGTGCCGCCTGGAACGCCTCGCGCACGTCTGCGATCATCGCCTCCACCCGTGTCCGCTGTCATCCCCGAACCCGTCCGCGAGCGCCGCGAGCGCGTCCGCTCCTTCATGGAGGAGCACGTCTACCCGAACGAGCCGCAGCTCTTCACCGAGGACGAGGCCGCCGACGCGCTCATCGCGGAGCTCCAGCGGAAGGCGAAGGACGCGGGCCTGTGGGCGCCGCACCTCCCGCCTGCCGCGGGCGGCAGCGGCAGCGGCTTCATCGAGTACGCGTACCTCAACGAGGAGATCGGTCGCAGCTTCATCGCCCAGCTGATCCTCGGCTGCCAGGCGCCGGACGCCGGCAACGGCGAGATCCTCCATTTGTACGGCACGCCGGAGCAGAAGGAGCGCTTCCTGAAGCCGCTCGTCGCCGGCGAGACGCGCTCGTTCTTCGGCATGACCGAGCCGGAGGTGGCCGGCTCCGACCCGACGCTGCTCCGCGGCCGCGCCGTCCGCGACGGCGACGAGTGGGTGATCGACGCGCACAAGTGGTTCTCCTCCGGCGCGGACGGCGCAGGCTTCGGCGTCGTCATGGTCGTCACCGATCCTGACGCGGACCCGCACCGGCGCGCGTCGATGATCCTCGTCCCGACGGATGCGCCGGGCTACGAGCTCGTGCGCAAGGTGCCGGTGATGGGCCACTCGGGCCGCGGCTGGGGGACGCACTGCGAGACGCGGTTCACGAACGTGCGCGTCCCGGTCGCGAACACGCTCGGCGAGCCGGGCGACGGCTTCCGCATCGCGCAGAAGCGCCTCGGCCCGGGCCGCATCCACCACGTGATGCGCTGGCTCGGGCAGATGCAGCGCGCGTTCGAGCTGATGTGCTCGTACGCACTCGAGCGCAAGGCGTTCGGCGGCGCGCTCGCCGAGAAGCAGACGATCCAGAACTGGATCGCCGAGTCGGCCGCGGAGATCCAGGCCTGCCGGCTGATGACGCTGCAGGCGGCGCACCGCCTCGACGAGGGCGACGAGGCGCGCGTCGAGGTCTCGCTGATCAAGTTCTACGCGGCGCGCGTGCTCTGCGACGTCACCGACCGCGCGATCCAGGTGCACGGCGGGCTCGGCCTCACCGACGACACGCCGCTCGCGCTGATGTGGCGGATGGCGCGCGGCGGCCGGATCTACGACGGCGCCGACGAGGTGCACAAGATGGTCGTCGCGCGGCGGATCCTCCGGTCGTTCGAGGACGGCGGGACCTGGCGCTTCACGTAGCCCTCGAAGGCGAGCGCGTGCGACTCGAGCCGCTCGAGCCGCGTCACGCCGAGGCGCTGTGGGCCGCCGCGCAGGACGAGCGGATCTTCCGCTGGTTCACGTACCGGGTCGACCGCGACCGCGAGACGTTCGACCTCTGGTTCGAGCTCGTCCGCCGCGAGTGGCTCCCGTTCGCGCAGGTCGTCGGCGGCGTCCCGCTCGGGTCGACCTCGTACGGAAACGTGCGCGAGCGCGACGGGGTCGTGGAGATCGGCAACACGTGGCTGTCTCCGTCGGCGTGGGGGACGGGCGCGAACGCGGAGGCGAAGCTCCTCCTGATGGAGCACGCGTTCGAGCACGAGGGATTCCGCCGCGTCGAGTTCAAGACGGACTCTCAGAACGACCGCTCGCGCGCCGCGCTCGCCGCGCTGCCCGCCGAGTTCGAGGGCGTGTTCCGGAAGCACATGATCGTCCGCGACGGCGAGCGGCGCGACTCCGCGTGGTACGCGGTGATCGACGACGACTGGCCCGCGGTGAAGGCGGCGCTACGCGAGCGGCTCGCCGGCAAGCCGGCGCCTGGGCAGCGGTAGCCCGCCCGCCGCAGCCAGCGCGAGCGCGACGAGCGCCGGCGCCTCGAGCGCGACGAAGTAGTAGTCGTTCAGCCGCGGGTCGAGGACGAGCCGCGCCGCGACGACGGCGGCCGGCACGAGCCAGACCGCGTGCCGCGATCCGCGCGTCGCCCGCGCGACCACGACGCCCGCGCCGACCGCGAGCGCGCCCTGCGCGATCCGCAGCGGCCAGCCGACCTCCGAGCCCGTCGCCATGAACAGCGCGAGCAGCGAGTGCGACGACACGAGCCAGCGGTAGCGGCCCATCTCGAAGTGACCGGCCGCGACGAACGGGAGGTAGAGCGCGGCCGCGACGATCACCGCCACCGCGAAGCCGCGAACCGCGTCCCGCCCGCGCGGGGCGAGCGCGAGCACGGCGACGCCGAGGATCCCCCAGGTCTCGAACCCGGCCGAGAGGCCGACGACGAGCCCCGCGCGCGCGACGCGCCCGCGCCGCGCGTCGGCGGCGGCGAGCACCCAGAGCAGCGGGAGCAGTGAGTCCGCCGGATGCCCCGAGTCCCAGCCGGCGCGCGTGAAGCCGGTGACGACCGCGACGAGCCCGATCGCGGCGAGCCAGCGCGGTCGCTCGACCCCGGCGGCGCGCGCGGCCGCGACGACGACGAGCGCCGCCGCCGCCCCGAGCAGCACGGCCAGCGCCGTCGGCCAGCGCCCGACGGTCCCGAACAGGGCGAGCTGGATCGGCCCGACCTGGATGTACGAATGGTCGAACGCGAGGCTCCAGTGCGGCGACAGCAGCGTCCTCCCGTCCGCGGTGAACATCCACGCGTCGCCGCCGTCCCCGCGCGCGAGCGGCGCCACGGCGGCGGCCGCGGCGACGGGCGCGATCCACGCGAGCGTCCGCCTCATGGAGCGGATATCGGCTCCGGCGCGCCTCAGCCTGAGCGGCGCACGATCTGGGTGCAGCGGGACGCCGCCAGCAGCGTTCCCTCCGTGTCGAACAGCTCGGCGGCACAGAAGACGAGCCGCCGGCTGCGCTGGATCACACGGCCCTCCGCCCGCAGCGTCCCCGGCGTCGCCGAGCGCATGAACTCGACCCGGAGATCCGCGGTGAGGAAGTCCTCCTCGGTCGACATCAGCGACCAGCAGGCGCCGCCCATCGCCGTGTCGAGGAGCGTCGCCACCATGCCGCCGTGGACGATCGGGCCCGTCGGCCCGTGGAAGCAGTACTCCGGCGTCGCGTCCCACTCCATCACGATCAGCCCGTCGCCGTGCTCGACCGTGCGGTAGCCGAGCGTGTGCCAGACGTGCGGCGCGGGCGGGTCGTCGCCCCAGCCCGGCCGCGAGCGGGGTCCGCTCATCGGTGCTCTCTCATCTGGGGCCGGGGACGCCGGGGAATCGGAACGGCTCGATCCGGTTCATCTGGACGACCCACGCGCGGCCGGTCTCCTCGTCGTTCAGCGCGCGGAGCGCGGCCTCGGCGACGAACGACGGCTCCATCAGCGGCGGCACGAGCCCGCGGATCTCCTCCGCGACGATCGGGGTGTCGGTGAACGCGGGGCAGAGCGCGTTGATCCGGATCCCGCGCGCAGCGAGCCCGGGCGCGGCGGCGCGGACGAAGCCGACGACCGCGTGCTTCGTCGCGGCGTAGACGGGATCGAGCGGCGCCGACGTGAGCCCGGCGAGCGACGCCGTCGCGACGATCGAGCCGCCGTTCGGCATCAGCCGCGCCGCCAGCTCGCGCACGCCCAAGACGACGCCGTCGACGTTGACGCCCATGATCCGCCGGTACTCCTCGTCGGTCAGCTCCGCGAGGTCCTGCACGCCGATCGCGATCCCCGCGTTGAGGAAGGCCGCGTCGAACTCGCCGTCGAGCGTGCGCCACATCGCGGCGTCGCCGACGTCGTACCCGTCCGCGAGGTCGAGGACCGTCACGTCCGCGTCGCCGAGCGCCGCCACGATCGCGGCGCCGATCCCGGACCGCCCGCCGGTCACCAACGCTCTCACGGCAGCAGCACGACCTTGCCGACGCTTCGCCGCGACTCGACGAGCGCGTGCGCCTCCTCCACCTCGTCGAGCGGGAACTCGGCGCCGACGAGCGGCTTCACCGCGCCGCGCGTCCACAGTTCGAGCACCTCGGCGACGGCCGGGAGCACGAGCCCGGGATCGAGCCGCATCAGGCGCCCCAGGTAGAAGCCGTGGACGCCCGCGTTCCGACCGACGAGCAGCCGCGGGTCGACCGGCGGCCACGGCCCCGCCGCCGAGCCGATCGCGACGAGCGAGCCGAGCGGCCGCAGCCGCGGCAGCGACGACGCGAACAGCTCGCCTCCGACGGGGTCGACGACGACGTCGGCCTGGAGATCCTCCGGGATCGCGTCGTAGACGTACGCCTCCGCCGCCCCGAGCTCGCGGCAGACGTCGAGCTTCGCCGCGGACCCGGCTGCCGCGACGACGCGGCCCGCGCCGAGCGCGAGCGCGACCTGGATCGCCGCCGTCCCGACGCCGCCCGCCGCCGCGTACACGAGCACCGTCGCGCCCTCGCGCAGCCGCACCTGCTTCGCGAGCGGGATGTACGCCGTGAGGAACGTCAGCAGGAACGACGCGCCCTCCGAGAACGACGCCCCCTCGGGCAGCGGCACGAGCGTCGCCGGGTCGAGCGCGGCGAGCTCCGCGTACCCGCCCGCCGACGACGAGAACGCCATCACGCGCGTCCCGTCCTCGAGCTCGCCGGCGATCTCCGTGCCGAGGATCGCCGGCAGCTCCGGCATCTGCGGGTAGACGCCGCGCCGGATCATCACGTCGGCGAAGTTGATCCCGGCCGCCCTGACGTGCACGACGGCCTTCCCCTCTCCACCAGGATCGGGCACGTCGCGCAGCTCGAACGGCGCATCGACGGCTGTGAGGACGGCGGCTCTCATCATCTAGTGCAGAGGCGCAGCCTCTGCACCTGCGAACTGCTCGCGGAGCGCGATCTTGCGGAACTTGCCGACGCTCGTCTTCGGGATCTCGTCGACGAACTCGAACCGGTCGGGCAGCCAGAACTTCGCGAACTGCGGCGCGAGGAACTCGCGCAGCTCGTCGCCGGTCGCCGTCCTCCCCTCGCGGAGCACGACGACGCCGAGCGGCCGCTCCGCCCACTTCTCGTCCGGGATCGCGATCACCGCCGCCTCGGCCACGGCCGGATGCGCCATCAGCGCGTTCTCGAGGTCGACGGAGGAGATCCACTCGCCGCCGGACTTGATCACGTCCTTCGAGCGGTCCTTGATCTGGATGAACCCGCGCGGGTGGATCGAGACGATGTCGCCGGTGCGGAACCAGCCGTCCTCCGTCCAGCGGTCGGCCTGCTCCGGCGTGTCGTAGTAGCCCGCCGCGACCCACGGGCCGCGCACCTCGAGCTCGCCCATCGTCTCGCCGTCCCACGGGATCTCCTCGTCGCCGACGCGCGCGCGTACCTCGACGAACGGCAGCGGGATCCCCTGCATCGCCACGAAGTCGAACTGCGTCTCCTCGTCGGCGTCGTGCAGGTCGCCCGGCAGCTGCGCGGTCGACGCGACCGGCGAGGTCTCGGTCATGCCCCAGCCGTGGACGACGCTGAGCCCGTGCCGTTGCTTGAAGCCGGCGATCATCGCGCGCGGCGCCGCCGAGCCGCCGACGAGCATGCCCTTCATCCGCGACAGGTCCCACCTGCCGGGATCCGCGTCGAGCATGGCGAGGATCCCCATCCAGATCGTCGGCACGCCGGCCGTCCACGTCACGCCCTCCTGGACGAAGTCCTCGAGCAGGCTCTCCGGGTCGAGGTACGGGCCGGGGAAGACGAGCTTCGAGCCGAGCATCGCCGCGAGATACGGGTAGCCCCACGCGTTCGCGTGGAACATCGGCACGACCGGGAGGATCACGTCCGCCTCGGAGATCCCCAGCCCCATCGGGTTGCCGGCGGCGACGCCGAGCGAGTGGAGGACGGCGGAGCGGTGCGAGTAGAGGACGCCCTTCGGCAGCCCCGTCGTGCCGCTCGTGTAGCACATCGCCGCCGCCTCGTCCTCGTCGAGGCGCGGGTCGCTCCAGTCGTCCGGCTCGGCCGTGCTCAGCAGCTCCTCGTAGGAGTCCTCGACGACGAAGACGTGCTCGATCTTCGTGCGGTCGCGGAAGGAGTCGAGCAGCGGGACGAGGCTCTCGTCGACGATCACGGCCCGGTCGCCGGCGTGGTCGGCGATGTACGCGAGGTCGTTCGGGTGGAGGCGGAGGTTCAGCGTGTGCAGCACGTAGCCGCCGCACGGGATCCCGAAGTAGGCCTCGAGATGCTGATGGTGGTTCCAGCAGAGGGTGGCGACGCGGTCGCCGCGCCCGAGCCCGAGCTTCCCGAGCGCCGCGGCGAGCCGCCGCGACCGCCGCGCCGTCTCGCCCCAGGTCGTGCGGTGGAAGCTCCGGTCCGGCAGGCGGGTGACGACCTCGTTGTCGCCGTAGTACGTCTCGACCCGCCGCAGGACGTGCGGCAGCGTCAGCTGGAAGTCCATCATCAGGCCGTCCATGCGTCTCCTCGGTCGCTTGGGCGCTGATGGTCGCACGAGCCTCCGGCGCCCGCAAGCGGGTCAGTCGCTGCCGAGGTGGAGCCAGGCGTCGGGCCGGTTCGGCGGCAGCAGGCTGACGAGGATCAGGATCACGACCGTGGCGCCGAAGTACTGGTAGAGCGACGCGCTGCCCGAGAACTGCCCCGTCGAGGTCTGGCCGAACGCGAGGCACGCGAAGGTGATGAGCGCGACCGCGAGCGCCACCTGCATCGCGTGCTTCGGCCGGTGCGGCAGGAACTCGGCGAGGATCAGGCTCAGGACGAGGATCGCGAACACGCCGAACTCGAGCACGCCGAGGATGATCCACGCGGCGTGGATGCCGGGGAACGAGCCGATGAACGTGTGGTCGAACTGCTGGACGATCCCCGCCGGCGGGTGCCCGTGGTCGTCGATCAGCTTCTCCTTGCCGGAGTAGAAGAACAGTCCGCCGACCATCAGGTAGACGCCGACGACGATCGCCCAGTACGCGATCCCGTCCCAGATCGACCCCTTGCCGACCACGGCGAAGTCGCGCCGCGGCTTCTCGGGCTGCGCTGCCATCGCTCCACCTCCGTTGCGAGTTGTCCGCGGCGACTCCACTCGCGCGCGGTGTGCGGTTCAGCCTGCGGCGACGGGCGCGCCGAGGACGGCGTCGGCCACCTCGGCGCGGAGCTGCGCCGGCCGGCCGCCGAAGCCGTGAAGCCAGAGTGCCCGCTTGTAGAAGCGGTGCAAAGGGTGCTCCCATGTGAAGCCCGTGCCGCCGTGCACCTGGATCGAGCGCTCGCAGGCGGCGACCGCCGCCTCGGTCGCGAACGCCTTCGCCGCGGCCGCCGCGACCGGCGCCTGCTCGTCGCCGACGGCGACGCACCAGGCGGCCCAGTAGGCGAGCGAGCGGGCGAGCTCGACGTCGCCGTACGTGTTCGCGAGCGCATGCGACACCGCCTGGTAGACGCCGATCGGCCTGCCGAACTGCTCGCGCGTCTTCGCGTGCTCCACGCCGAGGTCGAGCGCCCGCTGCGCCACGCCGACGGCCTCGCAGGCCATCGCCGCCCGCGCGCGCGGCTCGTCGCCGGCGCCGGGGAGCGGGGAGCCGTCGCCGCGCTCGAGCCGTCCCAGCGGGCGCGTCGCGTCGACCGACGCCTCCTCCTCGCCACGCGCCTCGTACGCGGAGCCGTCGGCGACGACGCGGTCGACCGAGAGGAGGTGCGGGACGAGCCCGCCGACCTCGGCCGACCAGCGCGTCTCGCCCGAGGCGACCGCGGCGCGCTCGTCCGCGCCGAGCCACGGCAGCGCGAGCCCGACCGTCTCGAGGAACGGACCGGGGTAGAGCGCGTAGCCGAGCTCCTCGAAGAGGAGCGCCTCCTCGATGAACGTCAGGCCGACGCCGCCCTCGTCCTCCGAGATCGAGACGCCGAGCCAGCCGAGGTCGGCGAGGCCGCCCCAGTCGTCGTCGGCGGCGCCGTCCCAGTCGCGGTCGAGCGGGAAGCGCTCGGCGAGCCGGCCGCGCGCGAGCCGCTTCAGCTCCAGCTGCTCCTCGGTGAAGGCGAAGTCCATCAGCGAGACCTCGGGAGATCGAGGACGCGCTCGGCGATGATGTTGCGCAGCACCTCGGAGGTGCCGGCCTCGATCGTGTTCCCGCGGCTGCGCAGCTGCTGGTGGTGCCACCAGCCGTCGTCGAGGATCCCGTCCTCGCCGAGCAGCTCGCGGCCGAGCTTCGTCAGCCGCTGGTTCTGCTCCGACCAGCGCAGCTTCGCGACCGAGCCCTCCGGGCCGGGAATGCCGGTTCGCTCGTACGTCGTCAGTGCGCGGTAGTTCGTGTAGCGGAGCGCCTGGAGGTCGATCCACTCCTGGGCGACGCGGTCGCGGGCCAGCGCGTCGCCGTTCACGCGCTCGCGCGCGACCTCGATCAGCCGCCCGAGATGCACCTCGAGCTGCGCCGAGAGCGCGAACCCGAGCGTGCCGCGCTCGTGCAGCAGCGTCGTCATCGCCACCATCCAGCCCTGGCCCTCCTCGCCGAGGAGGTTCTCGGCGGGCACCTCGACGTCGGTGAAGAAGATCTCGTTGAACTCGGACTCGCCGGTGATCTGCCGCAGCGGCCGCACCTCGATGCCCGGCGCGTGCATGTCGACCATCATGTACGTGAGGCCCTTGTAGCGCGGCGCATCGGGATCGCTGAGCCCGACGAGGATGCACCAGTCGGCGATGTGCGCGAACGACGACCACACCTTCTGGCCGTTGAGCACGAAGACGTCGCCGCGGCGCTCCATCCGCAGCCGCGCGGCCGCGAGGTCGGAGCCCGCGTCCGGCTCGGAGAAGCCCTGGCACCAGATCTCGTCGGCGGAGAGGATCCTCGACAGATGCGCCTGCTTCTGCTCCTCGGTCCCGTGCGCCATGATCGTCGGCCCGGCCATCCCGAGCCCGATCACGCCGACGTGCGACGGCGCCTGCGCGCGCGCCGACTCCTCGAGGTAGATCGCCTGGAAGCTGTACGGCGCGCCGGCGCCGCCGTACTCCTTCGGCCACGTCAGCCCGGCGTAGCCGGCGTCGTAGAGCGCGCGGCTCCACTCGCGGTAGAACGGGTCGTCGAACCGCTGCGCCCCGCCGCGCCAGCCGCGCCGCTCCTCGGGAAGGTTCGCGTCGAGCCAGGCGCGCAGCTCCGAGCGGAACGCGGCCTCCTCCGGCGTGTCGCGAAGGTCCACGGTCCCGAGACTACCCCGCGACGAGGCTCCGGTCGAGGGACGAGACCGCGGTGCCGCCGCAGAGCGCGAGCGTCAGGTCGGTCTCCGCGAGCAGCTGGCGGATCACCGCCTCGACGCCGTCGGCGCCGCCGACCGCGAGCCCGTACGCGTAGAGGCGTCCGATCATGACCGCGTCGGCGCCGAGCGCGAGCGCCTTCACGACGTCGGCGCCGCGGCGGATCCCGCCGTCCATCACCAGCGGGTAGTCCGGGCCGACGGCGTCGCGGATCTCGACGAGCGCGTCGAGCGCAGCGACGGAGCCGTCCACCTGGCGACCGCCGTGGTTCGAGACGACGATGCCGTCGACGCCGTGCCCGCGCGCGAGCTCGGCGTCCTCGGCGGTGAGCACGCCCTTGACGAGGAGCGGCACGGAGACGAGCCCGCGCAGCCAGTCGAGGTCGCTCCACGTCAGGCCGAGGTTCGGGAAGGTCATGAGCATCGCGGCGGCCGCGGCGAGCGGGTCCTCCTCCGGCGTCCGGTCGAGCTTCGCGAGGAAGACCGGGTCGGTGAACCAGTTGGCGCAGCCCTGGCTGCGGAGGAACGGCAGGTACGCGTTGCGGAGGTCGCGCGGCCGCCAGCCGAGGTTCGGCGTGTCGATCGTGACGACGATCGCCGAGTAGCCGGCGGCCTGCGCGCGCGCGACGAAGCTCGCGGCGACGTCGCGGTCGTTGATCCAGTAGAGCTGGAACCAGCGCGGCGCGTCGCCCGTCGTCTCCGCGATCTGCTCGATCGAGGACGAGGCCGCACTCGAGAGGACGTACGGCACGCCGGCGGCGGCGGCCGCGCGCGCGGCGGCGACCTCGCCCTCCGGGTGCGCGATCGACAGGACGCCGACGGGCGCGAGGAGGAACGGCGCGGCCGAGCGCGTGCCGAGGACCTCGACGGAGAGGTCGCGCACCGTGTTGCCGGCGAGCATCCGCGGGCGGAGCCGGCGCCGCTCGAAGGCGTCGAGGTTCGCGCGCATCGTCGCCTCGCCGCCGGCGCCGCCGGCGATGTAGTCGAACGCGCCGGCGTCGATCTTCGCCTTCGCCGCCGCCTCCCACTCCTCGGGCGCGACGGGCCACTCGGGCGCGCCGGCGATGTAGATCGCGTTCTGGACGGCGCTGCCCTCGAAGGCGTTCACGCGGGGGATCATGTCGTACCCCAGGCGGCGGCGCGTACGATCCCACCGTGGACGCCCGCGCGCTCCTGGCGACGCCTCTCGACGAGCTCTGCGCGGAGGCGCGCGCCGTGCGCGGCGCGCGCGGGCGCGGTCTCGTCACGTACTCGCCGAAGGTCTTCGTCCCGCTGACGAAGCTCTGCCGCGACGTCTGCCACTACTGCACGTTCGCGGCGCCGCCGAGGCGCGGCGAGCGCGCGTACCTCACGATCGACGAGGTGCTGGAGATCGCGCGCGCCGGCGCCGCCGCCGGCTGCCGCGAGGCGCTGTTCACGCTCGGGGACAAGCCGGAGCTGCGGTACCGCGCCGCCCGCGAGGAGCTCGCCGCCCTCGGCTGCGCGACGACGCTCGAGTACCTCGCCCGCGCCGCGCAGGCGGTGCTCGACGAGACCGGGCTGCTCCCGCACCTGAACCCGGGCGTGCTCACGCGCGACGACGTGCGCGCGCTCCGCCCGGTGTCCGCGTCGATGGGCGCGATGCTGGAGACGACCTCGGAGCGTCTGTCGCAGCGCGGCGGCCCGCACCACGGCTCGCCGGACAAGCTTCCATCCGCGCGGCTCGCGACGCTCGACGCCGCCGGCGCCGAGCGCGTCCCGTTCACGACGGGGATCCTGATCGGGATCGGGGAGACGCGCGAGGAGCGGCTCGATGCCCTCGCCGCGATCGCCGCCGCGCAGTCACGGTACGGCCACGTCCAGGAGGTGATCGTCCAGAACTTCCGCGCGAAGCCCGGCACGCGCATGGCGGACACGCCGGAGCCTTCCACGGAGGACCATCTCTGGACGCTCGCCGCCGCCCGGCTGGTCCTCCCGCCGGAGATCCACCTCCAGGCGCCCCCGAACCTCACGGAGGACTTCGCCGTCCTCCTCGACGCCGGCATCGACGACTGGGGCGGCGTCTCGCCGGTGACGATCGACCACGTCAACCCGGAGGCGCCGTGGCCCGCGGTCGAGCGCCTGCGCGAGGCGACCCGCTCCCGCGGGCTCGAGCTCGCGCCGCGGCTCCCGGTCTATCCCGAGTGGCTCGACTCCGCGTGGCTCGCGCCGGAGATCGACACGCGTGCGCTCCGCGCCTCCGACGCGCTCGGGCTCGCGCGCGAGGACGACTGGGCGCCCGGCGAGCCGGTAGAGGTGCCGTTCGTCCCGCGCGACGCGCTCCCGCACGACTCGCGCGACGAGCTCGACGAGGGCGCGATCGCGCGGCTGTTCGCGGCGCGCGGCGAGGAGCGCGAGCGCGTCCTCGCGACGGCCGACCGGCTCCGCCGCGAGACGAACGGCGAAACCGTCAGCTACGTCGTCACGCGGAACATCCAGTACACGAACGTCTGCTACTTCCGCTGCGGCTTCTGCGCGTTCTCGAAGGGCAAGCTCGCCGCGAACCTGCGCGGCCCCGCGTACCTCGTCCCGCACGACGAGATCGTCCGCCGCGCCGTCGAGGCATGGGAGCGCGGCGCGAGCGAGGTCTGCCTCCAGGGCGGGATCCACCCCGCGTTCGACGGCGGCTACTACGAGTCGGTCGTCCACGCGATCAAGGACGCGCTGCCGGGGATGCACGTGCACGCGTTCTCCGCGCTCGAGATCTGGCAGGGCGCCGCGACGCTCGGGCTCCCCCTCGGCGACTACCTGCTGCGGCTCCGCCGCGCCGGGCTCGGCTCGCTCCCCGGCACCGCCGCCGAGGTGCTCGACGACGACGTCCGCGCCGTCATCTGCCCGGACAAGATCACGACCGCGCAGTGGCTCCAGGTGCACGACACGGCGCACGCCGTCGGGCTCCGCTCGAACAACACGATCATGTTCGGCCACGTCGACGCCCCGCGCGCGTGGGCGCGGCATCTCGTCGCCGTCCGCGAGCAGCAGCGCCGCAGCGGCGGCTTCACCGAGTTCGTCCCGCTCCCGTTCGTGCCGATGGAGGCGCCGATGTACGTCCAGGGCCGCGCGCGCCGCGGGCCGACGTTCGGCGAGGCGCTGCTCATGCACGCGGTCGGGCGCATCGCGCTCCATCCGTGGATCGACAACGTGCAGGCGTCGTGGGTGAAGCTCGGCCCGCGCGGCGTCGCGGCCGCGCTCCGCGCCGGCGTCAACGACCTCGGCGGCACGCTGATGAACGAGTCGATCTCCCGCGCCGCCGGCTCCGAGCACGGGCAGGAGATGACGCCGGAGCAGATGGAGGCGCTGATCCGCGCGAACGGCCGCACGCCGAGGCAGCGGACGACGCTCTACGCCGACGCGCCGGAGGAGCGCCGCGCCGCGAGCTTCGGCGCGCCGCCGTGCGTCGAGCCGGTCAACCCGCCGGTCCGCGACGCGGGCCTGAAGGCGCCGCCGCGCCTCGTCCGACCGGGCTTCGCCGGCGCGCGCGCCCGCTGATGGGCGCGGCCGCGCCGGAGGTCGCGTACGCGCGGTGCGGCGACGTGCACGTCGCCTACCAGGTCGTCGGGGAGGGGCCGGTCGACATCGTTCTCGTCGGCGGCTTCGTCACGAACCTCCACGTGCTCTGGGAGGAGCCGCACTACCGCCGGTTCTGCGAGCGCCTCGGCTCGTTTGCGCGCGTCGTCCTCTTCGACAAGCGGGGCATGGGGCTCTCCGACCGTGTGCAGGCGGGCACCCTCGAGGAGCGGATGGACGACGTCCGGGCGGTGATGGACGCCGTCGGCTCGGACCGCGCGTCCCTGATCGGCGTCTCCGAGGGCGGGCCGCTGTCGATCTTGTTCGCGGCGAGCTATCCGGAGCGGACGAGGGCGCTGCTCCTCTGCGGCGCCGAGGTGAAGGAAGAGACGACGGACGAGTGGCCGTGGGGCGAGGCGACGCGCGCCGAGTTCGAGGAGTCGATGGCGAGGGTGTCCGAGGGGTGGGGGAGGTACGACCTCGCCGCGCGGGTCATGCCGAGCCGGGCGGGCGACGCGTATCTCGCGGACACCTACCGGCGGCTGATGGTGCAGGGCGCGAGCCCGGCGGCGGCGGAGACCTTCATGCGGATGGCGTTCGAGATCGACGTCCGCGCCGTGGTGCCGGCGATCCGCGTGCCGACGCTCGTCGTCCACACGCTCGGGGACGAGGTCTGCCACGTCGAGAACGCGCGCTTTCTCGCGCGCACGATCGAGGGCGCGCGCTACCTCGAGCTCGAGGGCGCGGACCACGTCCCGTGGGGCGAGCACGCGGACGAGATCGTGGCCGAGATCCAGGAGCTCCTGACCGGCGTCCGCGAGGGGCCCGAGCGGGACCGGGTGCTCGCGACCGTCCTCTTCACCGACGTCGTCGGCTCGACCGAGCGGGCGCGGGAGCTCGGCGACCGCCGCTGGCGCGACCTGCTCGAGGCGCACCACGACGCCGTGCGCCGCGAGCTCGCGCGCCACGGCGGTCGCGAGATCGACACCGCCGGCGACGGCTTCCTCGCCTCCTTCGACGGGCCGGCGCGTGCGATCCGGTGCGGGCGTGCAGTGGTCGACGGCGTCGGAGCGCTCGGCCTCGAGGTTCGCGCGGGCGTCCACACGGGCGAGTGCGAGATCTTCGGCGACAAGCTCGCCGGCGTCGCCGTCCACGTCGGCGCGCGCGTCGCGGCCGAGGCGGCGCCGGGCGAAGTGCTCGTCTCGAGCACGGTGCGCGACCTCGTGGCCGGCTCCGGGATCGAGCTCGTCGACCGCGGCCTGTTCGCGCTGAAGGGCGTCGAGGGCGAGCGGCGGCTGTACGCCGCCGTCTCGTAGTCAGCGCTCGAGCCGGATCAGGTCGTCCACCGTCTCGCGGAGGCGGATGACCCGAGCCTCGCCGTCGCGGACGAGCACGACCTCGGGCCGCGGGACGCCGTTGTAGTTCGAGCTGAGCGCGAGCGTGTACGCGCCGGTCGCCGGCACCGCGAGCACGTCGCCCCGCTCGGGCCGCGGCAGCTCCGCCGCGTCGATGAGCACGTCGCCCGACTCGCAGTGCTTGCCCGCGACGCGGTAGACGCCGGTGGCGAGCTCCTCGGCGCGGTTCGCGAGCAGCGCCTCGTAGCGGGCGCCGTAGAGCTGCGGCCGCGGGTTGTCCGACATCCCGCCGTCGATCGCGACATACGAGACGCCGCCGCTCTCCTTCAACACGCCGACGCGGTAGAGCGTGACGCCCGCGCGCGAGACGAGCGAGCGGCCCGGCTCGAGGACGACCTGCACGGGCTCGGGCCGGCGCTCGCGCAGCCGCTCCAGCAGCGGCGGCACCCAGGCGTCGATCTCCGGAGGATGCTCGTCGCGGTTGTGCCGCACGCCGAGGCCGCCGCCGAGGTCGACGACGGCGGGCGACCAGCCCAGCTCCGTGCGCGCCTGCTCGCAGAACGCGGCGAGGCGGTCGACGGCGACGAGGCTCTCGTCGAGCTGCGCGAGCTGCGAGCCGACGTGGAAGTGGACGCCCGCGACCTCGATGCCGAGGCCACGCGCGACGTCGATCGCCGCGAGCGCGTCGTCGTTGGCGAGCCCGAACTTCGACGAGTCGTGCGCGGTCGCGATCGCCTCGTGCGTGACCGCCTCGACGCCCGGCGTCAGCCGGACGAGCACGCGCCGCACGCCGGCCGCCGCCGCGCGCGAGGGCTCGTCGGGCGCGTCGAGCACGACCGTCGCCTCCGCCTCCGCCGCGGCGCGCAGCTCCTCGTCCGACTTGTTGTTGCCGTGGAAGAGGAGCCGCTCGCCGGGGATCCCGGCCCGCAGTGCGAACGCCAGCTCGCCGAGGGTCGAGACGTCGGCGCCGATCCCCTCGCCGGCGAGCACGCGCAGCACCTCGACGTTCGCGAACGCCTTCGTCCCGTAGACGACGAGCGCGTCCGGCGCGGCCGCGCGGTACGCCCGCGCCTGCGCGCGCAGCGTCTCCTCGCAGTAGACGACGAGCGGCGTCCCGTGCTCGGCCGCGAGCCGGGAGGCGGGGACGCCGCCGATCGACAGCTCGCCGCCGTCGATCCGAGCAGAGAGGGGAAAGAGCTCGAGCACGACGGCGATTCTGCCTAGCGCGGCAGAAGTCCCGGCCCTTCGAGCACGAGCGCGACGAGTCCGGCGTCGCTCCTCGTCTCGTGCTCCTCGCCCTCGTCCCAGACGACCGCCTCGCCGGCGCGGATCGGCTCCTCGACGCCGTCGCCGCCGCTGACGACGCCGCTGCCCTCGAGCACCGCGAGGAGCTGGGGCGCGGCCGCCGGATGGCGCGCGAGTCGTCCGCCGGGGGCGATTCGGAAGATCGCCGCCTGGAACGGCGCGCCCTCGGCGAGCGGTCGCGTGAGAGGCTCGACCGTCACGCCCTCGAGCCGCTCGTCGTCGAGGTCGACTCCTTCCGTGCGGCGCAGCCTCTCCATGACGCCGACGCTAGCGGTTGCTACAGTCTCCGCCAATGCAGGAGCGGCTTATCTGACACAGGAAGTCACGTGCGGCGCGAGCCGCACCGGCTTCCCACGGCCTCTCCTCGGAGAGGCTTTTTCGTCTCTGGAGTGGTGATGGACGACCGGTACGACCCGAAGGCGATCGAGGAGAGGTGGCAGCGCGTCTGGGAGGACGAGCAGGCCTTCCACGTCCCCAACCCGGAGCCGGGCGCGCCGCTCGACGAGACGCACTGGTACCAGCTCGAGATGCTGCCGTACCCGTCGGGGAACGGCATGCACATGGGCCACGTCCTCAACTACACGATGGGCGACGTCCAGACGCACGTGCGGCGCCGCAGCGGCTGGAACGTCCTGCGGCCGATGGGCTGGGACGCCTTCGGCCTGCCGGCGGAGAACGCCGCGATCCGTGAGGGCGGCCATCCGCGCGAGATCACCGAGCGCAACATCGCGACGATCCGGACGCAGATGAAGCGCCTCGGCTGGGCGATCGACTGGGACCGTGAGGTCTCGTCGCACGACCCGGCCTTCTACCGCTGGACGCAGTGGCTGTTCCTGAAGTTCTTCGCCGAGGGCCTCGCGTACCGGAAGGAGGCGCCGGTCAACTGGTGCCCGAACGACCAGACCGTGATCGCGAACGAGTACATCGTCGACGGACACTGCGAGCGCTGCGGCGCGCTCGTCGAGCTCCGGAACATGACGCAGTGGTTCTTCCGGACGACCGCGTACGCGGACGAGCTGCTCGAGTACGACCTGCCGCCCGGGGGCGAGTGGCCCGAGCGGACGAAGACGATCCAGCGCAACTGGATCGGTCGCTCCGAGGGCGCGCAGATCCTGTTCCGCGTCGACGAACTCGACCTCGACCTCCCGGTCTTCACGACCCGCGCCGACACGCTCTTCGGCGCGACCTTCTTCGTCGTCGCGCCGGAGCACCCGTTCGTCGAGGCGCACGCGAGCGAGGAGGCGCAGGTGTACGCGCGCCACGCGGGCGCGCGCCGCGCCGAGGACCGCGCGGCCGAGACGGAGAAGACCGGCGTCTTCTCCGGGCGCTACGCGACGAACCCGGTGAACGGCGAGCGGCTCCCGATCTGGGTCGCCGACTACGTCCTCATGGACTACGGGACGGGCGCGATCATGGCCGTCCCCGCGCACGACGAGCGCGACGCCGGGTTCGCGGCGACGTTCGGGCTGCCGGTGATCGAGGTGATCGACGACAACGGCCTGCTCGTCAACTCGGACCGCTTCGACGGGCTCCCGGCGGCCGAGGGCGCACGCGCGATCGTCGCGTCGCTCGCGGAGCAGGGGCTCGGCGAGCCGACGGTCTCGTACCGGCTGCGCGACTGGAGCTTCTCGCGCCAGCGCTACTGGGGCTGCCCGATCCCGATCGTCTACTGCGACGACTGCGGGATCGTCCCGGTGCCGGACGAGGACCTGCCGGTGCTGCTCCCCGACGTCGAGGACTACGCGCCGAAGGGGAAGCCGCCGCTCGCCTCCAACGAGGAGTGGATGAACGTCGCGTGTCCGTCCTGCGGCGGCCCGGCGCGCCGCGACCCCGACACGATGGACACCTTCGTCGACTCGTCGTGGTACTTCCTCCGCTACGTCGACCCGCACAACGACGAGGCGCCGTTCGGGGGCGGCGTCGTCGACTACTGGCTGCCGGTCTCCCAGTACATCGGCGGGATCGACCACGCGACCGGCCACCTGCTCTACTCGCGCTTCTTCGTCAAGGCGATGAACGACTTCGGGATGCTCGGGTTCCGCGAGCCGTTCGCCCGCCTGTTCCACCAGGGGTGGGTGCAGAAGGGCGGGACGAAGATGTCGAAGACGAAGGGGAACGTGATGGGCCCCGACGAGCTCGTCGCCGAGTACGGCGCCGACGCGGTGCGGCTCTACATCCTCTTCCTCGGCCCGGCCGACCAGGACATGGAGTGGAGCGAGGCGGGGATCGAGGGGATCGTCCGCTTCCTGCGACGGCTGTGGCGCGTCGTCGGCGAGGTGGCGGAGCGCGCGCCGGCGGTCGACGGCGCCGTCACGCCGCTGACGCAGCAGGCGCATCGCACGATCGCGCGCGTGACGGACGACGTGACGCGGCGCTTCCAGTTCCACACGCCCATCTCCGCGGTGATGGAGCTCGTCAACGCGCTGTCCGAGGATCCGGCGGCGCCGGGCGCGCGGTTCGCGGTCGAGACGGCGGTGTCCCTGATTCAGCCGTACGCGCCCCACGTCGCCGAGGAGCTGTGGGGGAGGCTCGGCCACGAGCGATTGTGGGAGGCGCCGTGGCCGGTCGCCGACGAGTCGCAGCTCGAGCGGGCGACGTTCGAGCTCGTCGTCCAGGTGAACGGGAGGGTGCGCGACCGGCTCGATGTCGACGCGTCGCTGTCGGAGGACGAGCTGGTGGCGCGCGCGAAGGCGTCTCCGCGGGTGCAGGCGCATCTCGACGGCTTCGAGCTGCGGAAGACGATCGTCGTCCCGCAGAAGCTCGTCAACTTCGTCGTCGCCTAGCGGGCCGGGACTCGTTCGCCTATCGGCACGAAGCTGTGACGCTTCCGTGACCGTCGCGTTGTCAGGATTGACGACATGGAGCTTCCGGCTCTCTCGCTGTCGCGGCGGCGGGCGCTCGCCGTCGGCGCGCTGGTCCTCGTCGCGGCGGTGCTCGTGCTTCGTCATCTCGGCGGCGGTGCGGCCGCGCGGCCCGTCGCGGGGCCGCTGCGTCCTGCAACCAGGCGTGCTGCTCCTGCGGCGGCCGCGCGTGTCGTCGTGGACGTCGTCGGCGCGGTGCGGCGACCGGGGCTCTACCGGCTGCCGCAGGGGACGCGGATCGCCGACGCGGTCGCGCGCGCGGGCGGCGCGACGGCGAAGGCCGAGCTCGCGCTCGTCAACCTCGCGGCGCCGCTCGCCGACGGCGAGCAGATCGTCGTCCCCGTTCGGAGTCCCGGCGGCGGGGCGGTCGCGGCTCCCCCTCCGGCCGCGGGCGCCTCGCCGTCGGCGCCGCTCGACCTGAACACCGCGACCGCCGACCAGCTCGACGCCCTGCCCGGGATCGGGCCGGCGACGGCGGCGAAGATCGTCGCCTTCCGGCAGGCGCACGGCGCGTTCCACTCCGTCGACGAGCTGGACGCCGTCCCCGGGATCGGGCCGTCTCGGATCGCCCAGCTCGAGGGCCTGGTGATCCCGTGAGCGCCCGCGGGCCTTCCCTCCTCGTCGCGGCGCTGTGCGCCGGGCTGGCCGCGGCGAATGCGCTACGCGTCGGCGCGGTCGCTCTCGCCGTTCCCGTCGCCGCCGCGGCGGCGCTTGCGCTCGCGGCCGGCGACGAGCGCATCCGGTTCAGCGCCCTTGCGTGCGTGCTCGCGCTCGGCGGCTGGTGGTGGGCGAGCCACCGGCTCAGCGCGCTCGACTCGAGCGTCCTCGCGTCGCGGATCGGCACCGCGGAGCGCGCGGTCGTCGAGACGGAGGAGCCGGCCCGCCCGGAGCGCTTCGAAACGCGCGTGCGCGCGCTCGTCGTGCGCTGGGGCGACCTGCGGCCGCACGAGCCGGTGCTGCTCGAGCTGCCGCCCGGCCGCGCGCCTCCGCAGGGCGCCACCCTGTCGGTCCTCGGCGAGCTGCGGCGGCCGCGCGGACCCTCGAACGGCTTCGACGAGCGCACCTGGCTCCGGCGGCACGGGGTCCACGCGGTGCTGCGCGCGGAGACGTGGCGCGTGATCGGCCGTCGCGGCGGGATCGGCGGCGTCGCCGACCGCCTCCACGGCTGGCTCGCGCGCGACGGCGCGCCCGGGCTCGGCGGCGAGCGCGAGGCCGTGATCGAGGGGATCGTCCTCGGCGAGGACCAGGGGCTCAGCGACACGCTTCAGCAGCGGTTCCGCGCGAGCGGGCTCTACCACCTCCTCGCCGTCAGCGGCGGGAACGTCGTCGTGGTCGCGAGCGGCGCGCTCGGGCTGCTGTTCCTCCTCGGCGTCTCGCGCCTCTGGGCGGAGGTGGGCGCGATCGCGGCGATCGGCGGCTACGTGCTCGCCGTCGGCCCGCAGCCGTCCGTGATCCGCGCCGGCGTCGTCGGGATCCTCGGCTCGCTCGCCTGGCTGGCGGGCCGCCCGCGCGACGCGTGGCACGCGCTCCTGCTCTCCGCGGCGGGCCTGCTCGCGTGGAACCCGTACCTGCTCCTCGACGCCGGTTTCCAGCTCTCGTTCGCGGCGGTGCTCTCGATCTTCCTGCTCGCGCCGCGGATCCGCCGCGTCCTCGACGGCTACCCGCTGCCGGGGTGGCTCCGCACCGGCATCGCGGTCTCCGCCGCGTGCGGTCTCGCGACCGCGCCCGTGTCCTGGTTCCAGTTCCACCAGATCCCGCTCGTCACGGTGCCCGCCAATGCGGCCGCCGCGCCCGCGGTCGCGCCGATGCTCGGGCTCGCGCTCGTCTCGGCGGTGCTCGCGCCGGTCGCGCGCCCGCTCGCGGTTGCGCTCGCGCAGGCGAACGGCTGGTGCGCGTGGTACCTCGCCGGATGCGCGCGGTTCTTCGGCGGGCTGCCGGGCGCGCAGATCCGCTCGCCGGCGGCGGCCGCCGCTCTCGCCGCGGGTGTGCTCTGCGTGGCCACTTATGCTTGGCGTCGTGGCCAGCGAGCTGAAGCCGGTCTATCTCCTCACCGGCACCGACCGGCCGAAGATCGCGCGCGCCCTCCACCGGCTCCGTGAGCGGATGGGCGACGACGCGACCGAGCACCTGAGCGCGCACGACGCGTCCGGAGAGGACGCGGTCGCGGCGTGCAACGCGCTCGGCCTGTTCGTCGGGGAGGGCCGGCTCGTGATCGTCGAGGACGTCGAGCGCTGGAAGGCGGCCGACGCGAAGGAGATCGCCGCGTATCTCGCGTCGCCGGCACCCGCGACCGTGCTCGCGCTCGTCGGCGAGGCGGTCAAGGCTGACTCGCCGCTCGGGAAGGCGGTGGCGAAGACGGGAGAGATCCTCGCGTACGACGTGCAGAAGCGGCGCATCCACGACTGGGTGGCCGAGCAGTTCAAGCGGGTCGGCGCGAAGGCCGACGCGGAGGCGTGCCGCGGCCTCGTCGAGATCGTCGGCGAGGACGTCGACGCGCTCACGACCGAGATCGACAAGCTCGCGACCTGGGCGGCGGGCGACCCGATCACGCTCGCGGACGTCGAGCGCCTGGCGAGCCCGGTCGCCGAGACGTCGATCTTCGCGCTCACCGACGCGTGGGGGAGCCGCGACGTCGCGGGCGTCCTCGGCGCCGTCGAGTCGCTGCTCGAACGGTCGGACCGTCCGCGCTCCGGCGAGCTCGTTCGCCTCGTCGCCATGCTCACGAGCCACGTCGGCAAGGTCCGCCGCTGCGCGCGCCTCGCGGAGGAGGGAGTTCGCCCGCGCGACGCGGCCGGCGTGCTGAAGATGCATCCGTACGCCGCCGAGAAGGCGTTCGCGCAGGCGGCGAACTTCTCGCCGGAGGAGCTGTCCGACGCGATCGTCCGCCTCGCCGAGCTGGACGCGGCGTCGAAGGGCGGCTCACGGCTCCCCGCCGACCTCGAGCTCGAGCGGACGCTGGTCGAGATCACGCGGCGTCGCGACTTCGTCGTCCGGTAGCGCAGGGTTCCGCGGCGGCTAGGCCTCGGGCGCGCCCGCAGCGATGCGGGCCGCCTGGGCCTTCCGGCGCGCAACGGTGTTCTTGTGGAGCGCACCGCTTGCGGCAGCCTTGTCGAGCCAGCGGACGAGCTCCTTGTGGCGCACCTCGACGGCCTCGGCGTCGCCGTCGTCGGCCGCCTCGCGGAGGCGGCGCATCAGCGTCTTCGCCGTCGAGCGCCAGCGGAGATTCTCGGCCCGCTGACGGGTCGCCTGGCGAACGCGCTTCTCTTGCTGTCTGATGTTCGGCATCGCGTGAAAACGCCCGCATCCGCGGGCTCGGGGATGGTAGCAGCCGGGAGGAGACCCCGCGGCCGGCCCGAACCACGCGCCCATGGACGAGAAGCGCGCGGGCGGCGACCGCCGGTCGAGCGGCGACCGGCGCTCGGGCAAGGAGCGCCGGACGGGGAGCGGCGACCCTCCGCCGGACGGTGAGCGGCGCTCGGGGCAGGACCGCCGCGAGGGCACGGACCGCCGCTCGGGCAAGGATCGCCGCAGCGGCTCCTGACACGCCCGCTCCCTATGCTCCTGCTGTGAGCGACGACCTCGAGCGCGAGCGGCGCGAACGTCGCCTCGAGCGCGACCGCCGCCGCCGGGCGCACGGCAAGCCGACGTACTTCGACGTCGAGGAGGCGACGGTCGAGAGCGTGCCGCCGCTCCTCGCAGACGCGGCGGATCACCCGACGATGATCATCCGCCCCGCGCGCCTCCGCGAGGAGGCGGAGCGCCGCGACGCCGACGAGATCGAGCTCGGCTGGGAGGCGCTCGAGGAGGCCGAGACGGTCGCCGCGCTCGAGCAGGACTCGTTCTCCGGCGCGGAGACCGCGTTCGTCCCGACGCCGGAGCGTCCCGCCCCGCACGGCGCCGTCCCGGAGCCCTCGCGCCGCCGGCTCGCCGTCTCGACCGCGATCTTCGCCGCCGCCACCGGGCTCTCCCGGATCCTCGGCCTCGTGCGCGAGATCGTGACGGCGAACTTCTTCGGCGTCGCGGGAAGCATCAACGCCTTCACGGTCGCGTTCCAGATCCCGAACCTGGTCCGCGCGCTCGTCGCGGACGCGGCGCTCTCGTCGGCGTTCGTCCCCGTCTTCAGCGAGCTGCTGGAGAAGGGCGAGCGCAAGCGCGCGTGGCGCGTCGCCTCGACGCTGTTCTGGCTGATGCTCCTCGGGCTGAGCGCGCTGACCGCAATCTACATCCTGATCGCGCCGTGGGTGATCGGCCTGTTCGGCAACCCGGGCGGCAACCCGTCCTTCGCCGTGTCGCTCTCGCGGATCCTCTTCCCGATCGTCGTGCTCCTCGGCGTCTCCGGGATCATCGTCGGGATCCTCAACAGCTACGACCACTTCACGGTGCCGGCGATCTCGCCCGTGTTCTGGAACCTCGCGATCATCGTCGGCCTCCTCATCGGCGTGCCGAACGCGAAGACGATGGACGCGCAGCTCTACGTCTACGCCTTCTCGATCCTGATCGCGACGGTGATCCAGACGCTGCTGCCGGTGCCGTGGCTGCGCGGCCGCGACGGCCACCTGCAGATGGTGATCGACTGGCGCGACCCGGCGGTCAAGCGCGTGTTCGTGCTGATGGTGCCCGTGACGCTCGGGCTCGGGCTGATCAACTTCAACGCCGTCATCGACACGTTCTTCGCGTCGCGCTTCATCGACCCGAAGCTCGCGCCGAGCGCGATTCAGAAGGCGTTCCTCATCTACATGCTTCCGCAGGGGATCTTCTCGGTGGCGATCGCGACGGTGCTCTTCCCGTCGCTGTCGCGCTTCGCCGCCCGCGGCGACATCGGCCGCTTCCGCGAGACGGTCAGCAGCGGGTTGCGCCAGATCGTGTTCCTGCTCGTCCCGGCGGCGGTGATCAGCGCGGTGCTCGCGGAGCCGATCGTGCGGATCCTCTTCCAGCGCGGCAAGTTCGAGCCGAGCCAGACGCCGGTCGTCGCCGGCGCGCTCGCCGCCTTCAGCGCGGGCCTCGTCTTCAACGGCGCGATGCTGATGCTGAACCGCGCCTTCTTCAGCCTCCAGGAGAACTGGATCCCGACGATGGTCGCGCTCGGGAACCTGTTCCTCAACGCGCTGCTCGACTGGTGGTTCTACCGTTACGGCGTCTGGGGGATCCCGCTCTCGACCGCGGCAGTGAACCTCGCCGGCAGCTGGGCGCTGTTCGTGCTCCTGCGGCGCCGCCTCGGCGGCGTCGACGGAGGCGCGATCGCCGTGACGACGCTGAAGGTGGTCGTCGCCTCGGCGGTGGTCGCGGCCGTCGCCTGGACCGCCTGGCGTCCGCTCGACTCGGCGCTCGGCCGCTCGTTCGGCGCCCAGCTCGTCTCGCTCGGGCTCGCGCTCACCGCCGCGGTGCTGACGTATCTCGTCTGCTGCAGGCTTCTCCAGGTGCGCGAACTCAGCGCGGTCGCGTCGCTCCGCACCCGCCTGCGCCGCGCCTAGAGCGCGCCGCCGCTACCCCCGTCGCCGTGCTTCGTCGCGTAGTACACGGCAAGCGTCGCGTGGGCCTGCGCCTTGATGTGCGAGGTCAGCCAGCTCGTCTTGAGCAGCCGCTCGGCCTCCTTCGCATGCTCCTCCGCCCGCGCGTCGGCGTCCCGGTTCACCGCGGTCGTCGCCATTCGGCACCTCCTGTCGAGTCACCGCTACTTTCGCGCCGCGCGCGCCCCGGGCATCGGGGCGAACCCGGATCGGCGGCGGCCCCTACGAGTACCATCGCCGCGGAGGCCCGGTGGACCAGAGCAGGATCCGCAACTTCTCGATCATCGCGCACATCGACCACGGCA
>Ga0335085_10003631_pt1 | contig 26477 bp, 19 predicted proteins | sample Lox_Sample_45_FD_206712 | JGI IMG/M metagenome (GOLD analysis project Ga0335085, IMG submission 206712) | Soil microbial communities from Loxahatchee National Wildlife Refuge, Florida, United States - Lox_Sample_4.5 | ecosystem: Environmental > Terrestrial > Soil > Wetlands | place: USA...
AATGTAATTTGGACAAATTATGCTCGAAAAGACGCGTTTCCATTGAGTTTTGACGACAGGCGTCCAAATAACTTGCGTCGTGGCATTTTCCCTGCTGAACTCCGCGCGCATGGTGGCAATGAAGAATTGTTGTCACCAGCAACCGATAACCGATTAACCCTGTAATCACAGAGAATCAAATGGCGAAATATAAGCTAGAATATGTTTGGCTGGACGGTTATGAACCCGTCCCGAACCTCCGCAGTAAAACTCAAATCAAAGAATTTGCAAAGTTCCCCAAGCTGGAAGAACTGCCGTGGTGGGGCTTTGACGGCAGCTCGACGCGCCAGGCTGAAGGCAAGAGCTCCGATTGCATGCTGAAGCCTGTGGCGGTCTTCCCGGATTCGACGCGCAAGAACGGCGCGCTGGTCATGTGCGAGGTGTACATGCCCGACAAGAAGACGCCGCATCCCAGCAACGCCCGTGCGACGATTCATGATGATTCCGGCGCGTGGTTTGGTTTTGAACAGGAATATTTCTTTTACAAGCACGGCCGTCCGCTCGGTTTCCCGGAAGGCGAAAATAATTTCCCGTATCCGCAGGGAGAATATTACACGGGCGTGGGCTACAAGAACGTGGGCTGCATCGCTCGTGAGCTGACGGAGAAGCACATTGACTTGTGCCTGGACGCCGGCATCAACATCGAAGGCATCAACTCGGAAGTGGCGAAGGGCCAGTGGGAATTCCAGATCTTTGGCAAGGGCTCACGCACCGCCGCCGACCAGATGTGGATGGCGCGATACATCATGATGCGCTTGTGCGAAGAGTACGGCGTGGACATCAACTGGCATTGCAAGCCGCTCGGCAAGGATGTGGATTGGAACGGCTCCGGCATGCACACCAATTTCTCGACGACGCACATGCGCGAAGTCGGCGGGAAGGATTACTTCGAAAAACTCATGGCGGCGTTCGACAAATACAAGAACGAGCACATCGCGGTTTACGGCCCGGACAATCATCTGCGCCTGACCGGTCTGCATGAAACGCAGTCGATCGACAAGTTCAACTACGGCATCGCGAACCGCGGCGCTTCGGTGCGCGTTCCGCACAGCTTCGTGGATAACGATTATAAGGGTTATCTCGAAGACCGCCGTCCGAATTCGCAGGGCGACCCGTACAAAATCGCGAGCCGCATCCTGCAGACGGTTGCCACGGTGCCGACGGAAGGCAAAGCCAAGAAAGGCAAATAACGGCAGCAGCGACCCTCTCATGAGCAATGCATAATTTCCTCTGCTACGACGTGTAGTGGAGGCGCTCAGGGGGTATCGGAGTACGGCGCGGACGCGAGTCCGCGCCGTTTTTATTTACGATTTACGATTTGCGATTGACGAGCGTCTGGAAAAGCTGAATTGGTTGCGGGCTTCATTTCCCCAAGGGGATTATTCAATTTTGGGGGTGACAGGAAAGGTGGACGGAGGTAAACCTCCACTTATGAAAACGGAACCAAGGCGTTTTCGGAGCAATCTAATCCGATTGATCAGCGGTATTCTTGTTGCGATTGGAGGCGTTTTCCCGGCGTTTAAGATTCAGGCAGACGGTTGTTTTGTGGTGCCAAAATTCGTCTGGGATAAGCACAAAGACATTAATGAGCCGACGCAGAAGGCGATTATCGCGTACGATTCAGGCCATGAGGATCTGATTTTGCAGGTGAAATATGATGGGCCGGTGGAGGAGTTTGGCTGGCTGATTCCTGTCCCCAACGTACCAACTGTCAAAGAAGGCACGATAGAGTGTTTTTATGAGCTGAGCGAGTTTACGCAACGATTATGGGAGCCGCCAGTTTCACACGGGGCAGACCTGAAGACCTTGTCCGCTCGAAGCATGGGAGAGACGAAGCCGGAGCCGGTCAAGGTGGTGGAGATTAAGACGGTCGGTTCCTATGAGGTAGCTGTGCTTTCGGCGCGAGACACGGTGGCGTTGAAGCAGTGGTTGGAAGCGAACCAATTTTCCTTTCCCCAGGAAAAAGAGAGTGCCATCGAGAGCTACATCAAAAATGGGTGGTACTTTGTTGCCGCCCGGATAAATCTTGAAAAGGAAAAGGGGTTTTCATTACTTTCAAAAGCGAAGCCGAGGAAAACCATCGAACAGAAGCTTTCAAGTGGTGAGTTGCGTCCCTTGCATCTTTCATTTGCCAGCGACCGATGCGTTTTCCCGTTAAAGGTTTCGTCTATAAATGGCAAACCGTCGGAGGTGCAGGTTTACGTACTTTCGCAAGAGCCGCTGCTCGAAAAAGGAATGTTTGAACGAACGCTGCCCGGCATTTACAGCAATGATGTGGTTAATGCCCAGAGGCAAGCGGATTGGTTTGAAAGAGAATTGCTTCTCAGGGCGCGACTTTCATCAGGTGTAACGAATCTTCAGCTTTCTGCTTTGCAAAAGGATGAGGTCCGTAGAAGGCGAGAGACACTACGTGTGTCAGGCGAGTTGCCGCACTTTGTAAATGTCACAAAGAGCGAATTTCCGATTTGCGGCAAAGAAATTCCGTCTCTCGCGGAAGGAGACTCGTGGTTTCTGATAAAGGAGACGTGGACTTTCAAACCAGAGGAGATGCGCGATTTAATTTTTGAACCGGCAATTCCGTTCCTTATTGAGAAATTGGATTCGAAGTATGGCTACTATACCGCCGCTTGCCTGGGGCAATATGGTGCTCAGGCGGTTTTTCCGGTGTTAAGAGTGTTGCGTGGCACAAATGCCGCCGCTCGCGCGACAATTCTTTCTGCATTCGATTACACGTCTGGGCTGAAACTTGACGAGCAGGCGCTTTTTCGCAGTGGCGCTCGTGAATTGATAACCGACAGCGATCCTGCGGCCAGGAGGTTTGCGGTGCTGCATGGGGCGGACGACACGGAATTTCTTTTGAAGGCAATGCACGACGAGGATTTTCAGGTGGCAGGGCTCGCCGGCGGCAACCTGATGCACAGTTTAATGTACCGCCCGGGGGCGAAAAAATACATTCCCCAGGTTCAAGAAATGTTAAAGGACGAAAAGTTATCCACGCGCGCCGCCGCCCTCGAGGCGCTAAGAGGTGTGCAAATTAAAATTCCGCGCGAGGATTTGTTGCAATTTTTTACGATGACGAATTTGTCGGTTGTCTGGACGGCGTGCACGAAATTGGACCAGGAAGGTGAAGAAATTTCCAACCCGGACCTGATTCCGATGCTCAATAATGGTGATCCGACTGTGCGCATGCTTGGGCTCAAATTGCTTTACGGCAACGCGGAAAAAAGCGGTGTGGATTTGGCGCTGCCGTTGTTGAGGGATTCAGAACCTCAAGTGGTCGGTCGCGCGGAAGCTGTATTGCGCGGCCTTACGGGACAGCATTTCAAGCAGGCCGGTGAATGGGAACGATGGTGGAACGAAAACAAGGCGACTTTTGGAGTGCAGCAGCATCCGGAAGAATTTATGCCATCCAGAACGAATCTTTTGCAGTTTTAAAGATCGTGAATCCCTGGAAAAATCGCAGGCTACTTCCGAAAAAGCCAGAGGATGAGAGATAAGATCAGGCTGAGCAGAATGCAGGTGACGATGGGGAAGTGGAAGCTGAAGTTGTCGCTTTTGTAATTGATGTCGCCGGGGAGGCGGCCGAGCCAGCTTTTGCCGATGCCGGACCAGAGCAGGGCGCCCACGGCCGCGAGGAGCAGGCCGGCAAGGACTAGGATTTTTCCGAGGTCAGACACTTTACAATTTATGAGTTGGAGAGTTAACGAGTTGATGAATCGACTTCTTCCAGCTTTTCGAAGCCTTCTTCAATAAACGTTGTGTTTTGGATTCGCGCAAGTTTGGCGTAGAGGCCGTTGACGGCGAGCAGTTCATCGTGGGTGCCGCGTTCGACGATTTCGCCGTGGCGCAGGACGAGGATCTGGTCGGCGTTGCGAATGGTGCTGAGGCGATGGGCGATGACGAAGCTGGTGCGGTTGGCCATGAGGCGTTCGAGGGCTTCCTGGATCAATTTTTCGGTAGCCGTGTCGACGCTGGCGGTGGCTTCGTCGAGAATCAGGATGGGCGAATCTTTCAGGAGCGCACGGGCGATGCTCACGCGCTGTTTTTCGCCGACGCTGAGTTTGACGCCGCGTTCGCCGACGCGGGAGTCGTAGCCGTTCGGGAGTTTGGTGATGAAGTCGTGGCAATTCGCGGCGCGCGAGGCGGCGATGAGTTCTTCTTCGGTGGCGTTCAAGCGGCCGTACAAAATATTTTCGCGGACGGTGCCGTTGAACAGGAAGGCTTCCTGGCTGACGACGCTGATGTTTTCACGCAGGGATTCCAACGAAATGCCGTTGATGTCCTGGCCGTCGATGAGGATTTTTCCGGAGGTGGTTTCGTAGAAGGCGGGCAGGAGATTGACGAGTGTGGATTTGCCGGCACCGGTGGGGCCGACGAGGGCGAACATCTGGCCGGGGCGCGCGTGGAGCGAGATGTTGTGCAGGACGTGGCGTTCTGTGGGCGAATCCGATTTGTTTTCTCCCTGAGCCTTGGGCACCGCCTCCCCATCAACCCCAGCCCTCACCCCAGCCCTCTCCCATCCGTCCGCCTTCGCTACGCTACGGCGCGACGAGATCTCCCGCGTCGAAGCCGAAGGCGAAGACGGGCCGATGGGAGAGGGGGAAGTGGTTCCAGCGCTGGGCGAGGTCGCATCATGAGATCGGCGCTGCTCCTGCACATAGCTGAAGTTGACGTTTTGGTAGATGACTTCGCCGTGGACGGGTTTTGGGAGGAGGCCGCGGCGGTCGCTGCGTTCTTCGCTCATGTCGAGGATATCGAAGACGCGGGCGGCGGCGGCGCGGGCGGATTGCAGGATTTGATTCAGGCCGTGCAGGCGGCCAATGGGTTCATAGAAAAACATGCCGGCCAAAAACATGAATTCGATGAGTTGGCCCAGCTCCATTTTGCCATGGATGACTTGCACGCCGCCGACCCAAAGTACGAGCGCGGTGCCGAAGGCGCCGAAAAATTGCATGGCGGGGCCGTAATTTGCCCAGGCGCGCATGACGACGAGGGTGCCTTCGCGCAAGTCATCGGCGCGCTGAGCGAAACGTTCGTCTTCGTGGACCTGGCGGCCGAAAGCTTTGATTTGGCGGATGCCCTGGAGGTTGTCCATGAGCAACGCGTTCATGGCGCTGGAGGCTTCGCGCTGCACGCGGTAGCGTTTGTGGGCGGTGAGCGTGTACCAAAGGGCACCGCCAATGAGGAAGGGAACGGGAATGAGCGAGATGAGCGCCAGTGTGGTGCTGGTGTGAAACATGAGGAAGAGCGCGGCGGCGATGCTGAGCACGGCGACGGTGCCTTGCTCGACGCCGTCGATCAACAGGCGCTCGACGCTGTTCACGTCTTCGATGATGCGGGTCATGAGGTCGCCCGAGGCGCGTTGGTCGAACCAGTGGATGGGCAGGCGTTGCAAGCGCGCATAGACGTGGCGGCGGATGTCGTAGATGACGTTTTGTTCGAGAGCGTTATTGATGCGAATGCGGAGGCTGTTGAAGAGTTCGCGGAAAAAGAACGCGGCAATCAGGCCGAGAGCGGCGGGTGTCAGCAAATTGTATCGGTGCTGAGTGATGATTTTGTCGATAATGACGCGCGTGAGGGCGGGGAACATGAACCCGGACACGAGGGAAAGGATGGCGCAGGAGATGGTGCCAAAGACCATCAGTTTGTAGGGCCGCAGGTAAACGCCGACGCGGCGGACGACTTCGCCGGTCGCGCGGGGGCGGGAGCGGAACGTGGGGTCTGCGTGCGAGCCTTGTGTGTGAGAATGGGCCATTGATGCGTGTTACGTGTTCCGTGTTGCGTGATTTAAAAACTCCACCATTGCTTTCGCAAAAGGGGCGAGGTCGCGGGGGGTGCGGCTGGAGATGAGGTTGCCATCGATGACGACAGGTTCGTCCACCCAGATGCCGCCGGCGTTTTCGAGATCGTCCTTGATGCCGCGGGAGCCGGTGACGCGTTTGCCTTTCAGGATTTTTGCGGAAATAGGAATCCAGCCGCCGTGGCAGATGAAGGCAACGAGTTTGCCTTGCGCGAAAAATTCGCGGGTGAGGGAAAGCACTTTGGCGTCGCGGCGGAGTTTGTCAGGCATGAAACCGCCGGGGACGAGCAGGCCGCAAAAATCGTGGCTGTTCATCTGGCTGATGAGGGCGTCGGAGTGCGCGGGGTAGCCGTGCTTGCCGGTGTAGGTTTTCAGTTCAGGCCCGGCGACGCGCATGGAATAACCGGCTTCTTCCAGCCGGAGTTTCGGATACCAGAGTTCGAGATCTTCGTAGATGTCGTCGACGAAGGTCAGCAATGTTTTTTCAGGCTGTGCCATAACAACGCTTACAGTTATTCACCGAAAATGGTGCGGCGACAAGTTTTTGCGGGGATTTCCGGCGGTAGAGGACAGCGCGCTGCGCTGTCCGCGCCGCGTTCAGCGGCGCAACGTGCAATAATACTCCTGTTATGGGTTTAATTTGTTCCGCCCGCTGGTACGCGGGCGGTGACGCCGTGGCACGGCGTCCCTACCAAATTAGGGCACTGCCAGTTTTTGCGGGGATTTCCGGTGGGAGAAGTGAAATGACGTGCAATTCGGGTGTCCGCAGTTTAAATTCTCTGCGCGAATGTATCCACCAGTTGTCACGAAAGATCCGACAGCGGTCGAAGTGGAAGTGCAGTCCGCTTACCGTGGGATGTTTCCAAAGGGTGACTTGATGTTTGTTCCGCGCGTGTTCGGATGGGCGATTGAGTGCTTCACAGGGAATTATGGGAATTACCAGGCGGTGGATGCGCGCTATCACGATTTTGAACACACCTTGCAGGGGACGCTTTGCATGGCGCGGCTGCTGCAGGGGAGGCATCGGGCGGGGGCGCATCCGCAATTGACGCAGCGGATGCTTCAATTGGGCCTGATTGCCATACTGATGCACGACACGGGCTATCTGAAAAGGCGGGACGATACGGAGGGAACGGGCGCGAAATACACGGTGACGCATGTGGACCGGAGCGCGGAGTTTGCGGCGGCATTGTTGAGCGAGAAAAAATTTCCGGCGGAGGACATTCAGGCGGTACAGAACATGATTCATTGCACGGGCGTGGATGCGACGTTGAGCGTGATCCCGTTCCAAAACGACATGGAAAAGCTCGTGGGGTATGCGTTGGGCACGGCGGATTTGTTGGGACAAATGGCGGCGGAGGATTACGTGGAGAAGTTGCCGGTGCTTTATTCCGAGTTCGCCGAGGCGACGCATTTTTCGAAGGACAAGCCGCATTTTGTTTCCATGTTTTCGAGCGCGGCGGACCTGATGCAGAAGACGCCGTCGTTTTGGGAGAAATACGTGCAGATGAAATTGAACCGCGATTTCGGCGGGCTTTATCGCTTTCTGAACGACCCGTATCCGCAGGGGCCGAATGAGTATTTGCAGCGGATTGAGGCGAACATGAAGAAGCTGCGGGAGCGGATTGCGGCGGGGGTGGTTTGAGATGGTTGAACGAAGTTTGCGGCGGGACGCAGCAAACCACACGCCGGAGGCGTGTGCTCCCCGTCCAGGCTGGACGCGTGGGAAGTTTTTAGATGATCGGGTTGGTTCGAGCGTTGGAGCGAGCCGCAAGGGCGCATCTCGCTGCGCCCGGGGCGGGCGCCGTCCCCTTTTCAAAGAATTTGCCAGGACTTATGGCGTCATTGAAAGAACTGAAACTTGCGGAAAAAAGTCTCCTGCGGCAGCAGGAGGTTCTGGAGGAGTTGAACACGCTGGTGCGGGACATCGAGCGCTGCGAGAAGACGATTTTGGATTTGCAGAATGAACTCGGGGCGGTGAACGCGAAATATCCGAGCCCGCGGACGACGCGGCAGGACATTGGGTATCTGACGGATTTGTTGAAGTGCGCGAACAAGAAGCTGGCGTGGGAAAAGCAGATTGCGAGCATGCAGAAGCGGACGCCGGGGACGCTGCAGAAAATGACGGACTTGCTGAATGATGAAAAAAATCCGCCGGCGGATGCGGTGCGCGCGGAGATGTTGCGGGCATTGCAGGGGGTGCAGGCGGCGATGGAGCGGTTGCGGAGTGTGAAGGCAGAGTGAGGGGCGAATTTCTGAAATCCGAAATCCGAAGGCCGAAATCCGAACCTGCTCGCGAATGGAATGGCCGTTTGAAAGGTGGTTCGGATTTCTTTCGGATTTCGGCCTTCGGATTTATTCCATAAAGCGGATTCGACATTGGCTTCACTCGCCATTACGGTTTTCCCGATGTCACGCGATTATGTGTTGCAGCCGTATCGGGCTGAGATGCGTTTGCAGATTGATTACGCGCGCGAGTTGAATGAGCAACAGCTTGCGGCGGTCACTGCGCCGCCCGGGCCGTCGCTGGTGATCGCGGGCGCGGGGTCGGGCAAGACGCGGACGCTGACTTACCGGGTGGCGTATCTGTTGGAGCAGGGGATTCCACCGGAGCGGATTTTATTGCTGACGTTCACGAACAAGGCGGCGAAGGAAATGATGCGGCGCGTGGCGGATTTGTTGGAACAGGAAATGGCTTCGTTGTGGGGCGGGACGTTTCACTCGATTGGCAACCGGATTCTGCGGCAGCATGCGACGCTGCTGGGGTATCAGCGTGATTTCACCATCATGGATCGCGAGGACGCGAAGCATTTAATCACAGCGTGCGTGGCGGAATCGGAGATTGACGTGAAGAAGACGCGGTTTCCGAAGGCGGAGGTGTTGGGAGATATTTTTTCGCTGGCGTTGAACATGCAGAAGCCGGTGGCGGATATTCTGGCGGAGCATTACGATTATTTTTCGGAGTTGGCGCCGCAGATTGAGGACATGGAGAAGCGTTACGCGGCACGGAAGCTGGCGACGAATGCGATGGATTTTGATGATTTGCTGGTGCTGTGGCTCAAGTTGCTGCGCGAGCAGGCGGAGGTGCGGGAGCATTATCAGCGGAGGTTTCAATTTATTCTCGTGGACGAATACCAGGATACGAACCGGCTGCAGAGCGAGCTGATTGATTTGCTGGCGGGGCGGCATCATAACGTGATGGTGGTGGGGGATGATGCGCAGAGCATTTACGCGTGGCGCGGGGCGAATTTTCAGAACATTTTGAAATTTGGCGAGCGTTACGAGGGGGCGAAGATTTACAAGATTGAGACGAATTACCGCAGCACGCCGGAGATTTTGAACGTGGCGAACGCGGCCATCACGGCGAATGTGCATCAGTTCGCGAAGCATCTGACGCCGGCACGGAAGCCGGGCACGAAACCGGCGCTGGTGACGTGCGAGGACGCGGGGCAGCAGGCGGCGTTCGTGGCGCAACGCGTGCTGGAGTTGCGCGAGGAGGGCGTGAATTTGGACAAGATGGCGGTGCTCTATCGCTCGCATTTCCATGCGCTGGAGTTGCAGCTTGAACTCACGAAGCGGAATATTCCTTTCAGCATCACGAGCGGGATTCGGTTTTTTGAGCAGGCGCACATCAAGGATGTGACGGCGTATTTGAAGCTCATCACGAATCCGAAGGATGAACTGGCGTTCAAGCGGCTGGTGCAATTGCTGCCAGGGATTGGAGGGAAAGGGGCGGATAAGATTTGGCGCGAATACCTGTCAAAGATTTCCGATTTCCGATTTCCGATTTCCGATTTGGGAACGGGGGAGGCGGAGAAATTCCAAGTTCCAAGTTCCAAGTCCCAAAATCCGATCGCGGAGGCGTTGCAGACGTGTGCGGTGCCGAAGAAGACGGCGGTGGCTTGGGCGCAGTTTACGGCGACGATTGCGCAGACGGAGGCTCCGGATGTGCGGACGAATGCTTCGAAGATGATTCGATTGGCAGTGGAGGCAGGTTATGAGGAGCATTTGAAGGAGAATTATCCCAATTTTGAATCGCGGCTGGAGGATTTGGAGCAGTTGGCGGTGTTCGCGCGGCAGTTTGAAACGATTGAGGATTTTTTGACGCAACTGGCGTTGCTCACGAATGTCGAGGTGGAGGATGACCAGGCGGCGAACCGGGATGATGAGCAGTTGAAGCTTTCAACGATTCACCAGGCGAAGGGGTTGGAGTTTGATGTGGTGTTCGTGATCATGCTGTGCGAGGGGCTGTTTCCTTCGTCGCGGTCGCTCGAAAGCGAGGAGGGCGAGGAGGAGGAGCGGCGGTTGATGTACGTGGCGATCACGCGGGCGCGGAATGAATTGTATTTGAGTTATCCGTTGATTCGCGCGACGGGAAACATGGGCGATATGATGCAGCAGCCCTCGAGATTTTTAGGGGAGATTCCTGGGGAGTTGGTGGAGGAGTGGAATTTGCGAACCTACGGTTAAGAAGGCAGAAGTTAGAAGGTAGAATGAAGAAGAGGTTGAACGCACGGGCGGGACGCCCGTGCCACTAATTATGAACCCGCTTTCATCTTTTTCAGATCGTCGGCGAGGAAGGCGGTGACGTCTTTGAAGCGGGTGACGTTGCCGGGGTTGATTTCCATCAGAGTTTTGTGGGCTTCGAGGCAGGTTTCGGTGACTTGCTGGCGGCTGGCGTTGGTGCTTTTGACGTCGTTTATCGGGGCGCCGTCCGGAGTCACGACCGGGCCGTCGGTGACTTTGAAGAGGTGCAGCACGCCGAGATTTTCGAGGAGTTCGGAGATGCGAGGGTTGGGGTTATACAACTGAATGGTGCGTTCAATCTTGTCCGTTTGCGGCGAATTGAGTTTCAGGCCGAAGCCGGCGAGGACGCCGAGGAAGGTGCTGTCCATGAGCACGCATTCGGTGAGATCGAGGGTGAAACAGGTATAGCCTCTTTGCAACAGCTGATCGAGGAGGCTTTTGAAATCGACGCTGGACGTGAAATTAGCGCGACCCGCGATTTGCACCAGCGCGGTCTTTTCGCCAATTGAAACCAGCATTTTAGCTGACGGAGCACTCATCTACAAAATTTGCGATTTACGATATTCGATTTACGCGCGTTAGGCGGCTTTGCCTACAATTTGCACCAAGGCTTGCTGCAATACCAGTGATTCATCGAGGCCACTGGTCACGAGCCGTTGATTGCACTGTAATAACAGGTCCATTGCGCGAACCAACTCGGTATGGGTGTACTGTTTCACCTGAGGGAGGGCTTTGTAAAGGACGTACGGATTGATGGCGAGCGGATTGAAACGGCGGTCGGCGGGCAATTTGTCTGCGGGCACGCGCTCGAGCTGCGCCTTGAAGCGGTTGTAATCGGCATCGGGCTTGATCCAGCCTTCGCGCAACATTTCCTTGAGCAACAGCATCGCGCGGACTTTGGAGATGAGCCCATAGAGCAGGCCGATCTCGGATTTCTGCGAATCGAATTTCACTTCCCACAGTTCTTCATCGAGGCGGCGCAGCAGGCGGGGCAAGTCGCGATCGCCAAGGGCATCGCCGAGGGCGAAGGCGCGGGCCATTTTGTTGCGGCTGCAAATGGCGCTGACGTCTTCCATGCCGATTTCCTTGCGGTCGCCGACGAAGAGGGAAAGTTTTTCGGTTTCGCTGTCGAGCTGGCGGGCGTTGGGGCCGACGCGGCTGATGAGTTCGGCGAGGGCTTCCTCGGAAATTTCCTTTCCTTTCGCGCGAATGGCTTTGAGGGCCCACTTTTCGGCCTGGCCGGCCCAGTCGCGGTCATCGACGGACCAGCCGGCGAAGCTTTCGACGCCGCCGATTTTGTCGAGGGTTTTGAAAAAGACTTTGCGTTTGTCGACCTTGGCGGCGCTGACGAGGAGACGGATGCCCTGCCAGGAGAATTCCTTCAGTTCCTGGGCGATTTCCGCGAGCGTTTCGGTGACGGCGGCGGAGGAACTGGTGCGGTCGTCGGCGAGGAAATTGCAATCCTTGAGCCAGATGACTTTGCCGCCGCCGAAGAAGGGGAGGGTTTGCAGGGCTTCGCGGAGTTTCGCGAGCGCTTTCAGGGCTTCGCCGCTGTTGCCGACGGAGGCATCGATGATTTCGTGGTCCATGCCGCCGAGTTCCTCGGTCCATTGCTGGTAGACCTGGCGGGCGCGTTGTTTGACGGCGAAATCATCGTCACCGAAAACGAGGAGGACAGAGCTGGAGGACTTGGCGGCGGGAGGCATGTCTACTCAGGCTCGCCGGCCTCACCGGCTTCGCTGCCGGTTTCGTTGATGCGGTCGAGCACTTCGCTCATGTCTTCGACCTGTTCGAAGAGAGCGTGGGTGACGTAAATGGGGCGTTTTTGGGCGGTGGCCAGCGCGAGGCAATCGCTCGGGCGGGCATCGATCTCGACGATTTTCCGCGCGAGTTCGTTTTGTTGCTGTAAAATCAGGCGCGCGAAGTAGGTGGAATTTTTCAATTCGGTGATGACGACGCGTTCGACGGAAATCGTAAAACCTTTGAAGATGCTTTGAATGAGATCGTGTGTGAGGGGACGTTCCTTCGGAGTGTCCCGCAAAAACATGCTGATGATGGCTCCCATTTGCGGCTCAACATTGATGACGAAGACTTTTTCGTCATTGCCGACGAAAAGCGCGCAGCCGCTGTTTGCCGGCAAGATTCCGCGAATCTGGACCGGCAGGACATCGTTCTTCATAAACACAGTGTATTGCGTGGAATGGAAAAAACAAGTCAGGGTGAATACTTATTCAAGGCCGAAATCCGAAGCGCTCACGCGACGGAGGCGGGCTGGGATTGGGGACGGGCCGGGTCGTAATTCAGGTACGGTCCAAGCCAGCGTTCGGCTTCCGGGAGGGACATGCCTTTGCGGACGTGGTAATCCTGCAATTGATCGCGGTCGAGTTTGCCGACGGCGAAATATTTGGATTCCGGGTGAGCGAAATAAAGGCCGCTCACGCTGCTGCCGGGCCACATGGCACAGCTTTCGGTGAGTTGAATGCCGGCGTTCTTTTCCGCATCGAGCAGTTTCCAAAGGATTTGCTTTTCCGTGTGGTCGGGACACGCGGGATAACCGGCGGCAGGGCGGATGCCGCGATATTTCTCTTCGATGAGGTCTTTGGCTGAAAGATTTTCATTTTTGCCGTAGCCCCATTCGTCGCGGACGCGTTTGTGGAGATATTCGGCGAAGGCTTCCGCGAGGCGGTCGGCGAGGGCTTCGGCCATGATGGCGTTATAGTCGTCGTGGTCTTTTTTGAATTTCTCGACGAGCTCCTTGAGGCCGTGGCCGCTGGTGACGGCGAAGGCGCCCAGATGGTCGGGGAAGGGGCGAGGGGTGTGGGGCGTGGGGGATTCTGCCGGCAGGATGCCGGCAGCACTTTTAGGGGCGATGAAATCGGCGAGGCAGCGGTTGGGAGTGCCGTCGGTTTTTTCGATTTGCTGGCGGAGGAAATGGAACGTGGTCAAAACCTTTTTGCGTGATTCGTCGGTGTAGAGTTCGACGTCATCGCCGACGCGATTCGCGGGGAAGAAGCCGTAGACGCCGCGGGGTTCGAGCAGTTTTTCGGCGACGATTTTTTCGAGCAGGTTTTGGGCGTCGGCGAAAAGTTTGCGGGCTTCTTCGCCGTGTTTCTCGTGATTCAAAATGGCCGGATAGACGCCGCGCAATTCCCAGGTGTGGAAGAAGGGGGACCAGTCGATCAAAGGAACGAGGTTGGAGAGAGTGACGAGTGACGAGTGACGAGTGACGAGTGACGGAGTTGAAGTGAGAACGCGAACTCCTGTGAATTCGGGTGTTGGGAGGTTGTCGAAATTTAACTTGGGCGCGTTTTCGCGGGCTTGTTCCAGGGAGATGAGTTTTTGTTGCTGGCCGGCGTGATGGCTGCGGAGGCGGGCGTATTCCTCGCGGATCTGGCTGGCGAATTTCGGTTTGTGCTCGGCGCTGATGAGATTGCTGACGACCGGGACGGCGCGGGAGGCATCGAGGACGTGGACCACGGGTTCGGTGTAGCTGGGAGCGATTTTCACGGCGGTGTGCGCCTTGCTGGTGGTCGCGCCGCCGATCAGCAACGGCAGCTTGAGGCCCTGGCGTTCCATTTCGCGCGCGACGTTGACCATTTCATCGAGCGAGGGCGTGATCAATCCGCTCAGACCGATGATGTCGGCTTTTTGTTCGCGGGCGGTGGAGAGGATTTTTTCCGTCGGCACCATCACGCCGAGATCGATGACTTCGTAATTGTTGCACGCGAGCACGACGCCGACGATGTTCTTGCCGATGTCATGGACGTCGCCTTTGACAGTGGCGAGCACGATTTTGCCTTGCGTGCGCGTTTCCCGGCCGGCGGCGGCGGCAGCCTCTTTTTCCGCTTCCATGAACGGCTGCAGATAGGCCACGGCTTTTTTCATGACGCGCGCGGACTTGACGACCTGTGGCAAAAACATTTTGCCCGCGCCGAACAAATCGCCGACGACGTTCATTCCGGCCATGAGCGGGCCTTCAATGACGCTCAAGGGGCGGCCGTATTTCTGGCGCGCTTCCTCGGCGTCGGCAGCGATGTAGGTATCGATGCCTTTGACGAGGGCGTGCGCGATACGCTGTTCGATGGTGTCTTTGCGCCATTCCTCTTCTTTTTTCTCCTCGGCGGCAGTCCCGGCGCCGGCGGCTTTGATTTTTTCGCCGTAGGTGACGAGACGTTCGGTGGCGTCCGGGCGGCGGTTGAGCAACACATCTTCGACGAGTTCCTTCAGCTCGGGTTCGATTTCCTCATAGACCTCGAGCATGCCGGCGTTGACGATGCCCATGTCGAGCCCGGCCTGGATGGCGTGAAAGAGAAACGCGCTGTGCATCGCTTCGCGGACGACGTTGTTGCCGCGGAAGGAAAAGGAAATATTGCTGATGCCGCCGCTGACTTTGGCGTGCGGCAGATTTTTTTTAATCCAGCGCGTAGCTTCGATGAAATCGACGGCGTAATTATTGTGCTCCTCGATGCCGGTGCCGACGGTGAGGACGTTTGGGTCGAAAATAATGTCCTCGGGCGCGAAGCCGATTTCCCGGGTGAGAATGTCGTAGCAGCGTTTGCAAATGGAAGTCTTGCGCGCGAGCGTGTCGGCCTGGCCGGTTTCGTCAAAAGCCATCACGACGACCGCAGCGCCGTATTGCAAAATTTTGCGCGCCTGCTCCTTGAATTTGGCTTCGCCTTCCTTGAGCGAAATGGAATTCACGATGCCTTTGCCTTGAAGGCATTTCAGGCCGGTTTCGATGATCTCCCATTTCGAGGAATCGACCATGAAAGGAACTTTGGCGACTTCGGGTTCGCTGCCGAGCAGGTGCAGGAAACGGTTCATGGCGGCGACGCCGTCGATCATCCCTTCGTCCATGCAGATGTCGATGATATTCGCGCCGTTCTCGACCTGCTGGCGCGCGATGGCGACGGCGTCCTCGTATTTGCCTTCCTTGATGAGCTTGGCAAATTTCGGCGAGCCGGCGACGTTCGTGCGCTCGCCGATCATGATGAATGTGCCGGGCTGCTGCGTGAACGGTTGCGAGCCGGACAGGCGCAATGGAATCGCCGCGCCGGTGGAGAACTTGGTTTCTTCAACGGGCTGACGCGGCGGACGATTTTCGAGTGACTTGGCGATGGCCGCGATGTGCTCGGGCGTGTTGCCGCAGCAACCGCCGGCGATATTGAGGAGATTGCTTTGCGCAAATTCACCGAGGAAACGGCCCATGTCGGCCGGCTCCAAATCGAATCCGGTGGGCGAAAGGGGATTGGGCAAACCGGCGTTGGGGTAACAGGAAATGAAGGCGTCGGATTTTTGCGCCAGTTCGGCGAGGAACGGCCTCATCAAATCCGGGCCGAGGGAACAATTCAGCCCGACGGCGAGCGGCTTGACGTTTTTAACCGCGTTCCAAAAGGCTTCAACGGTCTGCGCGGAAATCATCGTCTCTCCGCCGCGACCGACGGCGGCGGAAATGATGATGGGCAGGTGTTTTTTGTCCTGCGCGAAAATTTCCTGGATGGCGACGAGCGCGGCTTTGGCGTTGAGTGAGTCGAAAATGGTTTCGACGAGCAGGATGTCCGAACCACCAGCGATGAGACCGCGCACCTGTTGCTTGTAGGCAGTCTTGACCTGGTCGAAAGTGACGACGCGGAAGGCGGCGTCATCGGCGTCGGGCGAATTGGAGAGCGAGACAGTCAACGGCCCAACGGCACCGGCGACGAAACGCGGCCGGCCGGTTTTGTTGGCGATGCGATCGGCCCATTCGCGGCATTGTTGGGCGGATTTTTCGTTAATTTCCCAGGCGAGGTCGTTGAGGGATTTATCTTCGATGATGGCCTGATAAAACGCGGGGTCTTTGCGGCCGCCGTGTTCGCGGGGGTCGTCCACGAAGAATTCGCTCTGGCCGATGCTGGTGGCGGAAAAGGTGTTGGTTTCGATGATGTCCGCGCCGGCTTCGAGAAAGCGCCGGTGGATGTCGCAGATGACATCGGGGCGGGTAAGCGAGTAAAGATCGCCGTTGTTTTTGAGGTCTTTTTTGGCGTCTTTGAAGCGTTCGCCGCGGATTTCCGCCTCGCCGAGGCCGTAGGAGCGGATGGTGGTGCCCATCGCGCCGTCGATGATGGCGATGCGCTCGCGCAGGATGCGTTTGAGTTGTTCAGAGTTGTCAGTCATCGGCTTAACCAATTCTTCGTGCGAGCAAAGTAGCGGAGGAGTGGAAGCGGCGCAACTAAAAAATCAACGTATCTGGATACGATGATGCGTTATAAATTAGAAAGCCGAAAGCCGAAAGCCGAATCTTTGGGATGTCGGGATTCGGATTTCTGATTTCGGATTTGTTTTCCCTCCGTGCCGCGAATTGCCTTTCTTTGGTCACTTTTTGTCAAATGGCTGTTTTTGGCCACTCGTTCGTTGACACTCAGTGCTTCTTTGTTATCGTCGCTGCCGCGTTCTGCGGAATTCTTCCGAAATTTAAGAACCCGGCGGTGAACCATTTTTGAACCGAAATTAATTTATGGCAAAGCAATCGAAGTCTGGAAAATACGTTTATACATTCGGCAACAAGAAAGCTGACGGCGATGGCAGCATGAAACCGTTGCTCGGCGGCAAGGGCGCAAACCTGGCCGAGATGAGCCGCATCGGGCTGCCGGTGCCGCCCGGCTTTACGATCACGACCGAAGTCTGCACTTACTATTATGCGAACAAACGCACCTATCCAAAGGTGCTCGACCCGCAGGTGAAGGCAGGGATCGCGTTCATTGAGAAAATCATCGGCACGAAATTCGGCGACAAGGATGCGATGCCGTTGCTGGTTTCGGTCCGCTCCGGTGCGCGCGATTCGATGCCGGGCATGATGGACACGATTTTGAACCTCGGTCTGAACGACCAGACGGTGCTGGCGCTGGCGACGGCGACGAAGAACGAGCGCTTTGCGTGGGATTGTTACCGCCGATTCATCCAGATGTATGGCGACGTGGTGATGGGCGTGCAGAAGCGCGCGGGCGAGGATCATGAGCCGTTCGAAGTGGTGATTCATGCTTTGAAGCACGAGCGGCATGAAGATGATGTCGAGGACACGAAGCTTTCCGTGGATGATTTGAAGGAGCTGGTGAAGCGCTTCAAGGCGTTGATCAAGGAGCGCACGAATGCCGAATTCCCGCAGGACCCGTGGAAGCAGCTTTGGGGCGCGGTGGGCGCAGTGTTCGGTTCGTGGATGAACGATCGCGCGATTGTGTATCGCCGCAAATACAACATTCCTTCCGAGTGGGGAACGGCGGTGAACGTGCAGGCCATGGTGTACGGCAACACGGGTGACAATTCCGGCTCGGGTGTGGCGTTCACGCGCGACCCGGCGACCGGCGAAAAAGTTTTCTACGGTGAATTTCTCATCAACGCACAGGGCGAAGACGTGGTGGCAGGTGTGCGCACGCCGGAACCGGTGGCGCAGCTGAAGAACCATCTGCCGGAGGCGTTTGCGGAACTCGAAAAAGTCCGCAAGACCCTGGAATCGCATTTCAAGGACGTGCAGGACTTCGAATTCACGATCCAGGAAAAGAAGTTGTTCATGCTCCAGACGCGCAACGGCAAGCGCACCGGCCTGGCGGCGGTTCGTTTCGCCATCGAGATGGAGAAGGAAAAGCTGATTGATTGGAAGACGGCGATCAAGCGCGTTCCGGCCGATCAGCTGGACCAGGTGCTGGCGCCGGTGTTTGATCGCAAAGCGGTGAAGGCCGCGCAAGTGATCGCGAAGGGTTTGCCGGCGGGTCCGGGCGCGGCTTCGGGCAAGATGTATTTGAACGCGGACCGCGCGGTGGCCGCGGCGGAGAAGGGCGAGAAGGTGCTGCTCGTCCGCAATGAAACGTCACCGGAAGATTTGCGCGGCATGATCGCGGCGGAAGGCATTTTGACCGCGAAAGGCGGCGTGAGTTCGCACGCGGCGCTGGTGGCGCGGCAGATGGGCAAGGTTTGCGTGTGCGGCGCGGCGGCGTTGCAGATTGATTACGCGACCAAGACGATGAGCGTGAACGGCTCGACTTACAAGGAAGGGGATTTTCTTTCGATCAGCGGCACGGTGGGAGAAGTTTACCCGGGCGAAATCAAGACGGCGGCTTCGGAAGTCGTGCAGGTGCTCGTCGAGAAATCGTTGGCCGCGAAAGACAGCCAGACCTTCCAGATGTTCGAGAAGCTGATGGACTGGTGCTCGAAAGTGACGCGGATGCAAGTGCGCACGAACGCGGATACGCCGGAGCAAACGGCGAATGCGGTGGCGTTCGGCGCGAGCGGCATCGGCTTGTGCCGCACGGAGCACATGTTCTTCGAGGGCAATCGCATCGACGCGATGCGCGAGATGATTTTGGCCGAAAACGTGGCGGACCGGAAAAAGGCGCTGGCGCTCATCCTGCCTTACCAGAAGGAGGATTTTAAGGGCATCTTCAAGGAATTGAAGGGCCTGCCGGCGACGATTCGTTTCCTCGACCCGCCGCTGCATGAATTCCTGCCGCACGACGAGGCCGCGCAGAAGGATTTGGCGCAGAAGATGGGCGTGCCGGTGGAACGGATCAAGCAGCGCGTGAAGGAACTGCACGAGTTCAATCCGATGCTGGGTTTCCGCGGCTGCCGCCTGGGAATCGTATTCCCGGAAATTTCCGAAATGCAATCGCGCGCGGTGTTCGAAGCCGCGGCCGAAGTGCAGAAGGCCGGCATCAAGGTGAAGCCGGAAGTGATGATTCCGCTGGTCGGGTTCAAACGCGAGTTGGACCTGCAGGTGGAAGTGGTGCATCGCGTGGCGAAGGAAGTGATGGCTGAGAAGAAGGTGAAATTGGATTACATGGTCGGCACGATGATTGAAGTGCCGCGCGGCGCGTTGACGGCGGATGAAATCGCGCAGACGGCGGAGTTCTTCAGCTTCGGCACGAACGACCTGACGCAGACCTGCCTTGGCATGAGTCGCGACGATTCCGGCAGCTTCCTGCCGCCTTACACGGAATTGGAAATCGTGAAGAAGAATCCGTTTGCCTCGATCGACCAGACGGGCGTGGGTCAGTTGATCAAGATTGCGGTGGAGAAGGGCAGCGCGACCCGCAAGGGCATCAAGCTGGGCATCTGCGGCGAACACGGCGGCGATCCGGATTCGGTGAAGTTCTGTCATCGCGTGGGTCTGACCTACGTGAGCTGCTCGCCGTTCCGGGTGCCGGTGGCCCGCCTGGCGGCGGCGCAGGCGGCGCTGGAAGAGGAAGCTTCCAAGAAGGCGAAGAAGAAGTAATTTGCGGCGCTCATAGAGTGCTGCTACAGCGAAGCCGCTCCGAAAGGAGCGGCTTTTGCTTTTCATGGCGGGCTGTGCCATGATTCCGCCCGAAAACCCAAGCAGAACTATGAAGACGAGGGATCTTGAGCATACGGTGCGGTTTCGCGCGACTCCGAAGGCGGTCTATGACGCGTTGATGGACCAGAAAAAGCACGCAGCGTTTACCGGCGAGCCGGCGAAGGTGGTTGCGAAGGTTGGCGGCGCGTTCAGTGCGTACGGGGATTATCTGACGGGCATCACGCTGGAATTGAAGCCGGGCAAACGCATTGTGCAGGCGTGGCGTTCGGAGAGATGGCCGGAGGGGCATTATTCGATCGTGACGTTTGCGCTTTCCAAAAAACAAGGCGGCGTGACAGAGCTGCGTTTTACGCAGATTGGAATTCCGGCGGAGGATTACGGAAAAAAGAATCGCGGCTGGCGCGAGCACTATTGGGAGCCGCTGAAGAAATTTTTGGAGAAGGTGGATTGAAATGGCGGCGGTCATAGACCGCCGCCATAACAAAGCCGCTCCTGAGAGAGCGGCTTTTTTGTTTGGGTGAGCGATTTTCGAAACAGATGTCTGCGTTCGCACGGGCGAGATGCCCGTGCCACTATGACAACGAGGCGAAGTCGGCGAGTTCTTTCGCGTTCAAATCGGACACGATGCAATAGTGCAGGCCGTTGATGTTGCGATTGATGATGGTGAAGGATTTCGCCGGCGAAGGTTTTCCCCTCATTGGCGGCCGCCTCGATTATTTAAACAATCAAACCGTCGCCGGCCTCGTCTACCGCCGGCGTATTTGCGGACGCTGAAGTGAGGTGTGTCTTTTCGGGCGTTTGAGGAAGCATTGCGCCGCTGGACGCGGCGCGGACGGCGCGGCGCGCCGTCCCTGCCAGGGTGGGTTAGCGGCGGGGCTGGCGTTTGCTCTTGTGGTCCTGCCAGAGGATGTTGAACAGCAGCCAAACGCCTCCGGCGGCTGCGCCTATGAAACAAATAATAGCCAGGCCGGGATAGCCGAAGATGCGGAAGTTGGTGTCGACGCGCATCATCAGAGCGGCGCCGATGATGAGCGAGGCGAGCAGGAGTCCACTGGTGATGCGGTTGGCGACTTTCTGAAAGCTTTCGATGAGAAAGTTTGTTTCGCTCGGCTTGACGTTCACGTTCAGCTCGGCGTTGCCGACGGCGTCGAGGATCTTATTCAGACGGGTGGGCAGTGCGCCGACGAATTGTTTGGCTTCGAGGAGCGAGGAGAAAAATTTCCCTTCAGTGAATATCGATTTGGCGCGTTGATTGAGGATCTGCGAGGCGTTGCGCCGGACGGATTCGTTGGGATCGAAATCCGGCGAGAGCATGCGGCCGACTTCATCCAATTGCAGCAATGTTTTTCCGAGGAGCGTCAATTCAACCGGCACAAAGAGGCCGGTATCGGCGGCGGAACGGCTGACTTCCAAAAGCGTTTTGCCAAGGTCCATCTGGCCCAGCGTGCCGGAGAGTTGTTCTGCGACGAGCTGGCCGATTTTGTGGCGGAATTGCGTTTCATCAAAATTCGTCGCGGTATCGCTGATGCGAATGGCGACGTCCGCGGCCTGATCGCTTTCGCCTTCGCTGACGGCGAGCAGGAGTTTGAGCAGACTGTCCTGCATGGCGGGCGTGGTGTAGCCGACCATGCCGAGATCGATGAGCGCGATGCGGCGGTCGGTGGTGAGAAAAACATTTCCGGGATGCGGATCGGCGTGGAAGGTGCCATCGATCAAAACCTGTTTCAGGTAGGCCCGGAAAAGTTCCTCGGCGAGGGCGCGGCCATCCAGATCCAGCGGGGTGAGCGGGCTGAGTTCGGTGATTTTGGTGCCTTCGATGTAATCCATCGTGAGCACTTTGTGAGTCGTGTAACTTTCGATGGGGAGCGGGATGCGGATGCGTTTGAATTCGCGCAGGTTGTTGGCGAGCGTAACCATGTTGGAGGCTTCGCGGCGGTAATCGAGTTCGTGCGCGATGGATGTTTCAAATTCCTCCAGTACTTTGACGAGTTCATGGCGCTGGCCGAAATCGGTGTGGCGATGGAGGACTTTGGCGATCTCGTCGAGCGCGGCGAAGTCCTCGCGAATCTGTTCGTGGATGTTGGGGCGTTGGACCTTGACGACAACGGCGCGGCCATCGTGAAGCGCGGCGCGATGGACCTGGCCCAGCGATGCGGCGGCGAGCGGTTGGGGGTCAAAAGAAGAGAACAGCTTGGAAATTTTCGTGCCGAATTCAGTTTCGATGGTGAACTGGACGTCCTGAAATGGGAACGGTTTTACCTTGTCCTGCAGCCGGGAAAGCGGCTTGAGGAATTTGGGCGGCAGCAAGTCCGCGCGGCTGGAGAGGAGCTGGCCGATTTTTACGAACGTTGGGCCGAGACGCTCCAAATCGCCGGGCAGGTCCTGCGCTTTGCCTTCGCCGTCGGTGTCAGCCGGCTGGTCGAAGCCGAACCGGCTGCGGACGCCGGGCTGCGAATATTTCGCGAGGAGAAAGGCGATGTCCTTGTAGCGCTTCAGATAATGCAGTGAGAATTTCATGGGAGAGTTCTTCGCTTTTCACCGCAACATAAGTGGCTCTCGACGAAAGACCAATAGGGTGGCTCCCTAGGGAGGGAAGAAGGGAGAATGAAGAAGGTGGAAGTGCGGCAAGTCCTCACCCCGGCCCTCACCCGTCCGGTGGGAGAGGGAGAAGTTGTTCCAGCGTTGGAAGGAGCGGCGGCGCCTGGTCTGCGAGTTCAGGGACTCAATTCAGCTGAGGGATGAACAGGTCGGCGCGCGCGCCCCACCGCTTTTGGCTACGGTTGGACTTTGAGTTGGAAGAAGCGGTTGGTGGGAGTGGTTGTGGCGTTGACGGGGTCGGTGATGGTGACACGGACGCGTTGGTTGGGAGGCGTGCCGGAGGGCGCGGATTCGGTGACGATGGAGCCGGGCAAGTTGGTGATCCAGGATGCGCGGGCGGGCAGCGTGGCGAGATTGCTCCACGATCCACTGAAGGCCGGCGTGACGCGGGTGGTATAGGTCAAATTGGTCGCGGATGTGTTGCGGTTGAATTGAAGTTGAAAATGGTTGGAGACGATGGAGCCGGTGAGGGGTCTGTTTGTGTCCGGGGAATTCGGGTCGGTGCCAAATGCGTATTCGAGAATGTTCGGAATGCCGTCGTGGTCGGGGTCGGCGGAGTCGCCCGCGACGGCTGCGTTGCCGGCGTTGGCGCCGAAATGGTTGAATTTCCAAATATTATAGGCGCTTTGCAGGATGGTCAGGACGGAGCTGGAGGGGCTTCCGAGATAGGCGCCGCCGGCGGCATTGCTCAGGGTGAGATTTACGGTTTTGTTGGTCGCGGCGGGCTGGCCGTTGAGAATGGTGACGGTGAAATTTTTGGGTGCGGTATCGCCGGCGGCCCAATTGAGCGTTCCGGAGGTGTTTGAATAATCCTGGCCGGCAATCGCAGTTCCAGCCGCCGTCGCGTAGCCCACCTGCACGGCGCCCTGGCTACCGCCGGTGCGAGTCACAGTGATTGCGGCGGAGTTCGTGGTTTGCGAGACGCTATAGGAAGGTGCGCTGAATTGCAGGCCGCCGCCAAATACACCAAATACCGAAAGTGCGTAGCGGCCGCCGACGAAGACTTTGCCATTCGCGATGGTGGGCGTGGCAAATTTCACGCCGTTGGTGAGCTGGTCGCGAGTGCCGGCCTGTGAGCTGTTGTAGATTTCGGTGGAGAGATTGGTGGCGTTGTAAGCGACGAGCACGGCGGGGCTGCTGTTTTGAAGAGCCCAGGCGATGGCGTTGTTGACGCCGTTTGCGGAGATGCTCGGACTCGCGCCGGGAAAGGGGAATTTGCGCGAACCAAATGTACCCGGCAGATCGGGAATCAGCGTGCCGTTGGAAACGACGTAATACCGCATCGCGTCCTGGCCGGCGACGTAGTAAATCCGACCGTTGAAATAAGCCGGTGCGTCGAAGGCGCCGCCGCCGAGCGGCATGGTTTGGAGGATGTTGTCCGAACTGCCGCCGTTGTTGAAGTGTTTGTTGTCGGTGGTCATTTGATCGCGGTTGAGCAAATAGGCGCGCTGTGGTTTTCCGCCGGCGATCATCAGGTGCGGGTAGGGGCCGGGTTGATCGGGAAGCAACAGGACCCCGCCGGAGCCGACGTCGAGGTCATTTTCGCGATAATATTCCTGGTTGTAGGTGGTGAAATAGTCCGCGATGGAAAACGCGCCAGCTGCGGAGATGCGGATGACGCTGTCGCCATATTCGGTGCCGCCGGAGAAGGCGTTGAAATTTCCATCGCCGGTGGCGAAATACAAATTGGTTTTGGCGTCGACGGCGATGCCGCTGTCGCCCATCCAGATTCCACCGGCGCCGGCGATGGAGCCGAATTGCGCGGTGGTGCCGTTCGGAGTGGAATTAAAGACGTGGTCGGAGAGGAGTTGCAAATTGGAGGCGTTGAATCCGATGATCCAGCCGTGGAAGGGATAGGTGGTGGGCGTATCGGTGTAGCCGGCATAAGCGACGTAGAGGACATTTCCGGCGAGCGTCAGGGCGGAACGCTGGAGTTGCTGGCCGGCCTGGAAGGGAAGCGTTCCGCCGGAGCTGCCGACGCCGTTGCCGGGAATGGAAACGCTGACCTTGACCGGGCTGAAAGATTTTTCCGAACCATCCGCGAGATTCAATGCGTGAATCGTGTGGAAAAAATTCGCGCCAACTTGCGTGAAGGCGTCGACGTAAAGCGTTTGTGAAACCGGGTCAATGACCGGCGTGCCGGTGATGCCGACTTCAGGGCTGATGGCCTGAAACTCGAACCCGGCCGCGGGGCAGGGCGCCGAAGGACCGAGGTTCACCTGCCACAAGAGGCCTCCGCCCGAGCCGTTGTTATCGGCATCGAAGCAATAAATGGAATTGTGTTCGGTGGCGACGAAGACGGCGTTGTGAATGCCCTTGCCGGAAATGTTCACGCCTGACACGCACAGCGGTTGCGCGAAGACGTAGCCATCCACGGCGCAGGTGAAGAGTTTGCCGAAAGTGCTTTGGTTGACGTTGGACGGTGTGAGGATGGTTTCGTTGAGATTTTGGCCGGTGCGGCCGTTGTCGTTGTGAAAAGTGACGACATTGGCCTGGGCAAGAGCGCGGCCCGGAAAAAACAAAACCGCGACCATGGCCGCGGCGAACAAAAATTTGAATCGCAACATCCAACGGGGACATTCGGTGGCGAGAAAGTGGATTTCAACTGGGGTGAAGGCGTTAGTTAAGAGCGGGCTAAAGGAGGATGCGCCATGCAAACAGGCCCACCGTTGTGGAAAAATTCAACGAACCGCCGGGGAGGTCCTGCCGAGCGCCGATTTATAATCGGCTTTTCAATACGGTTTGCTATTCGGGTGAAATACGCTTGAAGCCGACTGCAAGTCGGCGCTCCTCAGACCCAAGTCCTGAGGACAGCCCGGCAATCTCGCATGCTGGAAGGCCTGCGCTGCGGAGATCAGCCTTTGAAAACGACCATCACCGCGTAATCCGTCAGGATTTTTTGCGAACCAATATCGACGTGCGTGTAGGTCAGCGGCGTGATGCTGACGATGTTGGTTTCGCCAACTTTTTGGAGGTAGTTCGTGACGAACTCGTCGAATTTGTCGTGACCGACTTCGATGCAGTCGGTGTGGCGGATGGTTTTGACGCGGATTTTTTTATCCGTGTTTTTGGCCGCGGCTTCGAGGGGCTGCAGCGGTTTGGCGATAAGGCTCTCGGACGTTTTGCGAACGGGCACCTTGAGGTGGAGTTCGACTTTTGCGGCCGCAGAGGACGCGATGGGATTGGCGGGGTTTAAGGTTTCTGACGGGGCCTGGGAGAATGTGGGGAGGCCGTGGGGACTGTCGCTCCCGCTGGTGCGCGTGCCTTTTGCGCCGGGCTCGGGAATGACGATGGTCGCCTCACAGGATGGGCACTCAATTTCGGAGCCGGCTCCGGCAGCATCGACCTCAAGTTCCTGTTCACAGTGGGGGCAGTTGAAGATGATGTCCATAAAACGAGTGTGGTTGCGACTGCAAAAGCAGCATAAAAGCTTCGGCCGGGTCTGGCCAGCAAAAAAGCGCGCGGAGAGTGGGCGCGCCGAAATCCTCCGCCTGCCCTTGCAAGAGAAGGCACTCGACTTTAACTTGCGCACGCAATGTCAAAAACGTCCGTGCGGTCCGCGATTCGTCTGCGGGGCGTCCGCCACAACAATCTAAAAAATTTCGATCTCGATCTGCCGCTCAATCAGTTGATTGTTGTCACGGGATTGAGCGGTTCGGGAAAAAGTTCGCTGGCGTTCGACACGCTGTTTGCCGAGGGACAACGGCGGTATATCGAGACGTTTTCGCCGTATGCGCGGCAGTTTTTCGATCGGATGGACAAGCCGCAGGTGGACAGCATCGAGGGCATTCCGCCGGCCATCGCCATCGAGCAGCGCAACGCGGTGAAGACGACGCGCTCGACGGTGGGGACGATGACGGAGATCGCGGACTACATGAAATTGCTGTGGCCGCACATCGCGCAATTGCATTGCCGGCAGTGCGGTCGGCTGGTGCGGAAGGATTCGGCGCAGCAGATTTGGGAGTGGGTGAATGACGAATGGCGAATGACGAATGGCGGGGCCATGGCTGAGGTTCTGATTACTTTTGACGTTCCGCTGAGCGAGAAGATTTCGTTGGAAGAATCGCTGGCGCTGATTTCCAAGCAGGGTTACCAGCGCTTGCTCGTGGATGATGAAGTGGTTCGGCTCGACGAAGTGGCCGCTCTCCCTTCTCACCTCAAACCTCGCGCTTCCATAACGGTGGTTCAGGATCGCGTGAAGATTGTTCCTGC
>Ga0335085_10003633_pt1 | contig 26455 bp, 22 predicted proteins | sample Lox_Sample_45_FD_206712 | JGI IMG/M metagenome (GOLD analysis project Ga0335085, IMG submission 206712) | Soil microbial communities from Loxahatchee National Wildlife Refuge, Florida, United States - Lox_Sample_4.5 | ecosystem: Environmental > Terrestrial > Soil > Wetlands | place: USA...
TTCAAAATGGCCACGATCTGCTCAACGGAAAACCGCTTCTTTTTCACGGCAAATCCCCCTTCTTTCAGGTTCAGATTCTGCCGGAAACTAACCTTGTTTTTGGACCAAATTATCGAGGTCCCATCACGTCAATGCTTAGGTGTTCCATCCTAAGGGAGACTTGGGTACCAGGGACCAAACGCGCGACTGGAGCTCGGCGAGCTTCCGACGTTGGCGAACAAATACAAACGTATAGGCGCTCGCGGTAGCGCGCCTGCCTTGGGCGCGGACGATCCGACTCCAACGACTCCATCCATTTCTTCTAACTACTAACGTTTCCAACAAATCGGGGAATCTGCTTTTTGCTCAAGGGCAACCCGAACGGAATGAAAACGTTGGATTCCTGCACAGTTGGTGCACAGTCGAATCTACGTCCGAAACTTGGAAAGCCTCGAAGATAAATCTGAAACCGATTGGACTGGCATTTAACAACGCAGATTTCAATCGGACAACAGATGGAAAATGAAAGAACGTGCGTCGAATCGATGCGGCGTATCAGGAAACGACGCTAACCCACCGTGCGAAATGAATGACTGACAGCTGCACAACCCCATCTCCTATCGACCTACCTTTCAAAACTCTTCGCCAATTCCCGGATCATTCGCTATCTTGGCCAGCACCACGCCAATATCTTGCGTGAGTTGCAGGCGATCTGCGAAGGCTCTTCGCTCGAGAACTAGGCAATACCACACATTAGAGATTTGAGCTTGCGATCCGGGCTGAACCATGCCTACAATATAGTTGTTGAATGCACCATTTATGGTGCTTTTTACGACCATATTATAATCATCGTTGATGTAATGCATCCTATGCGATGCTCCGGACAACTATGAATCTGCAAGCACGAATCGAAAAGTATCGGGAAAGGGGCATCCAGGAGCTGGACGCTCATGTCCTTCTACTGATCGAAGAAACCGCGGTGGCACTCTTCAACTCCTTTCCAGGCCATTTCGTATTATTTGGCGGCGTCACACTCGTTCTCTTTCACGGCAGTCCTCGCGTGTCTCGCGATTTGGATCTTCTACCATCCCTAGGTCAACCGCCAGCCGCGGAAGAGATACAAAAGGTGGTTTATGCTGCAATACAGCCCATCGCGGAAGTCCTCGGACTCGGTCAAATCGAATTCAAACAAGACATCGTAACTGCGGGGCTTACAAGACAATGGGTACTGGCAAATCAAAACCCGCTTTTCAGCATCGATCTAACGACCATCGGTGGAGGTGTCTTACAATCGCAAATCCTCCAGCACACAATCACCGGGATACCCGACGGCATTGTCCTGGCTCCCAACGCAAATTATCTCCTATTCCAGAAATGCGAGACCTTCCTTAGTCGCCGCTTTGTAAAGGCCCGAGACGCTTTTGATATTCATCTGTTGCTTTCACGTCGCGCGGCCCTCGACCAAATTCTGCGCGCCCACTTGGAAGACTTCCTCTCCATGAATGAGTTTCATGGCGAATTCATCGATGCGCGTATTCGCGGTGTTACACCAAAGCTCTGCACGGTTGAGCTGCGCCCTGTGCTGCCAACTTCCGTGTTTCAGGAACTTGAAAAACAAGATTTTCAGCCCATTCGCTCTTCACTTCGAACCGTCTTTGCCGAGTGGCTCGAGGAGTCTTCAAAATGAACTGGACAACCGTTTTGACCAACGAGGCAAGGACGAACTGTATCGTGCGGCTCGACGAGTTGGCCCACAAATACAAACGGTCCGAAGCCGTCGTTCGCAATGCCCTGCGGCGGCAGGAACAAAACGGGCTCGTCGAACGCGTGTCGACAAAACTCTATATCAACCACTTAAACAGCCAATTCTCGCCGCGCGACCTTGTAAACCTCCTTCGCCCGAAGTCTTACATCTCGCTTGAATCCGCGCTTGTCGAGAAAGGCGTCATCAATCAGAGCCCTTCCGCACTCACGTGTGTCGCGCCGGCGCATCCTCAGTCCTATCACTCCAAGTCTGCAAACATCGTTTACAGAAAGATCTCCCCTAATCTCTATTGGGGTTTTGAAGAGAAAAACACACGATACAACAAATATCTAATCGCGGAGCCAGAGAAGGCCCTCCTCGATTGGATCTACCTCTCTCGCCAAGAAGGACTCCCTACACCTCTGGATGAATTCCAGCTTCAGTTTCTGTCTGTCTCGAAACTCCGCAAATATGCAGAGAAGTTTCCCCGCACAGTGCAACAGACGCTGAACGATCTATTATTAGAAAGAGCTTTCCCCAGCGAGACTCCAACCCGACAGAAACAGCAACGCCACAACTGCTAAAGAAGTCTGGCCAGATTGTCGCAACAAACCGAGCGCCCCTAGTGCCCTTCCTTTGGGGAGCCTGCGACCAGACCGTCCGCTTCTTCTGATCAAGGGTCTCCGCTTTGCTCCGATGAACGCAAGAGACGCGCCCTTGACAGCGCGGACGGCTAGGCGCGGTGGGCCAGCCAGGAAGGGCAATTTGTTCCTCCTGCACCGCTCCGCGTTGCCGGGCGAGCAAGAAATCACACCTTCCGAAGGAGAAACTTCCATGCATGCAACCAACAAGGCGGCTTTGTTTCCGCTCGGCCAGGTCGTCGCGACACCCGGCGCGCTGGCCGCACTCGAAAAGGCCGGACAAACCCCGCTCGACTTCCTGTCACGGCACGTGCGCGGCGACTGGGGAGAACTTGACGAGGACGACCGCAAGGAAAACGAACTGAGCCTGACGCGCGGTTTCCGGCTCCTGACCAGCTACCAAACCCTCGCGAAATCTTATTGCACCCCAATCGCACCCAGATTTCACAGCCGAGGCAAATGCAAATGATCGCGAACAAGCGAAGCTAAGGGCGTATGGTAGAAATTCCTTGTTGCCGCCAACGATCTAGAGTGTGTCTGAGCCCTCATGGAGTTCACGAAATCGTCGACGATTCCTTGGTGAGTCGAAGCCTTGGCGTTGAGGCTGACTTCGCTTCCGAATTGGAATCGGGGCGGGCGTCCAATCCCTCCCGCGCGATCGCCGGCCAAATAGCGGAGGCGCATCAACCGCATGTAGCTGAGTTCGTTCGCTCGGTCTTTTTGGAGCGAGGCCTCTCCATGCCGCAATCCCTGTTCGTATTGTCGAGTGGCCTCACAATATGCCAGCCGACGATTGGGACACGCATATGCTGTTCTTCCTTAATCACGGCTATCGCGTCATAGCCCACGACCGCCGGGTGAGCTTTATGGATCATGATTTGGGATACTTCGATCTGGAGACTCGGGTGCTCGAACCGCTCGAAAATCCCTTCGGCCCAAAAGTGTTACCCATGTCTTAGGTACGTTGTGTCACCCATGTGTCCGGGCCGGACCATTTAGAAGTGGTCGGGGCGAGTGGATTTGAACCACCGACCTCCTGGTCCCGAACCAGGCAAGAAATTCACCTAGGTCGCTGTCCTGGCGTCAGTTAAGGTTCTTCGGGCCGCTCTCTGTCAGACAAGTTGGACAAGCTCATCAAATTGCGATGATACGAGCAACAGCTCTATTGCTCAAAAACGAAGATCTTTCCGATCACAGGCCTGGCTTCACTCACTGGTTCGCCGGAAGGAGCAATTGTCACTGCAGGCTTCTCACTAAGAGCTCTTCGGGTCTGGATCTTTCTGGCCAACTGCGTAATGTCAAAGCTTCGGTTCCTACCTTTGCCTTCGGCCGGAGCTTTTTCTTCCCCGTGCCCGGTAGCGTCAAAGAAGTTAATGACCCCCACGCGGTGTTCTTGAGCCTCTCTTAGGTCCATTCCTTCGGGAAGGTCCAGGAAGACGTGATAAAGGACACCAGGTTGCATATTTGCTCGAATATCCCTGAGAACTAGGTAAAGCCGCGTGTCTTCCTTCAGCTTTGCGACCCTCTCCTGAAAAACCGGTCCGGGAGTTGCTTCAGTTCTTGGAGCTTCCAAGATAATGCGAACGGGCTTGGCGCCCAGGGGACCTCCACAAGCAATGCATTCAAGGATGGGCCTGGGCAGCGCCTCGATGGGACGAAGGTTAGGCACAACTCGACCTGGCTCGAACTCTTTGTAGGTGTAATCCAAGAGTCCGATGTCTGTAAAATCCTTCACCGTTCCAACCACTTGGTTTCCATTTTCATCGGCGAAGGTGAATTGCTGCTTTAGCCATGTCGGATCGGTCGGATTCAGTCCACCATTCCGATTCCAACTGGCCCACAGTCGATCGATATTGCAATGGTGGGCCCAAAAGATCGCATCATTCGCTGCATACGGAATGCGTCCCATATTCTTTGTACCGCCTACGTCCACGTGCACATTTCCATGAAGTCCGCCATCCAGGTTGGAGCAGAAGCCCTCATCGGCACCCTTCGGTCCGTAAGTTGGATCCTGCATTACGCCGAGGTCCAAGGCGCCGGGATCATTCAAATCAATCGGTTTCCCTTGGTTTGCCCACGAGTTTCGATTTCCTTGGTAAAGCCACTTGAGGGCAGCGTCGTTTTGATCGAGAAACTCAGGAGGAAGAATGCCGTGTACGCTCGGATCAAGGGCAGAATAGTTCCAGTACGGTAAAGTAAAATCGGGATTTCCAGAAATCTTCCGAACAATTCGTTCGAAAAAATAGACATACATCCGATGCCAAGGGAGAAAATAGGTTTCTTCAGCCGAGAAATGTGCCATGCACGTATCCCAGGTTTTTTGCGCCAGAGAGAATTGTGGTCCCGTGCCTCCCGGATAGATCCGGGCCAATTCTGCCGTCTTGCTGCGATCCCCGTCTACTGCGTGCGTGTACCACTGGAATACCCAACTGGTGGGATCGCTCGAAGAAGTTCCCTTCATCGCCTTAGCCGCTGTCGCATAACTTTTTAGCATGACCTTCCCTTGCGCACTGCGCGCATTGTGCCTTATTCGCGGCGAAGGAGGCGGCACCGCGCGCGCGATTCTTTCAAACCACAATGCAAAGGGTAAGGTCGAACCGCTCGCTACAAAGGAACGGCGAGAGAGGAAAGGCATGGGTTGCTCCTTTTTTAGGCTAAACAGGACACCGTGGGAAGTGCCAGGAGCATATACCCAAAATAGACTTTGTCAATAGCTTATGATCGCCTAAGGCAACAAATTACTCTAGAACCAGTTCTATGCCTGCAAGCGTGGCGTCACCCTCTGGCTCTTTTGATCTCGACGGAATTATCGTAACGGTCGATTCTTCGCTCAGAAGGTTTTTCGCACCTAATTTTCGGACAATGCTTGTAATTTCAAAGCTTCGTGAACGGCTGCTGCCAAGGGCAGACGTCGTCGACCCTTCCCGAGGAGGCTCTTCGTTGAAGAAATTGAGGTTTCCCACAAAATGTGGGTCGCCAGGCGCAGGTTCAGCATCCTTGGGCAGGTCAAAGTAGACGTGATAAAGAATTCCTGGAGGAGCTGCAACCCGCGGTTCCCGGAGAATCAGATACACCTGCAAATCAGGCCTCAACCTCTCGAGGATCGATTTGACAGACGCTCCCGTTGCCCCGGACTCAACACGAAAAAGGGTCGATCGGACTCGCCGAGCACGCAGAGTAATACCGCCTCTTGTAGACGCAATGACGCCTTTTGAACTTGCTTGGGGAGGGCCGCTCATCGCTCGGTTCTGCGCTCTGATAATTTCAGGACCGTGTAGGGCAAGAAGGGACCCACACAACAAAAGGCAGCCTAACTTCCAGCCCCGCATTGGTTCCCTTGCACAGTACATTGCTCCTGAAAGCGTAAACCCGCGATGTCCGATTTTCCAGTCCTAGGGCACTTACAGACCGGCCCCTCCCGTACCCGCGTTTTCTCATGACAGCACATTGGACGTTACGAGTACGTGCGCCCGTGTTAAATGGAGGTATGGGGCTATTCCTGGGCAGCTTGGATTTCAGCCATCGTCGCTGGGCTTTGTTTGGCGAGATTACTTAAGATCAATTTCATCTTGACCGCCCGGTTCATTAATATGTCCGTTCCTTCCGGGATGCCTAAGTGATGTAATCCAACGACGTTTCCTGTGGCGATCTCCTGGACAGGTGATCCGGAGCTTCCCCCCAATGTGTCACAGTCGTGCCCGAAATCCGTGGTTCCCGAACTTATGCCCGACATGCTCGCATGATCAACCTTACAGTCAATGATGGATACTTGCTTCGTTTCCCCTCCGGGATGTTCGATGATGATCAACGCCTCACTCTCCGAAACGTCGGTGTCGACCAACCGCAGTGCTGCCGCTCCCGGACTCGACGATAGCCGGACAATTGAATAATCCAGTGCATCGTCCAGCGCGACGAGTTCGACGCAAGTTAGCGTTGTCATTTTCGCGCCGTCTGAGTCGTAATTGAAGTCCACCAATGCGGATCGCATTTCCGTGGCAGAAGAGAGGCAATGCTGGTTCGTAATGAGAAGACGCGGCGTCAAGAGAAATCCGCTGCAGAAGTATTGGATTCCGTCATCACCGATAAAACGGATTCTTGCAACCGAGGCTCCCCATTTCCGAATGTCAGCGGATTGACTCAAAATCGGCCGCCGGTCGTCCGGCCCGACGATGGACTGAGGCTTTATGGCCGGTGTTGAAATCGCAATCTTGTCGATGAGAAGTTGAACGGGGTTGTTTGGAGACTCGCTGAATATCTGAACGTTCGCAGTGCTTCCCGATAGGTCGCCGGTCCAGAAGTCCGTGAGCATAGAAGCACTCGTCGAGGACCATTCCTTCGACTTGTCATCAACCACTTTCAGTGCCCAAGGTGCCGCCTGCGACGAGAACTTAACTACAAAATGAAGGCGCATAGCGTTGCCGGCAACGCTGGCTTTTACGTCTTGACTGAGAATCCTCCCGGAAGTTTGCGCCACAGGCCAAAGTTGAACCTTATCCTCCAGCACATGGCCGTCACGCGCAAACGCCTTTTCTCGACTAATCACCAATTTGTCGGTGGCCAAGCCGGGATTGCCGAAAACGAACACACCGCATGCTGCCAGGATAAGACGCGCAGGCGTCATCACGGTCCCTCCCTTATTCATCTCGCCGATTTTGGTGTCGCTGCCACATAATCAAAGACCTGTTGGATCGGAATCGGAACCTTGCATCCATCCGGCACGTCAACGAACATGTTGCTCACATCGTTCCAGGCCCTCATCGATTCACATTCAATGAATCCATCAAGCAATGCATTGTTCAAGATTTTCATCTTTCCGCTTTGTTGGTACACCAGCCGGAATGTACCGCCCGATTCCGTTATTCTCAGAATGTCCTGGAAGTTGATCGTTTGATTCGTAACGCTGACGGACCCGTCCGGTTCATCTGTGTCGGCAGACTGAACATGAATCACTTTGGCGTCCGATAGATTTAAAGCCTTAGTGCGCGACTTTTCAGTCTGGGTCCACAGGAGATTTGTCCTTGGTTGCCAGGTGGCTCGGTGGACATTGAGCAGTCCACCGCCCCACAGCTTGTTGGTGAAGTTCGGCTTGTACCAGTCGGCTGTGTACAAGAGTCGCTGTTTGAGCACCAAGGGATCACTGATGCCTTCGGAAATTAAAATGGCGGCGGTAGCCGCTACTTGGGGGACGGCCTGCGAACTTCCCGAAGCTTTTCCATAGGCTCCGCCTTTGATCGTGCTGTAGACATCTTTTCCGGGCGCAGCCAGCTGCACATATTTGGTTCCATAGTTCGATCCTTTTTGCCTGATTCCCTGTTCACTCAGCGACTCGCCAAGAATCTGCTTGTCCCAATCAGCTGCGGCAACGCCTATAATGTTGGGCACTCCTTCGCCCACCCAGCCAATCGGGGCGATCTCGAGGTTCTGAACGTCGTCACCGTCGTCGCCTGCCGCCACGATAAACAGCCTATCCTTAGCCTTATCCTGGATCTGGTTCTTCAGAGTCCTGGCAGCTTTGCCGCGGTCCACGGCAAAGCTGAAGCTAAAAACGTATACTTGGTTGTTGATTGCTGCGGTAATTGCCTGCGAGAGGCGAGCCTCCTTGGAGGTATCGATCAGTAGGAGATTCGCCCTTGGGACCAAGCCAGGGGCTAACTTTCCGGTTCGCGATGCGATTAACCCCGCGACATGCGTGCCGTGGTCACTTTCTTGAAATTCTTTCGGAGTTAATACTTCGGCCTCTGCATCGCCCTTTGGAACTGGGTGAACCTCCCAATTGGAGTCAACGGTGCGCCACGGGCTCTTTGTTCCCCCGTCCCAGAAGGCAGGATGCTGCATGTCTACGCTGTCGCCGTCTTCGGCAATTCCTATCGTCAAATTAAGGTCGGAAGGGACTAGAGCAGGATCGAAATGAATCTCTTCCTCAAGTTTCTTGCGATTGGCTTGAGCCTCTTCAATTCCTGGCGGAGCCTGATCAATAAACACGGCGTAGCCCGCCGGACTCACATTGAGATCTTCCGTAGAGAGCACATCCAGCCCCGCAAATTTGTACAACGGTGAGTTTTCATTACGTAAATCTTTGGCGGGAACATTCACTCTCACAGACCATTGCTCTACAGGAAGATTTATCTCTTCCGCTCCTCGGAAGACGGAGTCGATGCTCTCGAAGCTACCCCATAGAAGTTGATGCGTTCCGAATACCGCAGGCACCAGTTGGGTAGTCTGAACCTTCACGACATCGAAGCCGAGGTAAAAAGGCAGATTTGTCGCCAGAGTTTGATTGTCCACGAGTTTGAAATACCCCGTGTTTTGCGCGCTCGACCAGAGCCGTGAAGATTGCGTCGATTCCTTTGCGGACCGCAATTTGTATTCCACTCCGGCCACTTGAAGCGCCCTCGTCACCAACAGAGCTTTCCGCTTAGCAATCAATTTCGTGCACGCTTGGCCTTTTTGCGTCTTTAAAAAAGACAGGATTTCCAAATGGTTGATGCTTTCGAGGCTCGCCGATGAAACATCCATTTGAACAGTTGAAGTGTCGTTTCGATATTCCGCAACCGCGATCGATTTGTTGTACGTCGGCAAACTCGCTGCTGGCGCCCCTACGACCTGCGGGAACGAAACCGACGTGGAAGTCACTTTAAGGTCGCCCCCGCATTCTCTGAGCGATCCCACGATCTGGTAGTCGCCGGAACCGCTAACGGCCAGCAAAGTCCCCGGCTTCAGGTCTTCAGACGGCGGTCTAGCCAAATTCAAGCCCATCTTGTTCAGTAGAGTTTCAACGTCGCGAGGCAGAACCGAATTCATCTTAGCGATGTAATCTGCATTAATGTCCTTCAGAAACTCCGTGGACGCGACCCGTGATTTAACTTCGGAAGAGATCGTTGTGCTCGTGAGCTTGACCCCTGCGCTGCCGAGTCGTTTTTTTGCGTCGACCTTCGGAATGGTGATCTGCGTGCCACTCCGAACTCTGCCTCGTAAGTCGAACCTCGTATTCGTAAACAAATCTGTGTTCAAGCTGAATAACAAAGCTCCCAATTTCTGCTCGGCCTGTTCGGAACCGCAACAGCTAGTGGACAAGAGAAGACCTCGGGCCACGAGCAACTCCCATATCGACGAATAGTCTTTGTCGGCACCCACACTCTGAATCGACAGAACTCCTTTTTCAGATAGGTACGAATAGAGGTCGATGAGGCTTTGATTGAGATCAGAGATGTTGTTGTCCACTTGGAAATCGACAACCGCTGGTATGACGAGGGGAACCTTCCACAAGGATTGTGCTCTAGAATCAGCCACAAACAGACTGTCGCCCGTCGCCACGATCGCAGAGGCACTGAGAAAGTTGAAATCACGGAACGTTACCGGCAAGCCCTCCGACTTTTCATCTTCCATCGCAACGATATCTTTACCGTCGGACAGATACAAAATCCCGTTAGCAATCGCCAGCCGATTCGCTACCGGATAGTCTGGACGGACCGGCAATAAGCTTGGCTTACTGCTCTGCGATACAGACTTAGGATGGTCCCAGGTGTTTGAAACTTGCTGGTCGGCACGGGCGGGAATGGGAAGTCGTTGGATGCTGTTGTTCAACGAGTCCTCAACGAGAAGCTTTTTTTTGTAAAACACGGCGATTCCCGGGTGGTCGATGGCGCCCGCCAGAGACCGCATCACCGTGTTTCCCGGCAAGATCCACGTCACCGTGTCGGCTGTTGCATCAACAACGGCCATCGCTCCATCCTGAGAAGCTGCCATGGCCGTGGGAGTGTGCAGAGGAGATCCTTCGAGAATTGGCGTCAGTTTATGAGACGTCAGGTCGATCGAAATCAATGCTGGTACGGCGCTGTCACAAACAATCAGCGAATTGCGATAGACAGCAATGCCTACTGGCTGCCGATACACACTGGATTTAAAGAAAGGTCGGAATTCTTTCAGCGAGACACTGCTCTCGTCGGCGACAGTATGCGAGAAAATAATTCCACTCTTTGCGTCAGCTATGAATACCGTCGTGGTGCCGTCTTGCGTTGTCTGAACAGCCATCGAAGAGATCGTCGATAGCGAATAGGACGACAAGTCCTGTCCAGAAATCTCCGAAACCGCACAACCCAGCATCACGAGGGCTGCGACCAAATACCCAGCCGCTTTTCGCCCAAGTCTCGAAACAGTCCGGTCCAGTAGCCAAATCATCTTCCTGCCACCGACTAGTTGATCGCCGACAAGTTGTCTCCAGCCTTTGCTTCCGACACCTTTTGTTTATCCGGCTTCGCCATCGTCGTGTTCGGCGTTCGGAACCGGACCGTATTCGCCATTGCGACCGACGAATTTGGACCGTCAACCAGAGCAAACGTGACGATCGCTCCTCCGCTATAGCGAATTAAGTCGCCCCAGAAAACATTTGTGAAGAGGTTCTTGCGAATTCGCTGGGTGCCGCCGCCTGCGACTGCTTCCTCGAACAGGATATACGTCCCTTCACTGTGAATCAGATTGTATAGGTCATGCCCCGTCAAGATGGAAGCCATCCCAAGCTGCCCTGAGTTGGGGTCTTTGCCGTAGAGGCTGCTAATGAACTGATCGTAAGATTTGTTCATGTCTTGAAATTTGAGCGTAAGGGGATCGTTTGCATCTTTCTTCGCACCGGCTAGCGCTGCTCCAGCGTCACTTTTCGCCTTGCTGAGCGTGGACAATTTTGAGGAGATGTCCGCCAGGGCGCCCTTCGATCCGGCAAGTTGCATGGCAACAGGCGGGTAGATCACGCCGATATTCGAGGGATCGCATCCTGCCGTTTTGCTGGTCTCGGTCAAATAGTGGACGATACTCATCTTTATCGCGTCGTCAGAAAGCGCAAAGTTGTTTGCATTTTCAACCGTACTCGCTCCCGCGTACTGCAAAATTAGCGACGCAATATCCAGAGGTCCCGCCCCAGCCTCTTTCCCGCTAATGTCCGATTTCAGTTTGGTGTAGGCGGCGAGCAAAATCCCGAGGTTCGCTTCGAAAGCTCCGTAGGATTGAATGCTGGAAAAAGACGTGGGGTCGTAGACGATGATGGTGACTTTCTTGCCTGTGATCCGCTTGCAAACTCCCTTAGCAATAGCCAAAGCTATTTGGTCGGCCGCTCCGTAAGCCATCATCTGAGATTCAAATGGGGTACTCGAACTACCTTGCCCGGACCCGGAACCAGCACCTTTCCCGCTTTGGCCACCCCCTTTTCCATCGCCAGATTTGTCGCCGCTCGAACTCGATGCTGCCGGATTTCCTGAGTCGCTCCCTCCGCCCTTTGGAGATCCAGTCCCTCCATTTGAGGGCCCTTGTGACATGGCCACGGCACAAGCGATTAGAAACACGAAACCAGCGCAAAGGCACTTCAGCGATAGGGGGGCGTGTCGCATCGTGTTCCTTTCTTATGTCCGCGCTATCTGTAAAGTTGTCTAGAAAGCAGCGAGTTCGCAGCGATTCAAATACCGATACGCTATATCAGAGTTCATTCTTAGTCAATAAATAAGAAGTATGTTAATTTGCGCTACCGATATCCTCTCGTTTCCTTCGGAGTTCGAGAAGAGAACAGGGGCTTTGAACTTGCTCCTGGCGGCCCCGATGCCCCAACGCAACGCTGTTTGTCAATGCAAACAACACGACGACGAAGTTCGGTCATCGAAGAGATGATACGGTGAACACCCAGCGCTTCTGTTCTTGGCCGTCGCTGTTCAGCGCCCGCACGTGCCCCAGGTCCACCTGGGCCTGTAGCTCACGAGTCTGTTGTTGATTCTGCGTTGCTTAGGTCCAATTTCAGGCCCTTCAAAACCCCATTCTTGTACACAAGTTGTACACAAATTTTCTCGTTAAAAAGTGGATTGAATCCCTCCGTTCAGAGTGCTTGGTTGGAATACGGGGGGGCGATAGGTCACATCGGTGGCTTAGCAGCCCCCATGTATTAGAAAGCAGGTTTCAAGGTTGCGAATGCAGTTTACGAAATTGTGCTCTCTCCGAGGGATAACGGGGCCACGGGCCGCCGAGGACGGTGGTGTTTGCCGTTCATGGGAACGAAGCGGACATCCTTGACAGAAGAAGCCGGCGGTCTAGGCGCGGGGTTTGGGTAGGAAGGGCAGGAAGAGGTGATTCGGGCGGCTATTCGGCATTGTGTACCAGGGGTACCCAGAGGAAGATGTTCTAGGGAAGGAGGGCCACAAAGTGGAGTTGACGAGTGCCGAAATCCAGGTCCTATTGGAGTGTTTGGAGTACAGCATTCAGCGTGTGGGTGAGGCGCAGGGCACTCCCTATGCAGTCCGCCAGGAAAATCTCCAACGCTTGTACTCGGTACAGGAGAAACTCAGACAATTGGGAAAGCAAGCCAAGGCGTAGTGTCAGCTCCGTTTCGTCTTCTGCTGCCTGAGGCCGGGTGGGCGACTCCTCGCGCGCGAAGCTTGGTCGGTGGGCCTGCCCGGGGAGGTGCAATATACGTCGCTAAGCTGTTGATTTTTAGTGGGTTCGACCATACTATTTGAGCAAGTCATTCGAATGGAGACGCCACCGTAACGCATGAGCCTTCCCGCAGCTGTGTATGGCAGTATCGCGCTCACTGCAACACAGCCGTCGCTGGCAAGGCCAGCCACCGACGAGCAATCCCTTCAAAAAGCTGATCGAGGACTGCGCAAGCTAATTGCGGAAGCCACGGGAAGCCCAGAATACTGGTCCTTCGCCACCGTCAGAAACGATTACTCGCATTGCTATTTCCGGTACCCAGCGATGATGGTGGCGGAAATGCAGCGCCATCTGATCTCCATCGTTCTTCAGCTCCAGCCAAATGTTCGAACGCTCGGGGATCCGTTCGCCGGTTCGGGGACGATATTGCTGGAGGGAATGTTCCGTGGCTTGGATATTCACGCGTACGATATCAATCCGCTGGCCATTTTGCTGTGCAAATCGAAAGCGGTTCTTTGCCCCGCTAAAGAACTGGGCGCGGCGGCAAGCGAGGTGATTGCACGCGCGGGGAAAGACCGCCGCGTGAAAATCGCGGTCCAATTCAAGGGATTGCGCAAGTGGTTTTCGAAGCGGGCTGCCATCGAATTATCAGCACTCCGACGTGCGATTCAAGAAGTCGAGCAGCTTCAAGTGCGCCGATTCCTATGGGTTGCTCTGGGCGAGACGGTGCGGCAAACAAGTAAGTCCCGGACTTCGACGTACAAATTGCACATCCGACCGAAGGAAGAACGTAGCCGCTTACCTTTGCCAATTGCTAAGTTTACAGAAGTTGTGCGCGAAAATGTAAAACTCTACAGACGAACGCGGCAAAAGCTGGTGCGATCAAAGGTCCTGCGTGGTTGCAGATATCAAGGTAAAATCCGCGTGGGCATGCACGATGCGCGAAGGCGTTTTGCGGCGCAGTTCGACTTGGTAGTGACCTCGCCGCCCTACGGCGACAATCAGTCCACAGTTCCTTATGGGCAGAGCTCGTTTCTACCCCTGCAGTGGATTGATCTCAAGGATATTGAACCTCAGATTTCGAGAAATTGGATTCGAACTGCTTATGAGATCGACAACCGGAGCCTCGGGGGACAGCGCCAGCGGGGGATTCTGATGAGGGCGGAGGAGGAGATCATGCAGGCTTCGCCGAGCTTAGCCCGTACGGTCCGAGCGATTCCGAAAAAACCCATTGATCGGCGTCGGAAAATTCTTCGCTTTGCGTCGGATGTCGATGCATCGTTGAAGGCGATCGCGGGCTCCGCCAAAGAAAACGCGTATCTGGTTTTCACGCTTGGGAATCGACGGGTCGCGAACAAGAATATCCCATTGGACGCAATCGTTGCGGAGCTGTTCCACCACTACGGTGTGAAACAGGTCCTGTCGATTGAGCGGAAGATCCCTAGTAAGCGGATGGCGACGCGCAATAGAATCGCAAGCACGATTCGCAAAGAGCAAATTGCGATTTTTAGGAAGAATATAGCGTGACGGCACCTACCCCACCGACAGAAAACCTTCACGTCGAGGTCGATGCGAACGTAGTACGACAGCTTGGCGAAGAGCTCATCACTGACGCCGAGCAAGCTCTACTAGAGCTGATCAAGAACTCTTATGATGCAGATGCACAAGTCGCAAGAGTGATTGTCAATACTGAAGATTCGATAGAAATCAGCGGAAATCGAAAACTGAAAGGGTCCATTATCGTTGAAGACGACGGTACAGGCATGGATCTCGACGCAATCCAGCGTGGGTGGCTCACGATTAGCATTTCGATGAAAAAGGAGTTAAAGGAGCGCGGGAAGAAAACAGCAATTTTTCATCGTACTCCTCTTGGTGACAAAGGTCTCGGTCGTCTTGGAACAATGAAGATTGGCGACACAGTCGAGATCGTGACGCACGCAAACGGACAAGATGAGGGACACCGTGTACGGTTGTCGTGGGGCGCATTTATGCCGGGAACTCTCCTCAGTCATGTGCCTGTTGATGTGGTGAAGGTCGCAGCGACGAAGCGCACTGGAACCAAGTTGACGATTTTTGGCTTGTACGAGCCCGAGTATTGGCGTGGTAATACCCGACACCAACACCTGGCCGACAGCATGTCTACACTCATTTCGCCATTCCAGCGATTCGCAAACTTCAGGATAGTTTTTGAGGTGGACGGCAACAATTTAGAACTGCATGAGATCGGCGAAGAGGTACGTAATGGGGCAAGCACCAGATTCGCCTTCGAATGGACAGGAAAGGCACTGAAATGCAAGGCACAGCTAAAACTCGGCCTATTCCGAGGGAGCGCTGACAATGACGAATATGAAAGATTTCTGTTTCACGACAAGGGGGTGGCTTTCGCCAAGTTCCTCAAATCTGAAGGGAAGATTCGAGGAACGTTAGCGGTCCCGCCAAAAGGACAGTGGTTCCTAGAGGTTGCCGATAACCGAGCTACGGAGGATTTCCTATCTCGCGACGCAGCGGACCCGGGGCCGTTTGTCGGTGAGGTGGATGCGTTTGAATTCGACTCACCGGAAGCGACGGAACTATTTTCTAGTAGCAGCGAGTACAAGAACTACATTAAACGGTTCGCGGGCATCTCTGTCTACCGCGACCACTTCGCAATCCGCATGGAGGAGGACTGGCTACGGCTAGGTCAATCGTGGACGTCAGGCCGGAGTTACTATGGCCTGAAGCCTGCAAATACGATTGGATACTTCGAGCTGTCAGCTCAGCGTAATCCACAACTCCGTGAGAAATCCGACAGAGAGGGCTTTTTGAATACACCTGCCTCGCGGGGATTCTTGGCGATTACCTCGGAATGTATTGCATTTGCCAACGCAGTACTTACTGATTCCCGTCGAGCCTTTCTGAAGTTCAGGGATCAGCAGCTTGCCGGCGAGGCGAAGCTTACTACAGCGTGGGCACCCCCGGATGCGATAAAAGCACTTAATCAGGCAAAACAAACGGCCAAGAAGGCGCAAGCAACATTGGCTACGACCGAGCGGAACCGGAAGGCCGCGATAGTGCGGGTGCGAGATTCGCTGAACCAACTGGTCCACAATGTCACTCTTCCAGCGTCGCAACTGAAGGCGGCAGAGCAAGCCGTACGTCAACTTGACGAGGTGGTTGGCGAGTGGGAGAAACAACGCTCGCTTCTTGAAACTCAGCTCGAAGCCCTGAGGGAAGATCAACTGCTGACGACTGCTCTTTTGGAGCGATTCGATCAATTCAAGAGCCAACTCGGCGAAGTATACGAGGCAGTCGGGCTCGGCCTTGTGGCCGAGGGAATTGCGCATGAAATGGGTGGAATTCTAGAGGAGTTGGTCCAGCGAACGAATCGAGCGGCACCCCGCGCGAAGCGTTTAGGCGACGCAGCTTTAGTCGGATATACCGAAGCAGTACGCGCGACAGTTAGCGCGATACGGAAGCAGGTTTCTTTCCTTGACCCAATGCTGCGCGGGACAAGGGAGCAACGGATCACATTTTCCGTGGCAGCCTTTATCGAAGAATTTGTCGAACTGCGGAGAGAGAGACTTGGTCGATTTGGCATCACTTTGGTGATTCAAAACGACAGGGATTTTGTCGTTCGTATGAGTAAGGGGCGACTGCAGCAGGTCTTAGATAACCTCAGTCGAAATAGTGAATACTGGATTCGTCAGAGCGCACCAAGCGGGCAGGAACCCGAAGGGAAAATAACGTTTCAGGTTGCGGCACCAAGCGTAATCGTTAGCGACTCGGGACCCGGCGTGAAACAAGGCATGGAAAACGTACTGTTCGAGCCCTTCGTTTCAGGGAAGCCCGGCGGCCAGGGGCGAGGCCTTGGTCTCTTTATCTCGAGGCAACTTTTGCAGCGTGACGGGTGCGACATCGTACTCGACCCCGACCGGAACGATCGTGGTAGACGGTACAAGTTCGCGGTGGACCTCGGTGCAGTGGAGCAGAAAGAATGAGCGAGGATACGGAAGCCCCTTTCTTTGATCAGATCGGAATTACGAATGTTGTCTGGCTTGATGACCTCTTCGATGAAAAAACCGAGCCGAACGACGTGGACATTGTGGAGCAGGTTGCCACGGCACTGAGCGCTGGTCCTTTTGATATACCTCCAAAATTAGCGGACCTCACTCCGGAAGATCCTGCGGAGGAGTGGTCTAGACGAATTCGCGAACGCCTGGACAAAATAGAGATAGACGAGTTTCTGGCGCAAATCAAACCCAAGGAGGACAACGGCGAACGCACAGCTGACTACTCTCCTGGAGAGCTTGAAGAAGTCGTTGCTTCTCTTGGTAGCAAGGTGCAGCGGATTGGACTTGCGGCCTGGTCTCGTGAGAAAGATCGGCTCATCGCGGCTGGTGATGATGGTATGTTCCTTGTCGATCGCGAAGGCAGTGTGGGGGGTGCACGCACGACTGTTGGCGATGAGATTGTGAAGGAGCTGATTGAGAAGTGCCCAAAAGAAGTTCTGGTCATCGTGCTTACTCACAGCGTGGGGGCCGAGGGCGCAGAAGACCTCCGGCGCCTGCTGGCAACCGAGCTCAATGTTCCAATTGCACGCCTTGGAGTCGTATCCAAGCGGTCAGCAGACGCCTCGCTGCCCTCTTCGTTGAGAACTGGAGTTCGAGCCGCTGTCAGAACCACACTGACTCAGTTGACGTGTTCAGTCATAACGAAGCGCATTTCTGATGCAATGGGGCAATCGCTTTCTCAAACAGTAAGCGCCTTGGCTGAGCTTCCAATTGCCGCGCTGGACCGCGCTATCTTCGAAAACTCCCTCTCGGAAGGAGCGTCAGAAATTGATGTGCTATGCCGCATACTCCTGTCCACGCAACGCACGGCAATTGACTCGCATATTGCAGGTGCATTAGAGGAAGTCCATTCCCCGCTCGCCAGGATACGGAAGCTGCGCAATCTTGAACCGCTTCCAAAGCTGCCGTCCGGAGATCCTGATCTTTTGCGGAAATGGCGGAGAGATGAACTATTTGATGTGGCTGACAGGCTCAATTCGCTTCGTGCCCCGCTCGCTTGCGGTGACGTATTTCAGAAACTCGACACGCAGAAGTACTTCATGCTTTTGGGACAGCCATGCGATTTGATGGTGCGTCCTAATGGACACCGCAATGCCGAAGAGGCAATGTTTGTCAAGGTTGACGCAACGCTGAAAGAAGCTTCCAATTCCGGGCCACACTTTTTCGAAATTCCAGCGCTTGATGGCGAAGGTAGTTGGGCATTGGACTTCCGCAAGTGGGTTGCTGTTAATTTGAGTTGCCTAGAATGGGCGACCTTCAACGGCGACGGTCGCGTGGCATTCATTCACTCGGCGGTGGCGCCGACGGGCCTCCTTCCCGGATGGGAGAAACGGTTTGAGCGTGCCAAAAATCAATTCCGAGTCGGCCGCGTGTATTGCCTCTCGATCGGCGAGATTCCGAATAAGATGGTGAGTGCCTCGGTAACGGGCGTTGAATTCCCGTACCACCGCGTGGGGAGACTGCGTGGTCCGAGGGCCGTGGCCGCCTACGCTGCATTTGCGAGCTTTCATGCCCGCGCCGCGTTCGATCACGACTTTGCAAAAGGAATCGGTGAAAACAAACCGGAGGAAGTCGCGGTCGCAAAGCCTGCAACTGAAAAGCCTAAAGAGTGAGGAATTTCGCGTTTTCTGACATCCCAAGTTTAAGACCGGCAGGCCTCGCCCACGTCAGTCCATCCAAAGTCGTCATCCGACCAATTGCCAGATTCGACGCGCCCCGCGCTCAACCTGAACTCGGAGAAGGCGGTTGCACCATGTCTTTGCCGTAAGAATCCGGCAAAGGAACCGAAAATTTACATCGGTCGAGAAATTGGATTCGGGCCAGCCGTGGAGCGTTAGAAGCTGCGTAACGGGGTCAGGTTGAAGCTGACACTGGATCGATACCCGCCCGCTTGGTTTGGGCCCGAGTGTCCACTGGTTAGGCGGCTTCGGGCGTGCGGGATTTGTGAGACTGTGGCCGTCCTTACTTTCGAGGTGCATCTCCTCGATTTCCACGACTTCCGGGGATTGGTTCTCAACTAGCACACTGAAGTAATCGCTGGTCCCTTGGTCGAGTCGCACGGAAAGTTCGACGGCGTTTAACCGACGCTGGATTTCGTCGGCAGACAGAAAGGTGGGATTTGTGGCTAGGATCTTTTCGTCGGTTTCCTTGAGTTTCCGGACAAGGTTAGGAACATCACCGGATTCCACTGGGGACAGCCCAAGCACCTCCGCCGCGATTCGCAGCAAGCGCCGGAAATCATCCGCTTCGTCGATGTTAAGAGCCTGGAAGCTCGAAAAAGGAGCGGGCAGTTCGCCCTTCCGGAGGCTTCCGAGACAGCAGGGTATGAGTCGAACGCCTCGACTCCAAGTGGCTCCAGACTCATACCAGACCCATTTTCGGCTGAGACCTCGCTGGGTTGCGAGCGCGAGAATGAGTTGGGCTCTGCGCAGATTCTCTAGTATGACTTCTACCCAAGTATCACCTGGTTTGAGGTCTTCTGGATCACTGGAGACAAATACCTCGATTCCGGGTAGAAGCTGTTCCAAGGCAGTCTTCAGCAGCATGGCGAGGCCCTGGTCCATGGCGGCGTGGCTTACAAAGATAAGTTTTGAAAGAGAAGGGTCGAGATTCAGGTTGTCTTGTGTAGTCACAGAATCGTCCTGCATGCGTACTTTGAGCGAATGGATAGAATATCAGCGTTCCAATCTTTTGATTGTCGACGGCGTTTTGGATTATCAGGGAACTCTCTGCTAGCCACATGCCAGCGTGCTTTGCATCAGATGGCCGCAGCGCACCCGCCGGTTTAACATGTGTATATGGATAGCCAAGACTTGATCTGTGTGTACTGCGGCAATCGAGACCTGGCCTTCTTTACAAAGAGGGAGCACGTAATACCGCAGAGTTTTGGAACTTTCGACTCGGAAACGCCGACGTTGCAGTGTGTCTGCGACGGCTGCAACAGCTTTTTTATGCGAGAGCTGGACCAACTGCTAGCACGAGAAACCCTTGAAGGGATTACGCGGTACAAGAAGGGACGATTCTCTCGCGAAACTCGGGAACAGAAAGAACTGCGTTTCTCCCTCGCCGACGTGGCGGAGGTCGGTGCTTTCGCTGGTTCCCTTGTCGCGGGCGTCGACGGCAGAACCGGGAAGTTGTTACCGCCCGCTGCCCAGTTTCAAGTTCTAAACATTAGGACAGGGCGTTACGATTTTTTTTTGAGGAGAGAAATCTCACGATTAACCCTCACAGATGATATGTACGGAAAGACCTCTGAGAGGCAATACCGCATTGTTGCCGCCTCCCAAGATGAGCACGACGCCATTGTTCGAGAGCTGCGCGCAGTGGGCGTGGTGTATCACCCAAAGGGCCGCCTCGATCCCCCATTCTTACAAGGCAAGACGGAGGAGACGGTCGAAACTGAGGTCCAAATTGAGGGAACAATCGACGATCCGAAAAAACGCGCCTTTGTGAAGGTACTCTTTAATTTTGCGACTTATTATCTAGGTGCTTCGGAAACGTTGAAGCCGGAATGGGATAAAGCCAGACAATTCGTGCGATTCGCGGGAGAAACGCTCAGGGCGCGAATCACGACAAAGCCTTTTTGGGACGGACAAGAAACCGAGCATTTTCGGTTTCCGGACGACAGCTACAACCTCAGGATCCAAAATCTAAATGGGAATATCGTGGGCGTTATCCAGTTCTTCAACCTTTTTACGTACGAGTTCATTCTTGCGGAGGGCTATTCAATTGGTTCCGAACTGCAAATTGCTTATCGGTTCACTCCTGGCGAAAAGCCGTTACGCGGGGCGAATCTCACGCACCTGTATTGAGTAGGCAGCGCGGGCGTCTAGGTGCCCCACTTCGACCGGCGCAGCCATGCGCGTCGATATCTTTGGCAAGAATGGACCGCATGGTGCGGCACCAAGCGCCCTTTCCACGGAACCAGACGGCAGAACTCCTCCAAATGGGTAGAACGCTCGGCTGTGCCTGCATTGAGGTCTTTGCGAACGAGGGAGGCTGTAAGCCGGAAACGATCCAACCCCTTTTACTTTTAATAAGTTACGTAGAATCAACAACCTCGTACTGTCAACCTCATTTGCAAATATACCACCTGCAGTGGTATATTTATACTTGGAGAACAACATGGCAGAACTCTTTACACTCGACGAGGCGGCGGCCATTGCCGAGATCGAACCCGACACGGTTCGAACCGCCCTCGAAAAAAGGGCGGTGACTCCATCGAGGAAGGTGAAGACTGGGAAAGCGGTGCGCTACCGGTTCTCCGAAGGAGACGTCCTCTATCTTCTCGTTCTGACGGAATTCCCCTTCCCGCTCTCCAAGGACGACAAAGACTCCCTGGCCAAGGTCTTAGCACACGGGAGTAAGACGGCGAAACATTGGACCTCTGATGGATCGGACCTCGTTTTTCGCTCAGGAGAAATGAAGATACTGATTGAGTGCAAGCACTTCCGAGAAACCGTGGAAAAAAATGTGTCCGCCTATCGCTGGGGCAAAGAAAGAATCGCTTCGTCTCCTGACGTTCTCAGTGGGGAGCCCGTCTTTCGCGGCACGCGCATCCCCTTAGAGCACGTCACTACTTTGTTTCGCAAAAACGTTCCAGAAGAAGAGATTGCCGAGGACTTTCCTTCACTCGACGCGAAGGACTTGCGATATGCACGGCTGGCCGCTCGATTCGGCGTCGCTCCGGGTCGGCCGAAAAAGAGATTGCGAATCGAAAGAGGGCGCGGTGCCCACCGTTGATTCGCCTATTGCTCGACGAACACATCTCGCCGTCATTGGTGCCGAAACTCGGTGAGAAAGGCGTGTACGCCGAGGCCGTGGCCCATGTCGGTTTGTCCGGGGCGACCGACGAACAAATCTGGAAATATGCTTTAGACCACGACTTTGCCGTGGTTACCAGCAACGCTCGCGACTTCATCTGCCTTCTGAATGTTGAACTGCACCCTGGCCTCATCGTTCTTCGCGAGAGCGGTTTGACTCGGGACGAACAATGGGAGCGCCTCAAACCTATGGTCCACCACATTTTAGAGTCGAGCGACGACGATTTCTTGCTTAACAAATTGGTGGAAATCTCCGCTCCGGACGAATGGGAAACTCGCGAGATTCCCAAAAGCTGATCAACCAAGAATTTGCCGCAGATGAATAGCTGCTCTACCATAAGGCACGATGCCACTTACCTTGGAGAGGATCGAGGCGCTTGCACCAGACCAACCGTCGTTGCCGGCGGCGCGCAAGCTGCTTAAGCCGGCGTTGCGGCCGACCCTGGTGGAAGGCGAACTAGTACGCAAAGTTGTCGACAACAAAATGCCTGGGTTACCTTCAAGGCGAACTATTGACTTGTTCTTTCCAACCCCCAGTTATTCTGATCATAATTAGCTTCCTAGCTAGAAGCTACCTATGCCTAAGTCAGAAGACTATTTCGTCTACACTCCAAAGCCTAAACGGCTGGTGTGTCGCATCCACCGCCCGACCAAAAAAGGAACTTACTTCCTTCTCGCACCAGTTCGACGGAGGCGTGGGCAGCATGAGTACATCGGGAAAATCGCTTTAATTGGTTTCACTTCTCTACCAAGTGGGTTAAAGCGCGATGGCTCCGGTCTGTCTAGTTCTGGTTATCTACTGCTTAAATTACTCTCGGAAAAACTCGGCAAGTTTAAGCTGGCCATAGATGTCAGCGCTCCAACTACCATCAACGCAAATCAGGTAATCATAAAACACGACGACCTCCGACATCTTCTTCGCAAATTGAGGACGATAAAATCGGAGAGGTTTGCTGAAATCAGCGGGACGGTTCAGCTTTTCTTGCACACCGCCTCGTCGTCCATGTTCAAGAAGCCCGATAAAGCGGTCGGGGCAGAATACAAGCCAGACGCTATCGCAGACGTTCTGAAAAAGAAGGACGTCTTGGATAAGCTCTCGAAAGCTGATATCGAAGAAGTCGGAGCATTCTTCCCCGTTTTCATCAGGAAGTACGGAAACAAAGGGTCGGGCAAGAAGCGGCTCTTTGCCCTCTCTGACACCAAGCGAGCCACCGAGGTCATCTACGTCCGCAACATCGTCGATGAGTTCAAACGAAAACTCACGGCAACAAATCTTACTGAGAAATCTTGGCAAGATTTTCTTAGAGACTACATCCTGCTGTTCAATTCCAACTATGCGACTGTTCTTGAGAAAGAAAATCTATCTGTGCTCGGAACCAGGTTTCCAGACTTCTTGTTGATCGACGCCTACAGCTACCTCGACATCTACGAGATCAAGAAACCCACGACCAACCTCCTCAAAAAAGATGAGAGCCGGGGTAACTACTACTGGGATGTCGAGCTAACAAAAGCGATCTCTCAGGTCGAAAACTATATTTCGCACGCTGACCGAAATGGACCTGCACTGTGCGCTGAGATCAAACGGGAAAAGAAGTTGGAGGTAAGGATCATCAAGCCTCGGGGATTCATTATAGCGGGGACCCGAAGTCAATTGAAAGACGAGATTATGGAAGACAATTTTCGGTTATTGAACAATTCGTTGAAGAATCTGTCCATCATTCTTTTTGACGAACTCCTGAACAACTTGACGAACTTTCTTACCAAGCTGAAAAAGAGCTAGAGAATCTGGGAGCTTCCTTCATGACAAAGTACCTCCGATATATAGCCGACCGCACACCCAATCACCTTGGACGGTACGTCCTCCAATTCAAGGATTCCATTGAGTGGGTCGACAACATCAAGGATGCGACGCCGGACTATCGACAGTCGATTGATGCAACGAATGATCGAATATCCAATGAACTCGGAGTCAAAACATCGTTGCTTGAGGTGCCGGATAAGCTGGCGGGCGAATCGAAATGGGTCATCACCAAAGAAGAGTGAATCTCGCCTGGATAACCTAGCGACTGTATCCCAGCTTGCTTGGGGACGTGTCCGGCGTGACCCAATCCAGTGGTATTTGAGCCGACACATCTAACACCGACGGCTGGTATGTGCCCTGATATCCGAGCATTTTTAAGATCATTCGAACGACGATGTCGTGGAGATGACGGGCCATCCAAAACATCTCGATAATCGAGAGATCATCCCCCGCACGGAAATCGAAATAGCCTTGATGCATCACAATGCCACGGTATCGTGACAGCGCTTGGGGCCAACTCCTGTTTCCCGGCCACGGCTTCGCTTCCCCGTGTTTCAAAACAACATCCCCGTCGCACAGGGCAAATTCTGGGAACTTCATAAGAGCTAGTACGCCCTTGCCAAATCCTTCGTCAATCTTAGTGGCGTTCTTCATCATCTGCTCAATTCGTTCGAGCGCTTTCGCTTCGGGAGAATCTTTCCGAACTCCTTCTGCCTGTCGATGCGATTTGAGCTCAGAAAGAGTTTGTGTCATCGCATCTTCAACAATTTTTCTGCTCGCATCCGAAAGGCGTGGGTCCTGAATCATCCGAGGAGGGACAAAGGTCATTCGCAGTGCGTCTAACGCACGAAACAAATGGCTCATCTGATCTTCAATCGGAAAGCCATTTAATCCAGATGTCAAAAGCTGCTTCAGGGCGACTCTAAAGTATGACTGCTTCCAATGACGGCTGCTTTCCGTCAAGCTCAACAGCGCACCAGTGCCCCGATGCACGAGTTCATTGATTGATCGAATTCCCTTTAGATAGTTTGGCTTTCCAAGGTCGAGGTGGACTCGCCGAACCAGTTGCCCATCAACTGTGCGGAATTCGAACCACGGTGCGCCTACCTGGTTGCCAGAGGAAAGTCCCAGTAGTGACACGAAGTCGAAAGGAAACCAGTCTTCAAGTTGATCTGGATCAATTGAATGTTGGCCGACTTCTCCAATCATTACGCTCGTTACGCCAAGCCGAGTCGGTCCTTCGAGGAATTTCCTTTCCCGTTCTTCATAGTCAGGTAATGCTTCGATGAACCCCAGGCCATTGTTAAACGTGAACACGATAAGCCGATTTCGTGAATTTGCCTTGAGCCTCAAAATTGAGCAGTCCGGTTCGATCACGTCGGGAGGAATCGTAGGGGTCTTGAAGATGCGCAGCGCATGGTTGTCTAAAGGTCCACACTGCGGGCAAAACTCGGAAAAATAGTTGAAGAGTGGGATGACCCAATAAGCTGGCGAGCCGCCCGAATTGCTGTCATAGATTGGCCGCAGAGGTTTGAAGCAGATCGTCCGGCCTTTGACCTCGAAGGACAGGCTGATTTCCCGAAGCCAATACAAAATCTTCTCTTTCGCCCAAAGCTCACCCACCTGAGTTTTGATTTCGAGTGACTCACAAGGATTTTTGAAATCACCGCTCGTCCCCATCGTGAAACCCGTACCATGCGGCGTCGGTGATTCTCCACTCAAGAACTCATCCAACCCGAACTTCAGGTCACGATCAGGACATTCAAGGCTGTCCACCGTCATCACGATTTCTAGGTCCCCAGATTCATCGAATGTCGCTCGTACGTCGCCTTCGATTGTGCCTTTGGGATTCGAGAATTCTGCCCGGCATCGCCCCGTGTACTCACCTGAAAGAGCGAGCCAATCGCTTGGTCGTGGACTTACCGCTTCAAGGTCGACATTGGAAATCATCAGCTGCCTCGTTACTCTTAACTGCTGCCCCTCATAGTGAATTGTAGGGCATCGACATTCTTTTGATAAATTCGAGCAAGCTTGAGTCTCTCAAAGAAGAATCGTACATGCACGGGCGGAGGTGGTCGTGAAGGTGCTGCGTCCAGTAGGGAGCAGTTCTTTCTGTGGCCCAGCAGCGCTGTCCCTGATCACCGGGAGATCGGTCGACGATTGCGTCACCGTATTGAAACACATCCGGCAAAGCGCTCGTGCGATCAAAGGAATCTACAACACCGAAATGCGTGAAGCGCTCGGTCACCTCGGCTACCAAATGCACGTGCTGCCTGTGCGAGGAAGACCCACGCTCGCCCAGCTCCTGCGTTCGCTGAGAGAACGAGGACCGGAGCACATCTTCCTCATAAACACGACCGGGCACTACGTCGTGCTGCGTGGCCGAAAAATCTACGACAATAAGAATCCCGAGGGCGTCTTCGTGCGCCAATACAACCACCGAAGGGCGAGAGTGTATGCGAGTTGGATTGTGGCGACGGATTCAATGGGTATGGCGGAGCGGCGGACGGTGTAGCAATGATCTCTTACCCAGACGACGGAAACCGACCGGATGGTCTGAACTGGCTGACACTCGACGAGAGCGCCAAGAACGCTTACGTCTGTGGATTTGTCGAAGGAATGTTCCAAGGTCACTGTTTCACGACTTGGGGCTTACCCGGCAGTCAGCCGAAGCCCAAATGCGAGGTTGTGGCACCTATAATGAGTTCGGGGAAGTCACGAAACCTCCTTTTCCGGAAAGAGACCTGGCATCCAGCGCGAGGCGAGCGTCGCCGGAAATGCCAGCCGCAGCGATGCGCGTGGGCTTTCTGAAACCAGCACCCCGCGTGCGAGCAATGCGGAAACGATCCGGCGAGCCTGACGGTCGCCCGTGTTTACTACGCCAGCCGCTTCTCCACGCGGAAGTTCCCCGCGATACAATACCGCTTCTAGGACGTTGCTCGACTTCGGTGGTAAGTGCCCAAACGCCGTCTCCTCCTCCGCCCATAGACGAATGCGCGTGCGCAGACGAT
>Ga0335085_10003635_pt1 | contig 26447 bp, 7 predicted proteins | sample Lox_Sample_45_FD_206712 | JGI IMG/M metagenome (GOLD analysis project Ga0335085, IMG submission 206712) | Soil microbial communities from Loxahatchee National Wildlife Refuge, Florida, United States - Lox_Sample_4.5 | ecosystem: Environmental > Terrestrial > Soil > Wetlands | place: USA: Florida...
ACCTCCAGGCCGCTGCCGCGGTCGGGCGGACCTACGCGGTGGCGATGGCGATCACCGCGGGCACCGTGTTCGTCGGGTGCGCGATCGTGGCGAGCCTGGGGCCGGAGCGGCGCGGGATCGCGTACGGGGCGCGAGAGGGATAGCGCACTGGCGCCGCCCCGGCGCGGCGGCGGCAGGCGGGGCCCGGAACGTCACTCCGGCAGCGCGGCCAGCCGGGTCTGCACCTCCGGATCGGCGCCGGCCCAGGCGCGACGGACGAAGTCGCCGTACGCCGCCGCGCTGTCCCTCCGCCCCGCGCGCGCGAAGGCCACCGCCATCAGGTAATCGAGGTCGGTCCGCGGGACGTAGCGGCCCATCGCGTCGAGGGGACCCTGGTAGGCGGCGCGGAGGACGGCGATGGCGCTGTCGGTCCGGCCGAGCGCGAGGTAGGCCTGGGCCAGCATCGCGTCGGTCGCCGTCCATCCGGCCGCGCCCCAGCGCGCGCGCTGCAGCTCGCGGGCGGCGTCCTCGTACCGGCCGGAGGCCATGGCGATGAGCCCGCGCACGTGGTGCGGGAGATGCCAGTCGCGAGCGTAGTAGCTGCGGGCTCCGGCCGCCTCGATCGAATCGGCCAGCAGTCGCAGGCGCAGCGTGTCCACGGGCAGCGGCGGGTCGCCGGGCCAGCGCGCGCCCAGCGCCTCGGCCTCGAGGGCGTGGGCCCAGCAGAACGCCCGGGCCCGATCGCCGGTCAGGCCGCCCGGCGACCCGGAGCCGTCCGGCAGCGCGAGTGGCCCGATCGGCTGGGCGCGCTCGATGCGCCGGTACATCGCCGCCGCCTCGCTGCGGCGATCCAGGCGCGCCAGCGAGTTGGCGATCACGAGGTCCATCGATGAGCCGCTGTCGAGCGCGGTGAGGCGCTGGAAGGTCGCGTTGGACGCTCGGTACATGCCGCGTTCACGCTGGCTCATCGCTTCCAGGTCGAGCGCGTCGGTCCACAGCGCCCGCTCGGGCGAGCGCAGCCACAGTGCGACCAGCGAGTCCACGCCGCGGTAGTCGCGCGCCATCAGCAGCACGGCGCCAAGCCGGAACGTGAAGGTCGGATCCCCGCCGCTCAGGGCCGAGGCCCGCTCCGTGGCCTCCGTGGCCGCCGCGTACCGGCCGGCGAAGGACAGAATCACGCCGAGGTCACGCCACGGACCCGGCAAGTCGGGCTGCAGGGCGATCCAGCGGCGCGTGGCGCGCTCGGCGCCCGCGAGGTCGCCGGACGTGATGCGCAGCTGGGCGAGCCCGCCGTACGCGGCGCACGGAATGCAGGGACCACTGCCGGCCGCGGTCGCGAGCGAGTCGAGCGCCAGCAGCCGCTGCAGCACGGAGTCGGCGGCGGCCCACTTGCCGAGGTTGGTGAGGATCTCCGCCAGGGTCCGGTATCCCCGCGGGTCGCCGGGGTAAGCCGCGACCAGATCGCGGGCCAGCACCTCCGCGCGGTCGTGCTCGCCGTTGTGCTCGGCGGCGTGCGCGGCCAGCTCCAGCCGGTCCCAGCGGGTGACCCGCGAGCCCGCCCGCGCGAGCAGCGGCTCGAGCCGGGCACGGGCCACGGTGTCGTTGACCAGCTCCGCGGCGCGCAGACGCTCCACGATGGCGCTCACGAACCCCGAATCGAGCGCGATCGCCGCGTCGAGGTTGCGCTCGACCTCCGCGGCCCGGCCTTCCTGGTCCGCCTGAACCGCGCGCACGAAGTGCTGGTACGCCTCGACGTTGCCCGTCTCCACCTCGGCGAGGCGGGGTCCCTGGGCGTGCGCGTCCACCGCGGCCACGATGCTCGCGGCGGCGCGGTCCGCGACCGTGAGGATGTCCTGGCCCGTGACGCTGTAGACCTGAAGCGGCACGCCGTCGGCCGTTCGCCGCAGCGTGATGTCGACGACGTACACGCCCTGCCCGCGCGTCACTCCGCCGGTCACGACCCAGGTTGCTCCCATGCCGCGCGCCAGGTCCACCGCCTGGTCGGTCGTGAGGTCGCTCTCCCGCTCGAAGGCGCGGCGGCGGACGGCGTCGCGGATCAGCGAAGGATCCACCACGCCGACGGCGGAGCCCGATGGACCCTCCGCGCGTGAGACGTCGGCGATCAGCATCTGCTGCAGGCCGTCCTCGAGCCACGCGCTGGCGCTGTCGCCGCGCACGTTGCGGAGCGCCATGACCGCGACGACGGGCCGCACGGGAGCGGGCGACGCCCGGCGCGCGAGGAGCACGGCCGCGACGGTAAGGAGAGCGCCGGCGCCCAGCGCGATGGCGAGTCCCGCCGGAAGCGCCACGCGCCACCGGCGCAATGTCGCGGGCGGAACGGGGCCGGCGGCGGGCGCGACGGCCTCCGACGGGGCGTCGGCGAGGCGCGCACGATAGGCGGCCACGTCGGCCGCCACGGCCGGATCGGGCTCCAGGTCGTGGTCTCGGCGCAGTCTCGTGGACCAGCTGCCGTACCCGGCGAGCGCCGCCTCCAGCGCCGGCCGCGTTCCCGGGCTGGCCACCGCCGCGAGCCAGCTCCGCGCCGCGTCGCCGCTCGACGGCGCCACCTCCACCCACCGCTCGGCCGCGGCCAGCCAGCGCTCGCTGTCTCCCTGCGCGGCGAGGAGGCGGCACGCCGGGCCCACGCTCTTGAGGAACAGGCCCTCGAGACGTTCGCGCTCGCGGCTCACCCAGTGCTCGAAGCGCGGGGATCGCTCGACGTGGACGCCGTCCAGGAAGGCGCCGCGGTACAGCTCGACGACCCGCACATCGTCACCGCGGGCCGCGGCGTCGGCCAGCTCCAGCGCATCGACCGCGAGCGCGGCGCTGGAGTTCAGGGCGACGTCGGCCGCCCGCGTCGCGAGGGCGTCGCGACCCAGCACGCGCCGCAGGTGCGAGAGCGCGTCGCTCAGGCTGTGCCGCGCATGCTCCTCGTCCTGCTCGCCCCAGAAGACGTCCACGAGCACTTCCCGTGGAAAGGGACGGCGCGAGACGGCGAGCATGGCCAGCAGGGCGAGCTTGAGGCGGCGCTTGCCCAGCGACTCGTCCTCACCGGCCTCGCCCACGAGACACAGGCGGCCCAGCGTCGTGAGCCTGAAGCTCTTGGCGCTCAACATGTTGACCGTGTTGATGTCGGAGTGATTGCCTACAGTAAAATGCGCACCCCTTGCTCGGAAAAGCTAGTCTCCTCGCATTGCTCGCGGCGTCAGGCCTCGGGCAGGGTTCCGCGGCGCCCTCGGCGCGGGACCTGTCGCTGTTTCGCGACGGCCTGACGGCCACCGTCATCGAGGCGCGCGCGTCCGATTCGCTCTGGGCGCGCTGCCGGGTCGTGGCCGTCGACTGGCGGGGACTTCCCGCGGCGACGAGCTACCAGGTGCAGACGCGGGTGGGTGCGCGGGGCACGTGGGTCGCCGTACAGGCGGACCCGCGCTGCGGCCGGGGCGGGTTCGTCGGCGCCACGTCGTTCCAGGACCGCGTGCTCCGGCCGGCTGCGCGACGCTACTACCGCGTCGTGGCCCTGGCGCCGAACGGAGAGAGCCTCGCCGTGACCGCGCCCGTGCCGGTCGAGGTCCGGTGATGCGGCCGGCACTGCGGGCCGTCTGCGCGAACGGGCTGACCGTCGCGGCGCTCGGGATCGGCGCCGCGGGCGCCGCGGCGCAGAACCCCGCGTGGACCGCGACGCTGATCGTCCAGCCGTCGCCCAGCCCCTTCCTCGCCGACTGGAACCGCAACCCCACGATCGCCGTGCTCACGGTGCTGTACACGGGCCGCGGCGGACAATCGTTCCGGGTCGAGGCCTACGCGCGCAATGCGTCGGGCGAGATCGGGCGCGTGATCAGCCCCACGTACACGTTCGCCTTCGGTCCGAGCACCCAGCTGATCACGGCCTCCGACGTGCTGAACTGGGACACGGAACGCTCGAACCAGACGTACGTGAACCTGGTGGAGCGCACCGGACGCCTGCCGGAGGGACCGCTGCAGCTGTGTGTGCGGGTCCTCACGACGGGCGGATCCCAGCTCACCCAGACGTGCACGAGCGTCACCGTCGCGCTGCCGGCCGCGCCGCAACTCATCTACCCGGCCAACCAGGGAACCGCCGGCGAGCTGCAACCGGTCTTCCAGTGGACGCCGGTGACGGTTCCGCCGGAAGTCGGAGTGACGTACCACCTGCGCGTCGCCGAAGTGCGGACGCAGCAGACGGTGCGGACAGCGCTGAGCGCGAACATCCCCGTCTTCGACGGCCAGGTGGGCGGCGCGCCGATGTTCACGTATCCGCTCAACGCGCTGCCGCTGGAGACGGGGAAGCAGTATGCCTGGCAGGTGGTGGCGGAGGACCAGACCGGCCTGCCGATCGCGCGCAATCAGGGCGCGAGCCAGATGTGGACGTTCACGGTGGGCGGGCCTGGACGGCCGCCGCCGCTGGTCGCCGGCGCGTTCCCCGACACACTGACCGTGGTTCCCGGGGTGGCTCGGCTTTCGGGCCTCGCGCGGGTGACGGTGACCCAGACGCCGTTCGCCTACGTGCTCGACGGGCAGGCCACGCTGAGCGTGCTGGCGCCGTTCCAGGGGCGCATGCAGGTCTCCCTGCAGGGTCTCCAGGTCGATCGCACCACGCGCGCCGTGACGGGCGGCTCGCTGAGCGGGACGCTGGCGAGCGCCTTCCTGCCGGCTGCCTATGGCAACCCGTTCGTGACGTTCACCCGCCTGGCGTACGATCCGACGGCCGGCTTCACGTTGTCCGGGGCCCTGGCGCTTCCGGGCCTGAGCGCGCCGCTCACCGGAGGCGTGCAACTGACGGCGTCCGGACTGTCCGGGCGGTTGGAGGCGACGGCGGCCGCCGGCTCGCTCCTCGGGACGCTGGGTGCGGACCCGGCGGCGCTGCGGGTGCAAAGCGCGGCGCTCAGCTGGCCGGGCGGGACCCTGACGCTCGGCGGGGCGCTCGACCTGTTCGGGCAGGACGTCGGCTGCGACGCGGTGACGGGGACGGTGAGTGCGCAGGGCGCGCTGGCGGCGTCGGTCGCGTGCCGTCCCAGCGCGCCGGTCGCGCTCGTCCCCGGCGTCACCCGCCTGCAGCTCGGACTCACGGCGGTGAGCGGCAGCTTCGGCGCGGACCTCGCGGGGGGCACCACCACCTACCAGCTCACCGCGTCCGGCCAGGTGGCGCTGGATGCCGGCGGCACGGCGTGCGGCGGAAGCCTGGCCATCACGCTGGAGAACGGAGCCGTCACGCCGGGCAGCTTCAGTCCCTCGTGCGACCCGTCTCAGGCGTCCGCCGACCTCGGATGGCTGGCGGCGCGTCTGTCGAATCTGCGCGTGCAGCGGTTGGCGTATCAGCCCGGGCAGGGGTTCGACTTCGGGCTGCAGGTGGATCTGGCACCGTGGATCCCGGCGGCCGCTGCGATCGAGCTGCCGGCGGCGACCTCGGTCGTCGTCGACCGCGCCGGGCTGTCGGTGCCGGCCACCAGCGTGACGGTGGCCGCGGGGCCGATCGCCGTCGCCGGCTTCGGCCTCTCCATCACGCGCGTGGCGCTCCCTGCCTTCACGCTGGCGTGGAGCGACTGGCAGGCGCACACGGCCACCGGGTTCGCCTTCAGCGTGGACGGCAGGGTGAGCTACACGGGACCGGCGGCGACGGTGCCGGCGTGCCTCGCTGGAGCTTCGCTCGCTCTGGCGGGGGCGACGCTCGCCAGCGGCCAGCTCGCGGCGACGGTGGCGAACCAGGACTTCACCCCGGCGTGCAGCATCCCGCTCGGCGGAGGCGCCGCGTTCCAGCTTCAGAGCATCGGTGGATCGGTGGGCGTCGCCTTGTCGCCTGCGCTCGCCGTCACGGCGTCGCCGTCCGTGTCGGGAGCGTTGCTGCTGCCGGGCTGGTTCGCATGCACGAGCGCGGGCGACCGGACGCTCGCGCTGCCGACCACGCTGACCCTGACGCCACCCGCCGTGCTGACGGGGCACGTGAGCGGGCTGATGCCGGCGTGCCCGCTCGACCTCGCGGCGGTTCAGGTATCGCTGACGGGGGCCGCGCTGGACCTCGCGGCCACGGGCGCCGGCGTGCAGTCGGCGGTCCTGGACGGCGGGGCGAGCGCGAGGTTCACGTCGGGAACCGGCACGGTGACGGGCACGGGCTCGGTGGCGATCGACTTGATCGCGGGCCGCCTGACCTCGGGGCGCCTCGCCTTCCAGGGGCCGTTCGAGCTGGACCTGCCGCGCACGCCGGCGCTGCTCGCGTTCGTGGTGAGCGGCGCCGTGCTGGACAGCGCGGGGCTGACGGTGGACGGGCGGGCGAAGCTGGCGATCGGGCAGGACAGCATCGGTGCCACGTTCGACAACGTGACGCTGAATCCCCAGACGGCGGCCGTGACGGCCGGACGCATCCTGTTCGACGCGCCGTTCGCCCTTCAACTCGGCGTCGCCGGGGACGGCTCGCTGACGTGGAGTGCGCTCGCGGCGGGCGCCGCGCTGACGACGACCTCGGGGGTACGGCTCGACCTTCCGACCCAGCTGGCGCTCGATTCGGCGGGCCTGACGGCCAGCGGCACGGCCACCGGACATCTCGTTCTCGATGGGCGCGACCTCGACAGCCTGTCGGTCACGTTCTCGAGCGACTTCGGGCTCGCGGTGGCGCCGCCGTCGGTGGCGAGCGGGTCGGCGAGCATCGCGTGGCACGGGGCGGTCGTTGCGACGTTGGACCGGCAGGGCTTCCACCCGAACCTCGGCGCGCTCGCCTCGCAGGTCGTGCCCGACAAGCTCGGCCTGCCGAGCGCGAGCGTGGCCTACCTCCAGCTCAAGGACGCTTCCGGGAACCTGCTGGTCGCCACGCAGCAGACGAGCGGCGGCGTGCGCGTGTACACGCCTCCCGGCGTGACGGTCCCGCTCGTCGCTCCGGCGCTGCAGCTCGGGCGGAGCGCCGCGCCGCAGCTCAACGTGTCCCTCGACGTGACGGTGGATCCGCTGGGCGGCGGCATCACGGCGGGCACGATCGGCGCGCGCGTGCCCGCCGGAACCGCCGGCTTCGATCTGTCGGCGGCCGGGTTGCCGTTCGCGGTGGATTCGATCGCGTTCGCAGCCTCGGCGAACGCCGCCGCGACGCTCTCACTGCTCGGCGAGATGGCGCTCTTCGGGCAGCGCCTGGCCGGGAGCGCCCCCGTCGCGCTCCAACTCGACGCGACCGGGAACCTGACCGGCGGCGTGAGCGTCACGGCCGCGGCCCCCGATTCGATTCCCCTCGTGCCGGGTTTTGGCGGGCTCGCGCTCCTGATCTCGTCCGTGACGGGCAGCTTCAACGCGTCGCTGCTGACGGGGGCGCTGAAGTTCGACCTGAGTGCCGCGGCCGCGCTCGCCGTCGGCTCGCCGGGCGGCGCCGGGTATCGAGCCTCGGCCACGGTCGCCGTGACCGATCAGGGCGTCGCGGTCTCCAAGCTCGATCTTCCGACGGGGGCCGACTCGCTCGGCGTCGTCGATCTGGGCGTCGTGCGGCTCGCCTTGAGCGGCCTGCAGGTGCCGACCCTGAGCTACAACGCGGCGACCGGCACCTGGAGCTTCGACTTCGTCTTCAACGCCGGGCTCCAGTTCCCGCAACTCGACTCGCTGACGCTCCCGACGGTCGAAGGCGTCGAGCTGACGCCGCAGGGATTCAAGATTCCGCAGCTCAACCTGCCGCAGCTCGGCCTGAGCCCGGTGTCGGTGCTCGGCTTCGTGGTCTCGCCGCTCGCGTTCCGCACCGCGAGGGCGATCACGTTCAACTGGTTCGCGGGCCAGGCTCCGTCAGACTGGGGCTTCGGCTTCGACCTGTCGCTCGGCTTCGGCCAGAGCGCGCCGCCGGCCCTGCGGAACCTGACGCTCACGGTGCTGAACGCGGGCCTGTCGGGCGGGGTGTTCACCGGCACGGCCGAGCCGCTCAGGCTGGCCAGTCCCCTGGCGACGGCGTGGGGGGCGATCGACTCGCTGGGCGGCTCGCTCTCCGCGCTGCAGCAGGCTGCGGGCAGCGGGACCCGGACGCTTCAGGGCATCGGCGTCACGGTGAGCGGGCACTTCGGGTATCCGGCACTGCTGCGCTGCGGCGCCGCGCCCGCCGACACGGCGGCCGCCATCACGGTGGGCATCGACGCGACGGGAGCGCTGAGCGGGACGGTCGCGAACGTGATTCCCAGGTGCCCGGTCCAGCTCGGACCGCTGGCGGTCCGGGTCAGCGGGTCGAGCCTGACCTTCGGCGTCGACCCAACGACCGGCTCGCAGCGCGCGGAGCTGGACGGCACGGCACTCCTGAAAGTCCCGGCGCCGACGGCGCCCGACAGCGCCTCCGCGACGGGCTTGCTCGGGGTGGACCTGATCGCCGGCAGGATCGTGAGCGGCTCGCTGACGCTGAACCAGCCGTTCCGCGTCTCGCTGCCGAGCAGCCAGCCGTTCCTGACGTTCGACGTGACGAGCGGGCGGATCGACACGACCGGCTTCCTGCTCTCGGGCACCGGCGCGCTCGTGCTCGACGCGGGCGACTCGGTCACGGCCAGCCTCAACAACCTGCTGCTCCGCCTGCCGGACCTGTCGATCAGGTCCGGGAGCGTGTCGTTCGCCGGAGGGTTCTCCTTCGTCGTGGGGCTCTCGGGCAGCACGCTCACCTGGGCGGCTGGCAAGGCTACGGCGGCACCGCCGGTCTCGTCGGGGCTCGTCGTCACGACGCCGGACACGGTCTCCATCGGCCCGGCGGGATTGCGCCTCGGCGGTCGCGCGACGGCCGCGCTCGCGTTCAACGGAACGACCTACGACGAAACGCAGCTGGCCGTGAGCTTCGACTCGGGCTTCGCGATCGGGCTCTCACCGGTGCGCGTGAGCGCCGGCAGGGCGGCCCTGATTCACGGCGCGGACACCGTGGCGTACGTGAACGTCAACGGGTTCGAGCCCGGCAACGTGCTCGGGCTGCTCCCGATCCCGGATTCCATCCCGCTGCCGACCTACGGCGTGGCGTACGTGCGGCTCAAGGACGTCGCCGGCAACACGCTGGTGACGACGTCGCCGGTGAGCGGGGGGATGCAGCTCGCGACCAAGCCGGGCGGCGTGCCCCTCATCGTCCCGTCCCTGGCCGCACCGGGCCAGAGCCCGCCGACCGTGAACGTGACCTGCCAGTTCGTCATCGCGCAGACGCAGGCCGGCTGGTCGGTGGTGTCGGATTCGATCGCCGCCGTGCCGGCCAACGGGAAGGACTCGCTGTTCGATCTGACCAAACTCGGCCTGCCGCTCAACGTGACGCGGCTGGCCTATGCCGCCCGCAGCGGCACGTGGGGCCTCCATCTCGACGCGTCGGTCCTGCTGCCGGCGTCCCTGGCGAGTGCGCCACTGGTGTTCAAGGACCTCACCGTCGGCCCGCAGGGGCTCTCGGGCACGGCCGACCTGGGGACGTACAGCGTGACGCCCAGTGCGGGCGCGCCGGTGATCGCGTCGGCGACGGTCGGGGCCGGCAACTCGGTCCAGTTCACCGGCGCCCACGCGGTGTTCGGCGGCAGCTCGCAGTCCATCGCGGTGTCGGGGCAGGTCCTGGCCGGCCTGTTCTCGGCCGGAAGCGGCCAGGCGCCGAGCCCGATCTACTTCACGGGAACTGTGACGAGCGCGGGAGCGTTCACGGCTGCCGTGAACAGCAGCAGTCTCCCGCCGCTGAGCATCGGCGCCGCGAGCTTCACGCCGCAGTCGGTCGGCAGCAGCCCCGCGGTGGGGATCAGCGCGTCGACCAGCGCGTTCACCGTGACGCTGTCCGGCGTGCTCGGCCTGTCGGGCCTCGGCTCGCAGTTCGGCGTGATGATCGGCGGCCTCTCGATCGGGACCGCGGGGGTCGGCATCTCGAGCCTGGCGCTGAGCGGCGGTACCAGCCAGCAGATCTCGCTGTTCGGCCAGACGCTCACGCTGAAGGACGAGGGTCAGTGCCAGGCGGTCAACGCGAGCTACGCGGCGCCCGTCCTCAAGGTCTCCCTCTCGGGCGAGCTGTCGTTCCTGGGCAACACCTCCACGTTCTGCAACCTGACGGTCGGGACGGACGGCTCGGTGTCGATCGCCCAGGCCTCGCTGCTGAGCAGTCCGGCGACCATCGTCGCGAACACGCTGACGCTGGACACGCTCTCGATCGTCACCGTGGCGGGCCACGGCCCCACCCTGCACGCCGACCTGGCGGTGGCGCCGCCGGCGCCGCTCGGCGGCTCCACGCCCGACCACGCCGCGATCTCGGTCTCGGCCGACGGGACGGTGACGGGGGGCACGACGATCACGGTGCTCCAGCCCGGCACGGTGCAGCCCGTGACCGTGGGCACGGCGACGGTGGCGCTCCAGAAGGTGGCGCTGGCGCTCGACTTCTCGAACCTGAAGGCGAACAGCCAGGTCCAGGTGTGGGCGGCGATGTGCCTGCAGGCGAACGCCAGCAGCTGCGGCGCCACCGGGGGCGGACCGGCCGTGGTTCTCGGCACGCTCAGTGACGCGACGAAGCCCGGAGTCACCGTGGGGTTCGACGGGACCGTCAAGGTGCCCAACATCGGCATCGTGAACGGCCCCATCACGCTCAGCGCCACCTTCATCCAGCTCGGCATCAACAGCGTGCAGGGGAGCGTCGACGCCTCCGGCGGCGGCCTGCCCAAGGTCTCGCTGACGATCGGCGGCTCGTTCGGCGTGAGCCTCCCGGCCGTGACGAGCGACATCACGTTCACCGGCTTCCAGGTTTCCTCCGCGGGGCAGGTCAACTTCAGCGCGGCCGGGATTTCGAACGGCTCGTTCAGCGTGGCGGGGATCGTCGCGCTCAGCGTGAGCAAGCCGGTGATCAGCACCACGCCGACCACGATCTGGGTGCCGAGCGGCTCGGCGCCAAGCGCGTCGAGCGGCACCACCAAGCCGGATTCCACGCAGGTAACGGCCGACTTCTACCTGAGCTTCGGCGGCAGCGTGGACATCGGCGGGGGCGCGTTCTCGGCCGGCGTGCGCAAGGTGCTGTTCTACCACACCACGACGAACGAGACGCACTTCCTGGTGGATTCCGCCGGGTTCGCGATTCCCGGCGTGGTGGCGATGCAGGCCGAGCTCAAGTACGACCAGAAGGACGCCAACAACTGGAACATCCTGGTCGGGGGCTCGGCCAACGCGATCGTCCTCGGGAACGCCGGCCTGATCCTGGTGGGCGACGTGGGCGCGACCAACGGGCAGCCGGTGGTGGGCATCTTCGTGGCCGCCAACGGTCTGCAGATCACGCTCGCGCCGACGCCGGTCACCATCACCGGACTGGGCGGGGGCTTCTTCCTCAACCCGCCGGCCGATGCGATCGCCCTGGTGAAGTCGCTGTGCGGCGTGCAGGGGCCGGACCAGAACAAGGTCGCGGCGGCACCGGCCAAGGTCGCCGTGATGCTCTACGCGGCGGTCGGGATCGTGAGCGAAGCCGTAATCAACGGGCAGGTGCTGCTCACGGTCACCAACCAGGAATTCGACATCGACGGCAAGGTGACCGTGTTCGCGGCGCTCCAGGGCGCCGGCGCGACGCTCGAGGGCGACGCGCACCTCGCCATCCAGTTCGGGCACTTCGCGGTCACGGGCGCGGTGGACGTGACGGTCAACGTGCTCAACGTGGTGTCGGGCAACGGCTCCATCGCCTTCGCCCTCTACGACGCGAACACGTGGAGCATCAACGGCGCGTTCAACGCGCAGGTGTTCGGGCTCTTCAACGCCAGCGGCTCGCTCGCCATCTCGCCGGCGGGTTTCCTGCTCGACGGGCAGATCGCCGGGACGTACACGATCCTGATCGCCTCCGTCACCGGAGGGTTCGGCGCCCAGGTGTGGTACCTGCCGGGCGGGAACTGGGGCGGCTACGTGACGGCCTCGCTCTCGGCACAGGTCCTGGGCGGCGCGCTGAGCGCGACGGGCACGATCACGGGAGCGCTGATCAACGCGCCGGGCAAGGGGCTGATGGTGTTCGCCTCGGGAGATCTCAAGGCGAGCGCGCTGGGAGCGAGCTGGGAGGGGACGGTCTGGGTGCAGTTCGTCGGCGGCCAGGCGTCGGCGGGCTTCGGCGACGACCCGACCATGGACCAGGCGATCGCGGCGGCGGAGAACGAGGCCAACTCGCTGAATCAGCAGACGCAGGCGATCCAGCAGTCCATCGCGGCGGCCCAGGTCCAGGCCAACCAGATCTCCATCCCCGTCACCGAGCTGGCGGCGGCGTACAGCCGGATCGTCAACTTCAGCCAACTGCAGCAGATCGTCGCCGTGGCGCTGCCGGAGTTCGACTACATCCAGTCGCTGCCGGCCGGCACGGATACGTCGTACTTCAGTGCGTACAACACGATCCTCTACCAGTCGGACGCGCCGGGTGACACGGCCATCGTGCGCCAGCTCGGCGACTCGGTCTCCAACGGGCTCGCTCGCGCGCAGGGCATGGTGGCCGGCCTGCAGACGGCCCTCGGCGGGATGCAGGTGCAGACGACGCAGCTGGCGCAGTCGCCTCCCCCGGCGATCCCGAAGGCGTCCCCTATCTCGGCGAGCACCCTGACGTCGGACAGCGGCAAGGTCGTGTCGTTCAGGGTGGATGCGGCCGTCGCGGCGCAGGCGACGTCGGCCGCCCAGCAGGGCGTGACCCAGGCGGCGGCCTACGAGTCGGCGGTGCGCCAGCAGGCGACCGCCCTCGAGGTCGGCCTGGCCACCGTGCGCGCCACGATGAGCGACACCGGCGGCTCGTCGTTCCTGACGTTCGTGAACCGGTACGACCGGGTGGAGGCGGCGGCGGAGGAGCAGTTCGCGCGGCAGGTGAACTTCCTGCTCGAGCGGAAGGCGTGGGCGCAAAGCAAGGACTCCTGGCTGCAGGGCCGGGCGCAGCAGGCCCAGCAGGTGCTGTCCGCGGCGGGCAGCTCCCTGGCCGCGGGCAATCAGTGCCGGGCGCTCCGGAGCCTCGACGAAGTGCTGGCGTCGGCGCTCTCCGGCTGGACCGGCGACCAGTCGTACATCAACAACCTCAAGAGCGACGAGGTGAACACGCCGTACGGCTGCGACCCGCTGTACGTGCAACACGCGCACGACTATGCCACGGCCCTGTTCGAAACCACCGGCGACGCCGGTCTCCAGGCGATGGCGAAGGCCGCGGATTCGATCTACCAGGTCGTGAGCCAGAACGCCGCCACGCGGCTCGCGGCAATGCGGGCGGTGCAGGGCACCGTGACGCAGGAGTACAACGGCGTCGCGCAGAGCGAGGCGGCGCTCGCCGGCGCGCTGCACGACCTGTACGCGCGGTACGCGGACTGGAAGACCGCGCCGGCAAGCTCGAGCACGAGCACCACGATCGGGGCCACGGCGCTCGGCGGCAGCTCGCTGGCGGCGGGCCTGACGACCGCGGCGACGACATCCACGGGCGCCGCGACGTCGTCCAGCTCCGCCACGGGTGCCGCGACGGGGGCCGTCTCGAGCGGCACGCTGGCGTCGGGGATCGGCGGCCTGACGTCCACGGCCACGAAGGTCGGCGCGACGTCGCTCACGACGACCGGCGTCACCGGCACGTCCACCACGCTCCAGGCGCTCGCGCTCGTCCCGAACTTCGACGACGTCAACTCCGTCAAGGCGCGGATGACCCAGCTGGCGACGGAGCTGACGGTGCCGACCGTGACCTCCGTTCAGGTCGTGCCGATCCTCACCACGCCGTTCATGGTCAAGCTGCAGGTCTCCTGGAGCGGCACGCACCCCGACGGGATCTACGAATACGAGTGGGCGGACGCCGCGGGCTCGAGCGCGACGCTGGCGTCGACGTTCTGGTCGAGCGGCACGTCGGGCTCCCACACGCTCTCGCTGTTCACGCCCAGCAGCACGAGCGGCGGCACGGCGAGCCGGACGGTCGAGGCGGCGGTGCGCGGAGGCGCGGGCTACGTCGGCTACAAGCGGGACGACTACACCATCACCTTCGACCCGACGATGGGAACACCGTGCAACGGCTGCAACGGCGCGTCGCTGAGCAGCGTGAGCAGCACGGTGCCGTCGGACAACACGCCGCCGGGCGCGCCGGGGGTGTCCGTCGCAGGTCCGCAAGCGACGGTGAACGGCGTCGTGCGGGTGTGGAGCACCGACCCCACGCACATCGACGCGGCGTGGACCGCAGTGGATCGCGAGTCGGGCATCTCGGAGTACGACTACGCCGTCGTGAGCGGGAACCCGCCCTGGAATCCGACGTCGTGGACCTCGGTCGGCGGTCGCACCAACGTCACGCTCGACCAACTGCGTCTCTCGGCGTCCACGCCGGTGACCATCCTGGCGCGGGCGAAGAACGGGCAGGGACTCACGGGTCCCAACGGCATGTCGCAGCCGATCTACTACGACAGCGTCCCGCCCGCGTGGCCCGTCCTGGCCGCGCTGACCCGGAGCGGGTCGACCGCCCCAACCTCGGGGGCCGCCGCGTCGGTCGCGGCCTGCGCGGTCAGCGCGCCGAGCTTCCCGGCCCCCGCCTCGACGGGGGGCGGCCTCGTGACCCTGAGCACGGCCGGGACGCAGGCCGCGACCAGTGGCGTCGCGTGGGCGGGAGCGCTGGCGAGCCTCACGCCGACCAGCGGGCTCGCACCGGGCGCCGCGATCCCGACGATCACGTTCAAGCTGCCGGCGGCGACGGATGCGGTGTCGGGCGTGCGGGACTACTGGTACCACGTGGACCAGGCGGCCGGAGTTCCGTTCGACTCGACGCAGTGGATACGGCTGCCGGCGAACAGCGCGGCGTTCACCGTCACGGGCGACAGCTTCGACTACGCGCATCAGTACCATGTCGCGGTCGTCGCGCGGAACTGGTCGGATCTCGTCTCGTCGCCGCTGGCCTACGGCCCGTTCGTCATGCCCGATCCCACGGCGCCCTCGACGCCCGGCTTCTGCGCCGGCATGTCGCAGACGCCCGGCGTCCTGGCGGTCCAGCTCGCGACGCCGTCGACCGATCTGGAGAGCGGCGTGCGCGGCTACCAGTACTGGGTGCACGACGCGGCCGCCAAGACGGCGCTGCCCGCGTTCCCGGTCTCCTCGGACTCCCTGGACTGGCAGCCGGTGAGCGCCAACTCGACGCTGCGGACGAGAATGGCGTCGCTGATCGGCGGGCACTCGTACCTGGTCAGCGTGCGGGCGATCAATGGGCAGGGAGCGGCGTCGAACTACGGGACGAGCGGCCCCTTCGTCTACGACACCACGCCGCCGCCCGCGCCCGGAGTGACGGCTTCCGTCGACAGCCTCGGCATCGCGGTGAAGGTGAACGTCGGCGCGGACCCGGAGTCGGGACTGATGGGGCTCCAGGTCGCGGTGGGGAAGACCGCGAGCGGCACCGACGTGGTGGCCTGGCAGGAGATCGCGAACGTCGCGGCGGGCCTTTCCACGATCCACGTGAAGCCAGCCGGACTGCTCCCGGTCGGCACGTACTACGTCCGGGTCCGCGAGGTCAACGGCGTCGGCTGGCCGGGCGCGACGAGCACGGCCACGTTCACGATCGCGCCGATCGTGCCGACGACGAAGCTCGCCGCTACGGGCACGCTGGTGGTGCCGTGATGCTCGCCCTCCTGCTCGCCGCCACGTCGGCGCTCGCGGGCACGCGCCCGCAGAATCCGGCGTCCTCGGCCCTGCGGCTGATCGCCCACGGCGACACGGTCACCGTATTCCTGCTCGCGGCGCCGCCCGGTGACGGCGGTTTCGTGGTCTACCGCGGCGCCGCCGGCGGCCCGATGGTGCGCGTCACCGCGCAGCCGGTTCGGCCGGCGGCGGACGGCGCCGAAGCGGCGGCGATCATCGGCTCCGATCTCCTCGCCGTCGAGCGGGACGTCGAGGCGCTCGACGCGGACGACATGCTCCGGCGCCTGCGTGCCAATCCCTTCGCCGGCGTCGTGCTCGGCGCGCTCTACCCGAAGGTCGCGCTCGCCCTCGGCAGGATCTACGCCGACACGGGCGTCACGCCGGGAGCCCGGCTCGACTATCGCGTGGTGGTGACCGACGCGGCCGGGCGGGAGACGGAGCGGGTGTTCTCGGCTTCGGTCACCGTCGCAGACCGACTGCCACCCGCGCCCGCGGGCCTGACGGCGGACGTCGGGGACGGTCGCACGACGATCACGTGGACGTATCCGGCGCCCGGCCCGGGCGCGGCGGAGAACGTGATCGGCTTCGTCGTGTACCGGGCCGGCGGCGCCGACACGGCGTTCCGGAGAGTGACGCCGATGCCGGTGCTGCGCACCGACGCCGGTCCGCTGCAGTACGAGGACCGCGAGGTCACGAACGGCACGGGCTACCGCTACCGGGTCGCGGCGGTGGATCTCGCCGGCCGGGAGGGCGAGCGGAGCTTGCCGCTCGGCGCGATCCCGGTGGACCGGACGCCACCCGGCTTCCCCGCCAACGTGAGCACCGAGGTTCAGGCGACGGGCGTGCTGGTGGTGTGGCGCATGTCGCCCGAGCCGGACGCTGCGGGCTACGTCGTGGAGCGTTCGACGGACGTGAGCGGGCCGTTCGTCCCCGTCGCCGCCGCGCACGTGCCGGTGGACCGGCCCAGCTACCTCGACACCACGGCGTCCGGGGGCCGCCGGTACTTCTACCGCGTCATCGCGGTAGACCGGAGCGGCAACCAGAGCGCTCCCAGCCCGATCGCCCAGGCGAACGTCGAGGATCGAACGCCGCCGGACGCGCCGACCGGCGTCGTGGCGACGCCCGCGGGGCACCGGCTGATCGTGCGCTGGCGGCGGTCGAAGGCGGCGGACGTCATGGGCTACTACGTCTACCGCGCCGTGCCGGGAAAGCCGGTCACCCGCATCGTCTCCCTGCCGCTCAGCGACACGGTCTTCGTGGACTCCGGCTACGGCGCGGCCGGTTTGCGTCCGGGCGGCCGCTACGAGGTCGGCGTGACGGCGGTGGACAGCGCGCGCAACGAGTCGGCGCACGCGGTGGCGCAGGTTCTGGTGCCCGACGACGTGCCGCCCGACCCTCCGGCGGGAGTGGACGCGCGGGGGATCGGGGGCCGCTACGTGCAGGTCGCGTGGTCGGCGGCGCAGGCGCCGGACGTGGCGGCGTACGAGGTGCTGCGCTCGACGGGCGACACGACGTTCGGGCCGCTGGCGCGCGTCACCGGTCGTCCACCCTACGGGCTGCGCGACACGACGACGGTCCACGGCGGGCGCTACGTCTACCGTGTGGTCGCCGTCGACAGCGCGGGCAACCGCAGCGTGCCGGCGGTGGACTCCGTGCGGTTCACGCGGCCGACACCGCCGCCGGCGCCGCGCCATCTGCTCGTGCGCGCGGTGCCGCCGGGCGCGGTCGTGCTGGAGTGGGAACGCGTCGCGGATCCCGAGGTCGTCGGTTACCGGGTCTACCGCTCGCCGCTCCCGACGGGCCGCTTCGACCCGTTGGGCGACGGCGTGACCAGGGGGACGTCCTTCACCGACGCCGCGCCGGAGCCGGGCGCTTACTACCGGGTCAGGGCCGTGGACAGCTCGGGCAACGAGTCCGCGCCGAGCCCCCCGGCACGGCTGGAGGGGAAGTCGCCGTGAGCGGCGCAGGCGTGCTCCGGGCCCTGGCGTTCGCCCTTCTGGCTGGCGTCGCCGCGCGATCGGTGGTGGCGCAGGGCCTGCCGTCCGACGACGCATCGGCGACGCGTGCGGCGGACGTGCGGCGCCTCGTGGAGGCACGACGGTGGAGCGAGGCGCTCGCCGCTCTCGGCCCGCTGGGCCGCGATGCGAGCGGCCGAGCGCTCGCCGCGCGACTCGCCGTGAACGCGGGCCTCGACGCGTTGCGCGCCGGGGACAGCACCCGGGCGCAGGCGTTCTGGGAGCGGGCGATGCGCGATGATCCGTCGGTGCCGGAAGGGCCCACGGATCTGGCGTCGCTGCTGCTGGCGCGCGGACGGCGGGACGAGGCGCGGCGGGCGGCGGCGACGGGGCTGCGGGCATCCCCCGGCGACGCGCGGCTGCTCGCGATCGAGGCGGCGACGATCAGCGACACGGCTGGGTATCGCGCAGCGCTGAGCGATGCGCGGGAGGCGCACGCGCGCGCCCCGGGCTCCGAGGCCGTCGCGCTCGACTACGCGGGCCTCCTCGCCGGTTCGCAGCGGCTCGCTGCGGCGTCAGTCTACGACACCATCCTCCGGCGGCGCACGGCGTCGGCGGCGGCGTTCCTCGCGGCGGCGGCGTTCTGGGAGGCGGGCGGGCGCCTCGACGCGGCGGAGACGCTCACGGACTCCGGACTCGTCCGCCACCCGCGCGACCGGCGACTGTGGATGGCGAAGGGACGGTACACCGGTCTCGAGCGCCACTGGTCCGACGCGGTCACCGCGTACCGGCGCGCCGCCGCGCTCCCGGCCGCGCAGGGGTCCGCCGATCTGCCGCTCGCCGGCGCCGAGCTGGCGCTGGGGGATACGGCGGCGGCCGACTCGATCTACGGGGAGCTGCTGCTTCGGACGCCGGAAGGCGTCGCCGCGCTGGACGGCGCCGCCGAGTTGTCGGCGGCGCGCGGCGACACCGTCCGCGCGGTGCAGTTGTACCGGCGCGAGGTGACGGTGGACAGCGGCATGCCTTGGGCGCCGCTGGCGCTGCTGAGACTGGAGCGGCCGGCGCCCGCGGAAGCCCGCGCGCGCGAGCTGCTGCTCGCCGCGGAGTGGCGCGGGCTCGCCGCCCTGCAGCGAGCCGAGGCGAGCGCCATGCGGACTCCCGAGGAGGGGCAGCGCCGGGCGCGCCTTGTCACGCTGGTGCACGCGGTGCTGGACACGGTCGTGTTCCAGACGTCGTGGGGCCCGGCCGAGCTGGAGCAGCTGCAGCGGGCGTACCCGGGCAGCCCCCTGCTGGGCCGCTATGCCGCCGCGCTGGAGTCGCGGCGCGGGGAGGACAGTAGCGCCCTCGCGCGCTACGACGCGCTGGTGCGCGCGGCCCCCGCCGACACCGCGATCCAGCGCGAGCGCGCGGCGCTCCTCGAGCGGCTCGGCCGGCCCGCCGACGCCGCCACCGGCTACGCCCGCGTCCTGGACCTCGACCCCGCCGACACCGCCGCGTTTCGCGCTCTCGTGCGGCTCGACGAGCGTGCCGGAACGCTGAGCGGGCTCCTCGCGCAGGTGCAGCGCTTGCGCGTGCGCCTGCCGGAGTCGCGGCCGCTGGCCGAGCGGGAGATCGAGGTGCTGCAGCGGCTGGGACGTCTGGAGGAGGCCGCGGCGGCGGCCAAGCGACTGGAGGGCAAGCCCTCGTGAACGGACACCGCGTCGCCATCGCACTCGCCGCGCTCGGTGCCGTGACGGCGCGCGCCGCCGCCCAGGACGTCGCCCAGGCCATCCAGAACCCGGTGCGGCTCTCCGGGGACATGGTCACGTCGGGCCAGCTGTACGCGCACGACGGCATCGCGGCCCGCTGGCCGGACGCGACGTACAGCATCCAGTTCACGCCCCAGATCACGCTGTTCAACGACGTCACGGCGGGCCTCGACATACTGGTGTCGTCCCAGGGCAACCAGGTCCGCCAGAGCCTCAACCAGTTCGGGCTCAATCCGAGGTGGCGCTGGATCACGCTCCACTTCGGCGATTTCTCCGACGACTACACGGAGAACACGCTCCAGGGGACGCGGGTCCGGGGCCTCGGGCTGGACCTGAAGCCCGGCTGGTTCCGGTTCGCTTTCCAGGAAGGCCAGTCGCAGCGCGCCACGTTCGCGGGCACGGGCGGCGCGACTTACGCGCAGCACCTCTACGCCGGGCTGATCGGCGTCGGGCACGAGGACGCGTCGTTCCTCGACCTGACAGTGGTCAAGGCGAAGGACGATCCCAACTCGCTCGCCCCGAGCGTGACCGACACGATCCTGCTCGACACCATTCCCGTCGCGCTGCGGCCGCAGGCGCAGACCCGGCCGCAGGAGAACCTGGTCGCCGGGCTCTCGGGCCAGCTGTCGTTGCTCGACAAGCGGCTGGTGCTCAAGGGCGAAGGGGACGCCGCGGCCATCACCAGCGACCTGTCGAGCCCCCTGGCCAATCCCGACGCGGTGCGGCTCGGCCACCTGATCAGCGACTTCATGCCGCTGCGCCTCTCGACGTCCGGCGACTTCGCCTACAAGCTCGACGGCAGCTACGCGTTCGGCACGGGCGCGCTGCACGCCGGCTACCAGTACGTCGGGGCGGGCTACACCTCGCTCGGACTCGCGTACGTCATCAACGACCGCGAGGCCTACACGTTCGGCGGCAATGTCGGGCTGCTGCAGAACCGGCTCATCCTGACCGGCCAGCTCCAGCACCAGAACGACAACCTGCTGCACCAGAAAGTGGCGACCACCAACCAGGACGCGCTGATGCTGTCGGCGGCGGTGCGTCCGGCGCAGGATCTCACGGCGTCCATCTCGGCGATGAGCACCGTCGTGGCGAACGACGCCGCGAACGACACCTTCGCGGTCAACGACCGGTCGGTCGGGTTGAACGGCAGCCTCGCGCTCCAGAAGCACTTCTTCGGCCTCGGCGCCGTCTACAACGTCTCGTACGGCGTCCAGCGTACGACCGACGTGAGCGCGGTCACCCCGATCCCGACGGTCACCGTGCAGAACGTGTCGGCGTCGGTGCAGTTGATGGTGAGCAAGGCGATCACGGTCGCCCCGTCGCTCTCGTTTGCGGCCAGCCAGACGGCGGGAGCGGCGACGTCCGACAACGTCTTCGTCGGTTTCCACGGCCGCGGGCGCTTCCTCGACGGGAAGCTGGACGCCTCGTTCGACGCGTCGCAGACCTACACCAACAGCCGCCCGCTCCTCGCGATCACGTCGCAGCTGGGCTACGCCCTGCCGTGGGCGAGCCGCCTCACGTTCCAGACCCGATACAACCACTACGCGCCGCTCGGCAACACGCCCGCGTTCGCGGAGTCGTTCGCGACCCTGTCGGTGTCGCGCAGCCTCTGATGCAGTTCCGGCGGGTCGCGCTCGTCGTCACCCTGGGCGGCACGTTCGTCTGGGCCTGCAAGGACTTCGTGTCGCCCGGTGGTTCGGCGGGCCGCACGGCCCGGCAGCTGCAGCTGGACAGCGCGCAGTTCCTGCTCGTGGACGGCGACACGTTCCGCCTGAAGGCGCAGGTGCTCGATCAGAACGACAGCGTCTTCGACACGCTGCCCGGGGGCGTGACGCTCGGCTGGTCCAGCTCGGCGCCGGCCGTGGCGTCGGTGAGCGCCACCGGCCTGGTGACCGGCGTGGGGCCGGGACAAGCACAGATCACCGCGACGGTAAAGACCGCCCTGGGTTCGTTCGCCGCCAGCGCCGCGGCCACGGTGATCCAGCCGCTGGTGCGGCTGGTGGCGGTCTCGGGGGGCAGCCAGCAGGACACGATCGGCGCAGTCCTGCGCGACAGCCTCGTGGTGCAGGCGCTCGACAGCGCGGGGCGGGGCGTGCGCGCGGTGGCGATTCAGTTCGCCGCGCACGGCGGCAGCGTGTCCGCCACGACGGCGACGACGGACACGGGCGGGCGCGCGCGGGTGGCGTGGACGCTCCCCACGGCTGTCGGCGTGGATTCGGTCGTGGCGACGAGCGGCCTGCTGCCGGACAGCGCCGTGCGCTTCACGGCTCGAACGGTGGCGGGCGCGCCCTCGGCCGCGACGGCGGTCGCCGGCTCAGGCCAGAGCGGTACCGTGGGCGCGGCGCTCCCGGCGCGGCTCGTGGTCAGGGTGGTGGACCGGGCGGGCAACGCCGTCGCGGGCGACAGCGTGCGCTGGGCGGCGACGGTGGGCGGCGGCTCGCTGGCGCCGGCCGCCTCGCTCAGCGACACGTCGGGCCAGGCGCAGGCCGTGTGGACGCTCGGGAGCCTGGTGGGCGCGCAGAGCGCAACGGCGACGGCCGCCGGCGTCGCGTCGCCGGTCGGCTTCGCCGCCACGGCCGCCGCGGGCACCGCCGCCTCGATCGCGGTCGGCGCGGGCAACAACCAGAGTGCGGCCGCGGGCACGGCGGTGAGCGTCGCGCCGTCCGTCATCGTGAAGGACGCGTTCGGCAACCCGGTCGCCGGTGTGGCGGTGGCGTTCGCCGTGACGGCGGGTGGCGGGAGCGTGACGGGCGGGAGCCAGACCACGGGCGCCAACGGCGTCGCGACCGTGGGCAGCTGGAAGCTCGGGCCGACGGCGGGAGCCGACAGCCTGACGGCGACGGCGGCGGGGAGCGGGATCAGCGGGAACCCGGTGACGTTCACGGCGACCGCGACGGCGGCGGGGTCAACGCCTGCTTCGATCGCCGCTTTCGCCGGCGACAACGACTACGCTCTCGCCGGCACGGCCGTGATCGTGGCGCCGGCGGTGATCGTGAAGGATTCGACCGGGAACCCGGTGGCGGGGGTGGCGGTGACCTTCGCCGTCGCGTCGGGCGGCGGAAGCGTGACGGGCGCGAGCCAGACGACGGGAGCCAACGGCGTGGCCACGGTCGGAAGCTGGACGCTGGGGGCGACCCAGTTCGCCAGCAACACGCTCAGGGCGACGGCGACGGGAAGCAGCATCTCGGGCAACCCTGTGACGTTCACGGCGACGGGGACGGGGCCGGCGTCCCAGATCGCGCCCACCGCGGGGAACGGCCAGAGCGCCACGGTGGGCACGAGCGTCGCGACCGCTCCCGCGGTGCTCGTGAGGGACAGGTTCGGCAATCCCGTGCCCGGCGTCGCGGTGACGTTCGCCATCGTGAACGGTGGCGGCGGCATCACGGGCGCGAGCCAGACGACGGGCCCGACGGGCGTGGCGACCGTGGGGAGCTGGAAGCTCGGCACGACGGCCGGCCTGGACAGCCTGAGCGCCACGGCGGCGGGCAGCGGCATCACCGGGAACCCGGCGGTCTTCGTCGCGACGGCGGTCGCCGCCGCCCCCGCCTCGATCGCCGTGAGCGCGGGCAACAACCAGAGCGCCACGGTGAGTACCAGCGTGACCGTCGCGCCGGCGGTGATCGTGAAGGACTCGCTCGGCAACCCGGTCAGCGGCGTGAGCGTGACGTTCGCGGTCGCCACGGGCGGGGGGAGCGTGACGGGCGCCACGCCGGCCACCGGCGCGAATGGCGTGGCGGCGGTGGGGAGCTGGACGCTCGGCGCCGCGGCCGGCGCGAACACCCTGACCGCGACGGCGTCGGGCAGCGGCATCGCGGGCAACCCCGTCACCTTCACGGCGACGGGCACCTCGTCGGTCACGGCGACGCTGCGCACCTGGGTGGGCGGCAACGCGGGCGGTACGACCGACTGGTCGAACCCGAACAACTGGTCGCCCGCCGGCGTGCCGGGTCTGTCCGACACGGCGCTGATCCCCGCCACGGCCAACTCGCCGGTCCTCAGCGCGAACGCATCGGTCGCGCAGGTGCGGACGACGGGCGACAGCCTCACGCTGAACGGGCACACGCTGACGGTGAGCGGTCCGCTGGCCGTCGGCGGCGGCGTCGTCGTCATGCGGAACGCGCTCGACTCGCTCATCGTGACGGGAAACGCCACGTTCGGCGGCGCCGACGAGACGGGCAAGCTGACGGCGGGCGTGCTGGTGGTCGACGGGAACTTCTCGGCACCGGGAGCGTCCACCGCCTACGACTTCGTGGCTTCCGGTGCGCACGTAACGGTGCTCCAGGGCACGCAGCCGCAGAGCGTGAGCCTCTACTACGCCGGCGGCAACGCGTCGCACTTCCAGAATCTCGTGTTGGCGGGGAGCGGTCCCGTGACGCTCTCCGGCCGCGTTCCGGCGCTGGGGAACGTGACGGTGACGGGCACCGGGTCGGTGACGGGCACGGACACGCTGTACGTCGGCGGCAATCTGACGACGGCGGCGATGACGTCGCTGACGGTGCCGGGGCTGGAAATCAACGGCGCGCTCGCCGTGAGCGGCACGTACGCGGTGGGTGTGACCTACTTCATCGGCGGGGGCCAGACGATCCCGCCCTTGAGCTACACGAACGTGTACGTGATGGGCGGCACCACCACCCTCGGGTCACGGGTGGTGACGACCGGTAACGTGACGCTGCCCAACGGCGCCACCCTGGCGCCCGCGGGGCACACGCTCGTGGTCGGCGGCGCGCTGAACAACCCCACCGGCGCCCTGGTGATGACCAACGCGCAGGACTCGGTGATCGTCGCGGGCAACGCGACGTTCAGCGGCGGGGACGAGAGCGGCAGGTTGACGGCCGGCGTGCTGGTGGTGGACGGGAACTTCTCCGCGCCGCCGGGCTCCGGCGGCATCGAGTTCAACCCGTCGGGCACCCACACCACGGTGCTGGCGGGGACCCAGCCGCAGACGGCGACCATCGCCTACGCCGGGGGCAACAACTCGCACTTCCAGAACCTCGTCCTGGCGGGCTCCGGCCAAGTGACGCTGTCGGGACGGATCCCGGCTCTGGGCAACGTGACGGTGACGGGCACGGGCGCGGTGACGGGCACGGATACGCTCTACGTGGGCGGCAACCTGACGACGGGGGCGGGCACGACGCTGACGCTGCCGGGTGTGGAGGTGAACGCCGCCCTGAACGTGAGCGGCTCCTACGCGGTCGGCGTGACGAATTTCGTCGGCACGAACCAGACGGTGCCGGTGCTGTCGTACCAGACGCTCGCCGTGACGGGCGGAGCGACGAGCGCGGCCGCCGGCCTGACGGTGCCGGGCGACCTCATTGTGCGCGCCGCCGGATCGCTGACGCTGGCGGGCCGGACGGCGGTCGCCGACAGCGTGATCATCAACGCCAACACGCTGACGGTGGGCGGCCACACGCTCGCGGTCGGCGGCGCGCTGCTGAACACCGGCGGCGCGCTGGTGATGACGAGCGCGCAGGACTCGGTGATCGTGACCGGCGACGCGACCTTCGGGGGGAGCGACGAGACCGGCAAGCTGACCGCGGGCGTGCTCGTCGTGAGCGGGAACTTCTCCGCGCCCGGAGCGCAGTCCGCGACGGCGTTCGTCGCCTCGGGGACGCACAAGACGGTGCTCGCCGGCACGCGGCCCCAGGTGGTGAGCCTCTACTATGCCGGCGGCAACACCGCGCACTTCCAGGACCTCGACGTCGCGGTCGGCGCCCACCTGACGCTTGCCACCCGGGTGCCCGTGAGCGGCAGCTTCAGGATGATCGACCGGGACACGGTCTTCGGCGCGGACAGCCTGGTAGTCGGCAGCAACTTCACGATGCAGGGCGATTCGACGCTGCTGATCCTGCCCGGTGTCGTGGTCGGCGGCGCGATGTCGGTGCACGGGCTCTACAGCGCCGGGGTGACGACCTTCACCGGCACCAATCAGGTGATCCCGACCGGCACGGTGGTCTACGACACGCTGGCGATCACGGGGCCGGGCGCGACCACGCAGGACACGACCATCCCGGTCGCCGTCCTGGGTGCCCTGTTCATCCGGGGCAACGGCGCGCTCACCCTCGTGGGGCCCGGCATGACCGTGACGAAGAACGTGATCGTGAGCGCGGGCAACCTGACGCTGAATGGTCACCTGCTGCTCGCGCAGGACAGCCTCACGATCACGGGCTCCGGCGTGCTCGTGATGACCAACACCGCCGACTCGCTGGCGACGCTGCAGACGGCGACGTTCGGCGGCGGCGACGAGACCGGCAAGCTGACCAGCGGGTTCCTGGCGGTCATCGGCGGGAACATCATCCAGCCGGGGGGGCCGTCGGCGAATTCGTTCGTGACGTCCGACGGATTCACCACCGAGCTGTACAGCACGGGGACGCCGCAGCTGATCAGCTTCTACTACGCCGCCAGCGCGAACTTCACGAACCTCGTGCTGTCGGGCGACACCTCGGGCGTCACCCTCGGGAGCGACGTCACGGTGAACGGGTGGTTCACGGACAGCGCCCCGGTGACGCGTGCGGGCGTGTTCGGCAACGGACACAAGCTGAGCGTGGTGGGTGACGTGAGGGTCGCGAGCGAGATCTTCGACCACACGCTGCTCACGCTCCAGGGCGGGATCCTCGAGTTCGACAACGTCACGTTCCAGGACTACGGCCCGGGCGATGACCAGCTCAAGCTCATCTCGAATGGGATCGTCACGATGAGCGGTCTGACCTTCACCTCGACGCCGACGACCGGGCACTACGTCGTCGCCGAGGGCTATGGCGGGCAGCTCACGGTCACCATCAGCAGCAATCTCTCGCCTGCGAGCGCGGCGGCGCTCACCGAGCTGATCATCAACGCAACGGTGACCTGGCAGTAGCTCGCCGGGGCGCCGGGGACAGCGTGGGGAACCCGCGCGGCGGGGCCGGCGCTGAGACCTACCGCGGCCGGGCCACCACCTCGATCGCCGTGATGGGATGCACCTCCCAGGCCGTGGCGCGCCAGTTGCGCGCGCGGCCGGGCGCCGTGTTCTCCGCCGCGTTCTCGTGCTCGGCGTCGAACAGCAGCCAGCCCGTCACCCGGACCCAGCGGCCGAGATAGGCCCGGCGCAGCGCCGCCGTGGACCAATCCACGCCCTTCGCCGCCATCATCGCGCGCCAGCGCGGCGTCACCTCCACGATCACCCGCTCGGGCCCGCCCGCGTTCATCGGGTCCACCACCAGCTCGATGTGCGTGTCGCGGTGGGGGAGGTCGC
>Ga0335085_10003636_pt1 | contig 26441 bp, 18 predicted proteins | sample Lox_Sample_45_FD_206712 | JGI IMG/M metagenome (GOLD analysis project Ga0335085, IMG submission 206712) | Soil microbial communities from Loxahatchee National Wildlife Refuge, Florida, United States - Lox_Sample_4.5 | ecosystem: Environmental > Terrestrial > Soil > Wetlands | place: USA...
GGATCCCTGCTTCGACAAGGGTCTGAAGCGGATAATAGATCATGGGCTTGTCGTAGATTGGCAGAAGGTGTTTATTGGTGACGCGCGTGAGCGGACTTAGCCGGCTCCCAGTTCCGCCTGCGAGCACAATGCCTTTCATACTCCCTCCTCAGGTTCAAAATGCAATTGCCCATTCTTTGTTGACGACTGTTCCTCCCAGTGCAGCTACCCGACGGATCGCCGATCGAGCTTTCCCAACCACCTGCTTATTCGTGTCCTATCAATCCGCCATCGTCCCTGCCGCGATCGAGCGAGTCTTTTCCTTCCCACCGCCCTCGCCAAACCTTTCGCGTTCTTCCAAAAGCGTCGTCGCCCTTTCGATCGCCCCGGAAAGCGCGCACCGAAATTCGGCAGTCAGCATATTCAGATCCAGCGCCAAGGGACTTTGATTGGACATCCGTATCAACGACAGGTATCCCCACCGATTCGTCCCCTCATTCACCAGTTCCAGCCTCAACTCCCACGGCGCTTCGGCTATTTCGCGTTCGCACCAGGAATACAGCCACGTCCCATCCGGCAAATAACTCATGGGCTGAATCCTGGACGATGAATACCCGTTCTTGCCGCATTTCTGAAATCGCACGGCGTCAAATCCGATCGGCTCCAGCGTGTCCTTCAAAATCTGGCACACGGGCCCAAGCTCCCCGCACTCAGTCAACTTCTCCGCCGCCAACCGGATCGCCACATGATTGGCCAGCACTTGCCGCCGTCGGCTCAGTCGTTGCAAGACCGATAACAGCTCGGCAAACTCCTGATACCTCAGCTGCTGCACTCCCAGAAAAATTCCTATACCCGTTACCGCCAGCACCAACGCGATCGCTCTCCTCTGCTGCAGCAAGACCAGGCTCATGAATCCGAATCCCGCCGTCACCGCGTACAGCGTTAACACCGCGTCTCTCTGCGACAGCCCTCTCCCTACCAATTTGTGGTGAATATGCGATTTGTCCCCGTCAAACAGCGGTTTCCTCGCGACAAACCGCCGTGCCACCGCCAGGACCACGTCCATTATCGGGAATCCCAGCGACACGATCGGTATCGCAATCGCCACAATTGTCGGGGCCTTTTGCGACCCCGCCAGCGCCAGCGCTGCGAGCATAAATCCGATGAACAAGCTCCCCGAATCTCCCAAAAAGATGGTCGCCGGATGAAAATTAAATCGCAGGAAGCCCAGCGTCGCTCCCGCCAATGCAATCGATAGAAACGCCACAAATCCGTTCGGCACGATCAACGACATCACAAACACCACCATCACTGAAAACACAGCCGACCCCGCCGCCAGCCCGTCCAATCCATCGATCAAATTGAACGCGTTCGTGATCAGCAGCACCCACAACACCGTCAGCGGCAGGCAATACTCCCAGCCCAGCGTTTGCCCCCCATGCAGTAGCCCCAAATTGTGTATTCCGTACCCTCCCGCATACAGCCCCACAGCCGCCACCGTCTCCACCGCCATTTTCCACGGCGCTTTCAGCGAGTACACATCGTCGTACAATCCCAGCAAGAAAATAATCAGCGCCGGCCCCAACAGCCCGATCATCCCCTTCGCACGCAGCGGCGTCGCTCTTCCCAGCAGCCCCGGCACCACCCTCCCCAAAATCGCCACGCTCATAACCGAAATATAAATCGCAACCCCGCCCAACCTTGGCACTGGCATCGTATGCATATGTCTGTCCAACTTCGGCTCGTGGATCCATCCTCGCGCGTTCGCCAAATTCCGCACACACCACGTCCCTACCATCGACAAAAATATGCTCGCCAAAAACGCTAGCAGATAAGCCATGAACTCTGGCCTTCCTCTCGAGTCGCTTTGGATTGGGATTTGCGATACGGGTACAACGTTGACCGAACGAACCTGTTCGAAACAAACTCCTACGTTCTCAGATTAGCCCTGAGCGGTTCTTTCTCCAGACTCGATCACCGCAGCACTAGGTCTTTTCTGATTGATGCGCACGCGTTCATCGTCCGAAAACCAGCCCCATTTCTGGAAGTATCGTAGCGCCGATAGGATGTGGCGCATCATGAGCGAAAAACTGCGATAGGAACCCTTTTCGTATCCGTGATAGATCGCGACCCTGGGAAAGTAAATTGTCTTGTATTCTTCCTGCATCCTTCGGCAAAGGTCCACGTCTTCCATATACATGAAGTAGCGCTCATCGAACATTCCAATCTGCGAAAGCGCGGCGCAGTTGAGCATCATGAAGCATCCAGAAAGAACGGGCACTGACAGCATCGAGTCATAATCCTGGTCGCGGAACTCATAACGCGCCAAGCGAGCTTCCATCAGCGGCTTGAGGAAACCCGGGAGGAACCGCCGCGCAACGAGGTCGGAGGGCGATGGCAACTGCTTGCACAGGTGTTGTACCGACCCATCCGGGTTCAGGATTTTCGGCATAACCACGCCTACATCCGGCCTGGACCGCGCAAAGCTAAGGAGTGCCTCCAGAACTCCCTTCTCAAAATGCACGTCAGGGTTTAGCACAACGTGGTAATTCGCTTTCCCGAGTGAACTCCTTAACGCTAGGTTGTGCCCCGCTCCAAACCCGAGATTACGCCCGTTGAAGACATAGACGATCCTCTCATCCGTGCACAGTTTCCGCGCCCGGTCATCGGGAGAGTTATCTATAACATACAGCCGGACGCTTAGTTCCGCATTCAGGAAGCTCCCCACTGCCTCCTGAATCTGCTCCCTCGAATTCCTGTAAACGACGATGGACCCAATCAGGTCGTACATTTATCCATTAGCCTCTCGCTAAAGTAGCTTCCGTGGCCACCGCTTGTCCTCACCCCAAATCGGTACAATTCAAACCTACCGGCTCACCCAGCCGCACATGCCGGGACGGTCAAAAGAGATGACAACGAGTTCCTCATGTTCCGTTCGTTATCATACGTTTCGGCCAGGAATGTCTGGGCCGAGCGGACCAGCCTTCCTGCTAGCATACGATCCCGCAGTAGCTCTTCCACCCGACGAACAAATTCTTCTGCCGAATCAGCCACGAGCAGATGCTCACCGTTAACCAAACCTGTGCCCTCCATCCCTATCGAAGTGCTAACCACGGGAACGCCCGCGCGCAAAGCATCAACGGTCTTGAGCTTTACACCAGCCCCTCGGAGCACAGGGTTTACGAACACGGCGGACCCACTGTACAAATCATTCAGTTCTTCTGGGTCAGGGCAAAGACGTATGTTCGAATATCCTCCCATCGCCGCGTGAAGCCTGGGCAGCGTAGCCCTATCGGTGCGGCCAGCGACTGTCAACGAATACCCTCGGACGCCGGAGAGGCTAGGGTGAACATGCCTTACGTACCATTCCAAGCCCTCTAGGTTGAGAGGAATCGTTAGGCTGCCAACAAAGAGTACGTGGTTGCCGCCTCCCGAGTAGGCGCGCATCGATCTGACTCCCGGATCAGGGGGAAGAAACACTGCCTTGAGAGAATCGCCCGGGCACGCCTCAAGATGATGCGTCCTCTCCAGATCCGAGATGAACCAGAGCAAATCACATTGAGACTTCATCCGCGGAGAAAACCGATCAAACTTGAGCGCTTCAACCAGATAAAAGCACCTCTCCATCCATCTGCGTGCGCTCCCCCGCAACTCTCTATAATAACGTGGCTCATCAGTAGCCAATCTAAGGATGCGCAGCTTTGCCGCCAGTCGTTCATTCTCAAGAATGGGCGACACATACTCCGATTCAAGCACCACGGCCTCGTACGCCCCCGAGAGGGGGACAGTTTGGAGCGCCATCCTACTCCGAACCTGAAACGGGACTAAAGAGAGCACTGAGCTAACTCGTCTGTTCCTCCTCACAATCCATACGCGCTCCACAACCGCTTGCACCGCGTCGATGTGCTCCTGCTTCGGTTCTCTCCTCACAGTCGCAACGAGATCTAAGCTAAACCCGAGCCGCTTGAGGCTCACTATCCGATTCCACATATCTACCGCTGCGCCGTGGTGAGGAGGATAAGGAAAATCAAACGCGACGACTAAGACACGAGCCACTCTTCACCTCGCTTACCGCAGTACCAAACGAGACCGTGACGGCAACATATCTGCATTCCACACATATATAAGCATGGCAATAGAAGATAACAAAAGGGCCATCAATATAACGGTTATGACCAGTCCGAGTTGTTGTACGAGTTTTGTTTAGAGAGTCTACAAAATCTTCCGGCAGAACGGCCAAAGTCCCTGCTGCGGCAGCCACAAGGAACTTCGTTCTTAGGCTCAAGGACGAGCGGGCCAGCATAAATCTCCAGCCAATTACGAACAGGGCGACCGCGCAGTCCACGCGATGACTGTTCCCTCGACGCTCCTTTGATATTCCGAGTTCTTATGCGCACGACTTGAATTCCAAATTCAGTGGTGAGTTCGAAGTCGTTCGAAACGCGATCGCTTGGCGTCAATACGATGACGTCATCTTCTTGGGGCCACAGTTCCAAGGCCAAGTCGTGCATCTGTGTGACGCTCGATTTCGAATTAAGGTAGTAACAATCAACGAGGAGCAGTATGCGCATCTTTGGGACTCAAATTGAAGGAATCGGGAACCTCGCGCTCACGAAGCAGCCATAGTTCGGAGTTCGCAGTGTTCCAGGCCGTATGCCTGGCGAACAAATGGGTTCTGTTGCAGCTCTTCGAAGTTCCGAGAGTTAGCAAAGAAACCAGTTCGAATTCGGCTCAAGATATCCTGAAAGATCCGCTCGCTGGGACTTCCACCCATGGGATTCAGAATATTGCGGTCCCAATCCGTACGCATTTTCAGGGCTTTCTCAGCATTACCGCACAGGTTCTCTTCGTCTAGGATAGTCGCACTGGCCGCCATTGTTTCCGGCCGTTCAGTCGAGCGCCGCGTGACAATGCACGGCACACCTAGTATCAATGCTTCTTCCTGCACTGTTCCGCTGTCCGTCACAATCAAGCGTGCTTCTTTTTCGAGTTTAAGAAATTCTATGAACCCTAAAGGTTCTGTAGTGATGATCTTAGACCTGAGTAGAACGCGGCTGAGACCTTCACAACGGATGCGTGCTTTGAGCCGAGGCATCATAGGGAGCACAACCGGAAGCATGCGAGAGAGCTGCTGAAGGCCTTTCAACTTGGCGGCCAGTACATCTCCGTCATCGATGTTCTCTTCGCGATGGAGCGTGCAGAGCACGTATTCGCCCCGTCTGAGCTTAAGGCGATCTAGGATTGGGCTCTTGCCAGCCGCGGGAAGAAAGCTGGAAAGCGCATCGACGATGATATTGCCGACCGTGGCGATGCGAAACTCTGGAATTCCTTCGCTTACCAGGAGTTGCTTGTAGCGATCTAAGTAGCAGTAGATGAGATCTGACAGATGATCGATAACAATTCTGTTTTTTTCCTCAGGCATGCGCCAGTCGAAACTGCGTCCACCGCCCTCAATGTGAATCACGGGGATGTTGTACTTGGCCACAATGATGGCGGAAAGGACCGTATTTGTGTCGCCGAGATAGAGCACTGCATCGGGACGGAAGTGTTCAATCATCTCAGCTGTTTTTTGAAAAAGGAGCGCCGACTGTTGAACGTGGCCTGTTTTGCCGGTTCTCTTGAGAATCTTTCCGATACGCAGATTCAATTTTGGCGGAGCGACCTTTAATTGTCTGTGAAAGACGCCATCTAACTGGAAATCAAAATGCTGACCAGAATGAACATAGGTGTGCCGATAGCCGTGCTTCATCTGGCCGCTTTCGAGCATGGCCAATAACTTGTGCATTCGAATTATGTCGGGCCGGATTCCTAGGAAGGTAACCAGTTTGAAGTTCTTGGCCATGCGGGTTCAGCTCTCCAAATCTTCCAACATGTCTGAAAACGATGGAACTTGCAGGAGTCGATTTAGTTCCTTTACGGAAGTCATCGACCGATTGAGCCTGTTCTCATTGTCTGCGTTGATCGTGCAGTGAATCCCGAACTTGCGTTGAAAGGCGAGAAGCATCTCGTACTTGGACACGACTGTGGAAAATACATGATTAATCCCACATCGAGGAAACGAATCAGGCGTCTGCATGATCTTGTCGCAGATTTTCCCGAATTGTTTGGTTGTGACGCCATTCCAGTAATGCTCGGCAAACCCCGTAATTGTTTTTCCTTCCTGTTGCAGAAACCATTCCAAAAGCCCCGTCAAACCATCTAACTCTCGCCCGATGATGGACGTGCGAATGGTCAGGCACCCAGTCGGTTCACCTAAGCTTTTCGAAAGCCCATAGAGATCAGTCGGAGACTTCGAAGAATTCTCGTTATAAGGAAAACCTTCTTTCCCGTTGTAGACGCAGTCGGTCGTAATGTGAATCAGTTTTTCTCCAAAGGTTTCAGCCAGTATGTGTGGAAGCGCCCCATTAACAAAAAACGTTAAGGCCGGTTCGCGTAGTGCAAATGGAATTGTCACACCGATCGCATTTATCACGTGATCTACGTTCCCCGTTCGGCGAAGGAATTCTGTCAGGTACTTGCCCCGGTCGCCCTTTCTGGCGACATAGTCCTGATAAATTAGAGCCACATCAAAAAGGAGAATCTCGTGTCTGGCAGTCCTTCCATGGGTCTTCTCTAGAAGTGCAAGCTTGTCCAAATTTCTAACGCCCAGAATGAGATCGTACTTCTGGTTAAGGACACCGTACACTGCGCTTCCCAACATTCCTGTAGCGCCGAGCAAAAGTACTCGCTTCATCCTTTCATTCCTTCAAGTAAGCCGACGCTCAACGGAATTCCACTTCCCATACCTCTTTTCCCCAATGATCGTAGGGGAACCGGTGATCATCTTTGGCGGATTCCTCGAGCGTTGCTGTAGAGAAAAACAGGATCCTCGTTTTGTGCTCAAGCGGGCGAAAACCGTTGGCGTATCCAGCCGGGATATGAAGAATCTGAGGTTGTCTGTCAGACAGCACAAACCGGTGCGGCTTGGCGTCCAGCTTCGGCTTGTCCGGATCTCCGAACTGTACCGCAGCCACGATCGCCGATCCGGCCACCACCAAAACAAATTTTTCCTCCTTCAAATGGCCGTGAAACGCCCGCACTACTTCCGTGGAGAAGTTTTCCACCATGTAAAATCGCTGGACATTCGCAAACGAAAATCCGTTCACGAACGACACCTGGCCGCGATCGTCAACCGCCAGACCTCCCTTAACAAGATTCGGCACCTCAGGCGAACTGGCCATGAGCCTTGAGCCTTTCCGCGTGTCGAACATTGAAGTAGACATCATTTTCAGTCTGCTTAATACGCCCAAGTCCCACCAACTCTGCTATCTCCCGCACCCCGTCCTGCACCGTGCGCATCGTATTCGGGTTAAAGATTTCGTCGCGGAGCGCTTTCTTCGTGCTTACGTGATAGTTCCGCTGGTCCTGAAATTTCTGTTCCGTGTACTTAACCTTACATCCCGTCATCCCGCTCACTATCGCCGCTAAGTCTTTGATCTGCATATTTTGAGCTGCAACGTTGTACACGCCGCGGACTGGCCGCTCCAGGTTGTGCACGATGGCCTGAGCGATGTCCTTCACATGGACCAATGGCCTCCATTGCGTTCCGCCAAATACGGACAGTTCCCCTTTCGTTAGAGCGTTGCTGGTCATGTAGTTCACCACCAGGTCCATTCGCGGCCGCGAATACGTGTCCGACACGCCGAACGCTGTCCCCAAACGGAAAATGAGGCTGTTTTCTTTTTGCAGGAAGCTCTCCGCGGCAAGCTTGGTCTTGGCATACAGCGACAATGGCTGCACCGGCGACTCTTCATGCACCTCCGCGTCGAATTGCCCGTAGACCGAGCACGTCGAAGTGAACACAATTCTCCCGTGATAATTTTCCGCCAGCCACTCCACGGCCTTTTCGTTGATTTCCACTGTGAGCTCAGGATTCACCTCGCAGGCGCCATCGCCCACTATGGCCGCCAGCCAAATCACATGCGTATAGCTCGCCAGCAGCGCCTTGAACTTCTCCGCATCGCGTACGTCTCCGCGGACGAAATCCAGCTTTTTCAAGTAGTGCGGCTCGTAGATCAGGCTGTCGTAGACTGTAAATGGCACCCTCGCCGCTGTCAGCAGCTCCGTCACCGCTCCTCCGATGTATCCCGCGCCTCCCACTACCAGTACTTTCGTCATGCGCTTCCTCCAGAGATGAATCACTTTTTGCTGCCTGGTCCTTACTGCGCGAATTGCACCGCCGGAACTTCACTGCTCGAAAACGACCCCACACCCCCAAAACAAAGTTGCTCGAGAATTTAAAGGTTTATATATAGCGTCGCGCTTGCCCGCAGCAGTTGGGCCTCAGCCCGGCATCTTCGCAACTGGAAAAGCTTTTCGTTCGCCATCCTGTCGGCAACCGTCTATATGCGCATTGGCGATTGCCGCGCCATTCCCGTCGCAAGCAGCTTCATCGCCTCTAGGTTTAGGCTAGCCTTAGGGCGCATGGTGTAAAAACAGTCCCAATCGTGTGCCCCCTTGTCTCAATCGCAGGCCTAGCGGTGGGTATGCCGACTCCATGGCAACTTGTCCTGGTCCAACACATAAATCATGATAAAGTTAACTACTCAGGACTTGGCCGCTGTCCCCTGGCAGAGGAGCACGACGAGCGACTCCAAATTCACTACTACCTCAAGCGCGCGCTGAGTTGCCCAGGCGGACCCCAGACAGGTTCACATTTCTCGGCGAATCCAAATGCTACTACCGGCGTCCTTCAAGCACAGCGGCATCTCCCGTTCAAACCACTCCCTGTGAAAGTATTCGAGGAAACTATTCATCAAGGTTATTGTGAAGCAGGCGTTGCACGCAAGAAAGCCCCGCAGAAGGTAAGCTTCTGTCCATGCGCGCCCTTCATAAATCCACTCTCTTGGGTACTCAAACGGGTACAGAATGTCGTGGAAATGGATGTGTACCCCCTGCGCGAGGCGGGGAAGAATGTCAAAGAAGATGTGGTTAACATCACTATCGATCTTGCTCACGTGGGTAGAGTCGACGAACAGGATGTCGTTGGATTTTAGTTCCTCGAAGATTTGCGGATCAGTGTCCTGAAGACGCCTGGAAATCATGTGGACGGTCCGCTTATCAGAATCCTTAATCAGAGACAGCAACAGTTCTGGGTGAGGGTCGATGAATGTTGTCTGGATAGAATTATCGAAGAACAGGTCGTTGATATCAAGAATCACACAAGAAGAGTAACCCGAACCGACTTCGATGATCCGGCTGGGTCGCAGGCGCCTGATCATGAAGTAAAGGAAAATGGCATCCGAATAGGAATACGTAGGGTTTTCAAAGAAGTATCGTAGCCCATCGGTTCGTTGGGCAGTAAAAGGCAACTCTGCATAGTAGGGAAGGCATTCCTCGATCAGTGCCATCTGTTTGGATTCCTGTAGATCGATGCATTTCAGTGTTCTGGGTACATCTCCGAAAATCCTTGCTTCGTTGCGCTGAATATCTGAGATGGATGGAAACGGAGAGTAGAAATGTCCCGGAGGTCTGAATTGCAACAGTCGTAGTCGCCGCAACTTCGAAACGAGATGCGGCATCCCTGGCATCATTTTCAAAATGCGCTCTATTGTCTGCAAGAAGGCTCTTCACTCCTCGTAGATCACGCAAAAAAGCCGAGTACGCGAGCAAGACACTATTTTTCAAACGTCCCCAACGAATTCAACTCCCGATAAACTGTGGCAGCTTAGACGGTCGACACAACACTGGCTTGAAGTCTGCTCGGAGGATACGTCCGCCCGGCCTTTGCAAGAGCAAGATTCGCAGCTTCATCTGTCGTGTCCGATTGCCGAGCTGTAAACTGCAGAGCCCTTAACTTAATCCTAAGCTTTCTGGGGTGATTCCAGGAGAATTCGTTGAGGGCGACTGTATCCCTGCAGCTTAGTGCTACTTTGAATGTTTTTCGCGAGAACCGAAACAATAAATACTAGCGGCAAGATGATTCTTACAACAGGTGCAAGATGCCAAAAAATTGTATACTTCAAACACATAATGCAGGTTGCATAACAAAAGACATAAATTGTCATTACTTGCCATCTCCCACCTCCTCTTGCGAACCATCGCATGAGGAATGCGAATAAGATGCCGTTGATGAGCCCTTGAACAAACAAGCCAATTTCTCCTCCCCACAAAGCACTCATGGCAACTGGACCTACTGTCAAGGGTGGCACCACTGCGTCAGGAAAGTAATTTTCGGCATACCAATACATCGGGCTCCATTTCGTTTCCCCCACGAACGGTACTATGGAAATAAAGTCATTGAAGAAAACTTGCCACGGAACTGGCGGCAGCGTACCCGCGGAGCGCTCCGCGTACAGATGAAATCCCGGAACAAAGACAGCTGCAAGCTCCCCGGCCGGCATCTCCTGGCCCTCAGAGACAGTTTCTTTGAACGCTGAAAAATCAAAATCGGGGGATCGAGCCATCTCAATGACTGAAAAAACTAGTCCGAATCCCAGCATTACCACCAATCCTCTTTTTAAGGTAATTCGCTTAACGCAGTAATGATAGAGAATTGACGCCGCCGTTAGAATGAAGAATGCATCAATTCTGGAACCAAATGAAAACTGAACCTCATAAACAGCACTCAGAAGAACAAAGGACCAGATATACAGGCGATATCGGTTGTAGTGTCTAAACCAAATCGTCAATAATACAAAAGTACCACCCGTCTTGAGGATATCGCAAATCGCTACTACTCGTTTCCCGATCCAGGAAAGATTATCGTATCGCGTGTAATTGTCGATATATGTTTCCACGGGAGCCGAAAGACTCCAGAGCCCAATAACACTCAGAATTATGACGACAAACAAAATGCGGACGATTGGCTTCTCCGCATAACCTAAATTTTTTAATGGATCAAACTTCGGTGCGTGCTTGCCACGAAACAGTAGATACCCAAGCCCTATAGCGGCTATGAATAGGACCTGACGCCAAAGCTGCAGCCCGAGCTGGCCCTGATCCGGTGCGAGCGTTTCTAAAATCGGAACTCCGACCCGGGACGAAAGAGAGTCCAGAACCAGGAATCCATAGGCCGGGAACACCGTATAGGCAACGGCAAATACCAAATAAACAAAACCAATTTCCCCAAAAACATTATCTTGAACCTGGAACCTAAGCCACATGGAAAAACATAAAAATATGGCCAAAACAGCAAAGACCGGAAGCAAGATCTGAACGTTTCGAACGAAGAAGGTCGGGCTGAAGAGAAAGGCAACAAACCAAATTACAGTATAGACACCAATCCCTTTCGCAATGAGCTTTCGACCTCCCGCTGACAGACCCTGTTTGGCGCCAAAGGGCATAAACTATCTCCACAAAACAAAATCCATTTATATCAGCCTTCTAGAATCCACTCAGACTCTGGGGGGAAACCATTGCCCTTTCGCAGTTGCTGCATCTTATATTTCAATGAATCAGCAACAAGTTTCCTTATCGTGCCAAAACTGATTTTCGATAAAACCTGGTACAGAACATAGGAAAAATAGGCCGCATCGAAGATGTTATGGATTCGAAGCATGTCACAATCAAGCAGAACCTGGCTGGGCGTGATCCCATTCCCGACAAACGGCTTTCTCGATTGACGGCGCCTCGTTTCCTTGACCTTCCCCCGGAAAAATGCTTCAAGCCCGTGATGCTGGGCTATCTTGTCTAGGATGGCGAGTTCCCGGTTGATTCGGTCTTCCGCATACACCCCATTCGCCAATTCCGTCAGCCCTTTCATCAAAAGGTTCTTATAGTCGATCGTTGGGACATGACCAGGCCACCCCGGCAGGTCCTTGGCGGTGAGCAGATAATCCGCAGTCATCAGGGAGATCAATGGGGAGTACGGCTGCGAGGCAAGATCTCGGTGCATCGGCACACGGGAAACCGTGCGGTAGAAGGAATTCGAGAGTTTCTTGGCCTCCTTCCCCTCCGCCAGGTAGGCCATGCCCTGAGAGGTTGGCGAGGCCCCCGCGATCGTGAGCGGAATCCCCGAAAAAGCATATTGCTCAACCTCTCCTGCCAGGACGACTCCGGAGAATCCATCTGGTGTGGGGCAGACATAAAATCGGCCGTCAGTGGTGCGACTTCGAACCTTTTCGATTAATCTCGTCGCAACCACCGCCTTGATATAGAACATCGGGGATTCGAAATCATGGAGGTAATTTAAATTTTCAACCTGCCTCTTCAAATAATCGCTGGAGCGAAGGATCTTTGATTTGCCCGATCGGTTCAAGTGCAACTGCCCCTTGCTTGATCGGACGGCGGGATAGATAAATATCGGCGTGCCCCAGGTCAGGAGTTCCATTCCCGTCTCTTCTAGGGCTCTCCACATCTGGCTGATGCCATAGGGGAGGATGCCATCGTCCCCTCCTAGCGCGATTACGTACCCTGGCTTTACTTGATCAAGAGCGAACTCGAAATTGTCACGCATTCCCACCGAACCCTGTGTGATGTATCTGATTCTTGAGTCCTTCCGGGCAGCCTCCAGCACCACCGTTTTCGTGCTGTCGGAGCTTCCATCATCAGAAACGATAATTTCCAGGTTTTCATAATCCTGATTTGAGCACGTTCGGAGGGTATGGTGAAGGTACTCCGCCCGGTCTTTCGTGGGAATGATCACCGTAAAAAGTGGCTTTGATTCAGTTTCAGTCATGGCCGCAATCCACTGACGCGAGATTCGACTTGCCGTTCAATTCCCGATTCGTGCTTGGAACAATCGCTTGATTAAAGACCTGACGAGCGAGCCGAGTTCGTTGAAAGTGGATGCATCGAACGCCCAGAAATCTTTCGCCGGCATCTTCAGCCCTACCACGCAGAAACCGATCAGAACTACAAAGTTAAGGAGTTGTGCCACCATTGCGGCGAAGGCCAGACCGGCAATGCCGTAATGCAGGCATGCCGGAATTCCCAAGCCGATGATAAGCGCAAGCCCCAACAAATTTGAGACAATACCTGGCCGGGGATGATCGGCGGCGCGTAGGCCCTGCTCCAGCACCTGCTCCATACCCGAAAACATTGTCGCGGCAATCAGCAGATAGGCCGTGGTCACAGCGCCGGCAAATTGCGCGCCGAATAGTAGCCGGACCAACCAGGGAGTCACCGCGACGGCGAGCAATCCCATGCTTATGACGACCAGTTGCGCTAAGCGGAAATGCCGCCGCAGAGTCTGCAAAGCCTTCGCCGGGTCCGTTTCCCCCGCCACCGCGGAAAATCCCACCTGAATGAAGGGATTGACCGCTCCAAGCTGTCCCAGTGCGATCGCTTGCGCCACTGCGTAGAGCCCAATGGCCGCGCTCGGCGCCAGCCGCACGAGGATGAACATGTCCGCCCGGTACAGCGCGTTGCTCGCCACCGTCGGCAAATAGAAGCTCCAGCCGCGCTTCAACAGCCTCCGCGCCGTCGCCCATTTCGCCAGTCGCGGCGAAAGGCTCCTCCAATCCATCTGCGTGCGCACCGCGGTGACAAGCAGCGCGGCCACCAGCAGCACTCCGGCAAACGCCCCAGGCGAAACGTGCCCGCTGGCCCACACCGCCACGATCCCCGCCACATAAAAAGCCCCCGGCAGCGCCAGCAGCACGCTGAACCGTCCAAACCGCCCTCGTCCCTGGTCGCTCCCCATAAGCGTGGACGTGACGTATATTGCGGGCAAATACAGCATGAACCATCGAGAATCCTCCAACAGGCTCAGCTTGTCCGCCGGCAAATACCACGGCAACAGCACCGCCAGCAGCACCGCCTGCACCAGTCCCAACCCTACAGCCAGCCAAAAACTAGTGGCCATCACCCCGAGCGGAATCTCCTCCACCCGGCTCACTTCGTACGCCAAGCTGCACGGTAACTCCAACTCCCCGAGCTGCCACAGCAACATAGGCAAGAAGATGATGACTGCTAATTCCCCGCGCCCTGCCGGACCGAGCAAGCGCGCCGCCAGGACCCCGGAGACCACTCCCATACAGCGGATCGCCGCCGTCGCCGCAAACGTTTGCGCATACGCGCGCCGGTTGGAGAAGCGCGCCGGTGCGGCAGGCCTGACGGCTGGTTGCTCCTCGCCGAGCACGGCGATGTTTCCCTGAGTCTTGGGCATCATTGAAAATGACTGCGACGCGCGGCCCGTAAGTGATCTCTAACATTTAATAACTTTTGAGGTATCATCTAATATAAAGTTGGCTCTACAACTCGCTGTTCACACCAGGATGTTCCCGTTCCGATGCTTTTGCCGTTATCCTGCTATCCCTACAACTCTTCTGGAATCAACATTTGCAAAGCTCTATAAAAACAAAGGACTTTGGCTACGCTCAGAATGAACACTTGCGAAAAAACCAGGGGGGAGGGGGCATTATTGTTAACTGACGTCACCGCCTCTTAGACCTGCCGCTCATTATGGGCATTGGCTCGACATCCGCTGCGTCTACTTCGACGGCGATCGACCGCATAATGAGCTCGAGTGAAAGAACGACTCGAAATACGCCCTTCTTGCGCACCAAGGTGCCCTCCGCGCCCTGAAATGCTCCTCGCACGATGCGGATTCGGCGCCCAATCGTAAGATAGGGATGAGGCTCGGCGCGCAACTGCCCGTTTAGACCAGTTCGCAATGCTTCGAGCTGCTCGTCCGGAAGCGCCACTGGCTGTCCTCCGAATCCGACGAGCTTCACTACTCCGGGCACCTGGATGACCCGAAGACGCTCGCTGAGCGCCAGATGCACGAACACATATCCGGGAAAGAGGGGCATCTGAAGCTGTACTCTGCGATCTTTCCAACGGCGCACGGAAGTGTAGAGGGGTAGGAAACTCTCCACGCTCCGACTGCGAAACTCCGCGGCGACTTTTTTTTCGTGGTTCGCGGAAGTATATACGGCATACCAGCGCGGCTGCATCATCGCCATTTCCGGCGGAAATGCGCATGATGTAACTGCATCTGCCATTTGTACGACTTTCTGCACGACGCCCTCTCTCCGAACAGCACGTATGCAGCTCCGCCCCGTCACTTACAAGGCGATTTGTGACCTAACCCTTTTAAGTTGATGTACTTACACCCAGCCTTACGGCCTTCCAGGCTCGCCCTTTGGCGGCTGGAGATCGTCAGGCTCGTTCAAATCCTTGTCGCCAAGCTTGTCTTTTCCCGCGCTAGAGCTCGCGCCGTTTCGCGAAAACCAGTGAGCCCGCTCTTTCACAGTGGCTGCAATTTCCTGCGCAAGTATTTTGCGCGGGTCACTCGGATCTGCCGCATGCCATTGCTCCGCGCCGAGGACCCACACCACGGCCATCGAAAAAACTAAAAATGTTCCAAGGAACATGATCAGGAGTCGCGGAGGGAACGATTTCTTCTCCGGAACTTGCCCAGGGTCCAGCACTTTGACGCTGGGAGTTTCTTTAGCCTCTTCCACCTTGGCTAGTTCATACTGCTCGGTCAGCATCTCGTAGACAGTTTCCTGAATCTTTGCGCGGCGGTAATAGTCGCCGTATTTCGCTCCCAGCAAAGGCAGATTGCGGATCGTGGGAAAGGGCATGTCACCGATTTTGCCTGACGAAAATACGTCGGCAGCTTGCGCTTGCGGCGGATCGGTGCCTATTGCAGTGGTGCGATTCCCGGCGCCAGTTGTGGCGTTTGACTGCGTGCCGCCAAGCTTGTCGAGCTGTTTGCGAAGTTCCGCAACGCGCGCGTTCAAAGCACGAACTCGAGGATTGTTGTCCGTGTAAATTTGGCGGAGGCCCTCGAGCTCCGATTGCGCGGCAATCAACTGTCCTGCGAGTGTTCCGGCCGCGTCGAGCATGGCCTTGCCTTCGCTTTGTATATCCAGTGTGTTGTTCTTGCTGGAAAACTGCGCGAGCTGGTTCGAAGCATCGTCGAGATCGCGCTTTGCGACCTTGAGACGTTCTTCCAAGAACACGCGCTCGCGATGTGCCGCGGAAGTCGAAAGCTCGGCAACCAAAGCGTTCAGTTCATTGACATAGGCGTTAGCGATTGCAGCTGCGCGCTTAGGATTGTGGTCGGTCACGGCAATGGAAATGATGCCGCTCTTGCGGTCTTCTGAGATCGAAGTATTCTCGTCAAGCTTTGTTCGCGCATCGGTGACCAGTTTTTTTCCGTAGACTTTCTGAAGTCTGAACTCTTGGATCAGGCGCTCCTGGGAAGTTTGACTACGAAGAACACCAATAAACAGCGCACCGGAACTTTTCATTCCAAGCAAATCGCCAGCGACCGATCCGAGCCCTCCGCCAACTTTCGAGGCCATAGCGGCCATCATCGCTAGACCTGAGGAAGACTGCGTATCTGGCGGCATGAGCTGAGCCGTCGAGGTGTAGGATTTGGGGATCAAGAACGCAATAAGAGTCGAAGCGACCAAAGCGATTGCAGCAGCGCGAATAATGTCCCGCCGGGCATCCCAAAGCAAGCGGAGAAGTTTCGCTTGCCGGTCACGGAGCTCTTCGAGGGAGACCTCTTGGAGTGGAGCTTCCCCATGGACCGGCTGTATTTCGGCTTCAATCTGCGTTTTGGCAGCTGTCTGCATCACGTCGCTCCTGAGGCTCGTCCTTTCCTTGGCTCTTATCCACTAGCACTACCGACAGTTCGATTCACCACCTCACTGATCGATAGCGATCTACTTTTTCCAAGATTCTGGCCAGAAAACTAACTGCAAAGACGTCGTTACGTTGGTTTGGGCTCCGGGCGTGATGATTGGATATAACCAGCGTTCGTACTGAACAGAGCCTGATACACTTAAGTCATCGTGGAGCCACACATTAGCGCTCAACGCCGCATCTGTAAGCGTGCCCCCACCGGGCATAAACTGTTGGCTCACCTTCTGATGTCGGAAGCTAGCCTGAATAAAACTTCGCGGACTGAATCGATAGTTACTCCAAGCTTGAACGCCCTGACTGTCTCTACCCACCCAATTTCCAAGGAGAAAGCCACCATTCACGTAAGAGCCGTCGGGATATCGACCGTTTGAGTAGAAAATCCCGGGACCGTAGTGGGAAGTCGGAGTACCGTTCTGAAGGCCGCTGGGAAGATCCGTATAGCCGGCCTCGACTCGAAAATCTAACTTATTGAGCTTGGGGACCTGCGCCAGGTACAACCCAGACCAAGTCGCTGCATTTCGCCAATAGGCGATGGGTGAAAACTCGTCTTCGACGAACGCTTCCGAGTACAAACTCAGACCATCCTTCACACCGGGAATGCGAAGTGTAAAGTCAAGCCCCGACCTGCGATCTCCCGGGTCCGTTGCGTTGCCCGGCGCGCCGTTACCTTGTCCAGACGAATAGCTATGAAAAAAAGTGTGAGCGGTCAACGGAGTGGGACCACCTGCAAAAACCACGGTGAGGGAAAACCCTAACTCAAAATTCGGCAAGGGCTTAAAACTGAATCTGGTTCCGTCTAAAAAGGGCTGACGACCCACGGGTTGGCCAAACTGGCCCACCAGGCCCGTGTTGGTCTGGTAGACGAAATCATGCCCTGTCAGCTGTCCGAGAAACGTCTCCAAGCGCCACGGTCCGAGCCAACCCAAGATGCTGGGAAGCTTGAACGGCGAGACGCGATTGATGCGAAGCATGTTTACGGGAGTTGCGTCATCACTGAACATCAGTGGCCCGCCGAGACTGGGGCCCCACCACAAAGTCTGCGGGCCGAACGTAAATTGCCAGTTGGAAAAATTCAGACCAACATAAGAGTCCAATAGTTGAAACCGATTCACGCTGGCGAATGGCGTGGGAGGAACAATGGGAAGACTGTTGCTGGTGGATATGAATTGTCGAGCGCTTGCGGATAAAGCAGGAGCTGACGGGGCATGCTGGTATTCCGCGCGCACGTAAGCAATCAAGTGGCCCTCAGTGGCCCATGCAGAGAATCCGTCGGCGGAATTCAATCCCTCTTGGTAAGGTCTGCCGTAGTTGTTGACAATTGTCTGTCCAAAGTTAAACCCGTCTGTGAGGGGCTGACCCGAGATACCGGTGAAACGGGAATAGAGCGATTCCACCTTCGCCGATCTGTTGTCGCCTGCACTCATCTCGCGCATCTCGCCTGCAAATTCGTTCGAGAGTTGCGCAAATGCTTTTTCGACTTCGGATGAGCTGCTGTATTCGATGTTATGAGCTTGGGCTTCGTTGAGCAGCCGGACGCATTCCAGGCGCGTCCACGGGCGCATACCTAACATTCCGCTCTTCACATAACCCATTGCCGCGAGGCGATCAAATGCGGAATAGACCCAGCTGTCCATGGGGACATAGGGCGAGCCCATATTGCTTGGAGTGAGATTTCCATTGGAGCGAAAAAGCTGGCTGACGGAATGCCAAGCCTCGCCGCCAAGTTCGGGGTCGTGGTTTCGGCTGTAGATATTCTGCGCGATCAGATTGCCCATCATGCTGCCGACGAAGACATCAGAAGGAAAATGCTGGCGTGCGCGAAGTCGCGAGTAGTCCACAAGTGACGCCAGACCATAAGCCATGATTTTGACGAAAGGACTGGGATATTCATGTGCAATGACGCCTGCAACAGACCAAGCTGCAGCAGCATGCTCCGATGGAAAAGAGGTTCCACCACTCTGAAAAAATGGCCCGGTTCCATCGCCCTGGTAAGGCCGCTCACGCCGCAGCGAATACTTAAAGGATTCGACTGCTACCAAGCTATTCAACGCGGCTTCCCCGGCAAGGAAGCCCGTTTCGCTCCAGTGGTCGTTGTGCTTCACGTGACCCAACAACCACATCCCACCTGCACCGCCAACGAGGGCTCCAATGCCGGCATTGGATAGGTTCTTGTAACGGCTAATGGTGCTTGGGCTGTTGGAAATGTGCCTGCTGTAATCGCCATCGGTCACGAAGAGCCCGGCCGTTATGCCGCTCAAAGGCACGAGCCATTGAGTATCCGAAAGCCGTAGCTTTGCCGGACTTGTCCAGATCTGTTGTTGATCGAGCAAAAACTCCTTTCCCAACGCTTTCACGCCGTGTGGCCGTGGAGGAGGAGAAGACGGGTCCGGGTCGTCTGCAGTTTTCTCTTTCGTATTTTTCCTCTTTGCGTCTGCATTCGAAGCACCAAGTTTCGAACCTCCGCCGTCCTGCTTCTGCGCTTGCGGCATTGCAGCTCTGGCAACTGTCGCTGTCAGCGTCAGATTCGATGTTGCCCAGCTAAACGCCAGCAAGATAAGACACCTCCGCATTCTGGACACCCTTCATCACGGATGAATGTACGCAGCTGCAAGAGCTACAGACGCAGCCACCTGCGCCGTTTGCATGATCAAGGCCCAGTTTCGACCACCGATCTTCGGCGGCTTTTCAGGTACCACGATGGAATCCCCCGCTCGCAGGGTCGCGCTCATCGGATCGCCCCCCCACCAACCACTGCTGTTGTTTTTTGCGGAGATCACGGAGCCGTCGGCGCGGATCACGAACACAGCCTTCTTATCTGCGAGCTGCGTTAGGCCCCCTGCTTGAGTGAGGTACCACTTGGCGCTCCTGCCGGGGAGGTATGCTACCGCGGTGGAGTTGAACACTTGACCGGACACGGTCACGTAGTTCGCGCTCTTGGGAATGATCAGTGTGTCGCCATCCCGGACAGGAATGTCCGCCGGAGTATTCCGCCAAGAATGGACATCCGATCGCACATGAATGACAACCCGCCCGATTGGCGCAGCGGCTTGAAGCTGGTCAAGTGTGGATTGCGTCTGCGCAATCGCTGTGAGTTTCGCGTTCTTCTGATCCGCATCCGTTTCGGGCAAGGTCCGTAAATAGTCTTGTTCGGCCTTGAGGCGCAGGATTAGCTCCACATGTGACTTGACTTCAAAATCATGCACTTCTTTTCGAACCAAGACCGCGCCATAGGGATACGCTTCTGGACCGAACCCACCGCATCGGGCCAAAATCGAGCTCAGGCGCTCATCCGGCTCGATGCCGTAAGTGCCCGGGTGCAGAACTTCTCCTCGAACGGTCATGGCAGCACCAATATCGTTCCATCGAGGGAGCTGCCGAATTGTCAGAACGTCTCCGTCGCGCAAGGGCACGTCGTTCTTCGCGTCTCCGCTCATGGCGGCCGTGAGGTTTACGTCCAAACGGTCGCTCGGGGTCGTTCGAGAGGCGTTCGGGTCGAAGCGGGAAAGATCCGCACTTTCGGTATAGGCGCTGCGTTTGATTCCACCGGCCACGCGAACCAAATCTTCGACGTGCATGTTCGAGGTGAGGGGATAACGCCCCGGCTTGGCCACTTCACCGGTGATGTAAACCGTCGGAGGATCGACTCGAGCTGGATTGCGGTGCACCAGCAAACGGTCACGAGGTTCAATCAATATGTTATCAATTGGATTTCCCGCCAGGGCTTCGCGGAGGTCGACACTTAAAATTTTCAACGTGCCGTCTGGCTGTGTACGGAAGAGTTGTGCCGAGTCGAGTGAAGCATCTTGTGTAACTCCACCCGCGAGATAAACCGCGTCCTTTAAATGAGCTTGACCGGACGTGCGGTACTTTCCCGGCTCACGAACTTCGCCGCCAACCCAAATTTCCGGAGCAGGCTGAAAATCATACCGGCTGAAGATGCGAACCGTATCCAGCGGCTCCAGTTTCGGCGCAGAGGCCGGATTGGCCAGAGCCGCCGTCAGATCGAAACTTTCGACGCTTGGGTGAAAGTCCGGTGGATTTAGCCTGACAATTTCCGCATAGTGCGCCGCCGGTTCCGGCAATAAATCTTTGTACGAACCGATGAGGTCCGACAGCCTCATCCCCTGCTTGTAGGAATATCGCCCCGGCCGCAATACGTGTCCTTGAAGGTAGATGGCATCTTCGTTGTACGGAGCTATCGGAAAGATATGAATTTCATCGCCGTCGCTGACCTTAAATGCATCAAGTTTCTTCTTTGCGGAATCCGCGTCCTCGGTAGGCGAAAGATCCAAGGCCAACATGGTGCGCTTCTCGTGCGCTTCGAGGCGTTGCACCTCGATGTGCCGAAGCGAGGCTGTTGGCAGAATCCCGCCGGCCAGATCGAGCACGTCCGCAAGGGAGCTCTCGCCATGCAGCTCGTAGATCGCCGGCCGCCGCACCATACCTTCCACGGTCACCTGAGGTCCGATGGAGGGGACGAGGAGCGTGTCGCCATTTTCCAAGCGGCCCATGCCGGAACGCACTCCGTGCAAGAGCAAATCGTAAGCATCCACTTCTTCCACGAGCTGCTTGCCACGATAGTGTTTGAGCGCGCGCAGCGAGCCGTGAGCCGTTACCCCGCCCGCGGCAAACAAGGCATTCAGCGGAGTCGAGAGCGAACTGATGTCGTATGCGCCGGGAGCCGCAACGTCCCCGACGACATACACGCGAACCGTTCGTAAACGAGAAAGGGAAACATCCGCTGAAACATCCCGATACTCGGTTCGAAGCACCCGTTGAACTGCCGACTGCACATCTCCCAAATTTCGGCCACTCACGAGGAGCGGTCCGGCTTCGGGCAGCGAAACGCGTCCTTCGCGATCAACGACGCGGAACAACCGCTGCGAAACTCCACCCCAGAGATCAATCTCGAGGCTGTCGCCGGGGCCGAGGACATAGTCTGGGCCAACGGGAAGATCCATAGGAATGGCGAGCGGGTCATTTGTCGTGTTACGAAAGACGTCAAGCCCAAAACGCTCGATGGGCCGCTGACGAGCAGAGGCTTGCACGTACATGTCGTACAGTGAGGGGATATCCGCATAGGGATTCGAGCGATGGACCATCCTCACCGGGGTCATCTCTTCTTCATGAGCTCCTCCCCAAGTAGTCCGCGTAGGCGAGGGCCGTTCCATTCCGTTTCTGCCCGGAACTAATTCGTTGGTGCTCCTGCGCTCAAGAGGCATAGAGGACAAGTCCCGACCGGATGAAGAGTTATCGATCGCACCCTGACCAAGGGATTGAGCGCCGGCTAAAGGATTCGTATTAGGCTTTAGGGACCCGGACGTGAGCTGCAAGTTCGGAGTCAAACCCTCCGCACTCACGCCAGTGAGCGGATCAATGTCCTGAGGCAATCCGTCGGCTCGCAGGATTCGCGAAGGGCTCTGCGATGGGAGTTGCTCGGGCACCGCCTGCGGGTTCGTCTGAGGCGAGGACATTCCGTTGGGCGTGCGCGTATTCTGGCGGCCTGCGGGCCACTGTTGTGAACAATTTTCGTCTCGACGAGGATCACACGTTGTGGTGCGGGCAAGGTCTTGATCGCTTCTCTGCGGCTTAAGCGAATCCGCGTCCTCCTGGGCCTCAATCTGGACCAGACGCCGCGCCCGTTCCTGGAGCACTAATTGCTTCTCTTTTGCAGTGTCCGAATCTGGGTTTAGCGTGGGCATCAAGTATCCATATCGCTGCAAGAGCCGCGTCGCAATTGATCGAAACGTAATGTCCCGTTCAAGCCGATCGAAGATAGCTTGATCTGTCAGCTTAGAATCCTCGACAACCTGACCGTTATCGGTAGCTTCCTTCGCCACCCAACGCTTCAGTTCGACCAGAAGCCCTTGATTCCAACTCAGCACTCCGCGAATGTCGGTTGCGGAAGCGGCTACACGATCCAGGTTTTCCCGGCTCAAGTCAGGGCTTTGTTCAACCCCATATTCGCTTCTGCCTTGCTGGATTGCCGGACGCGCCCTTTCGTCTTGCTGGTGCGCGAGAACCGGCGCGCAGAACAAGAACGTCAAAGCCAGGCTGAAAAGAATGTGATTCGATTTCTTGAGATTCACCATAATTTCACCTTAGTGCCGGGCCTCAATTGCTTCAATTGGCTCCATTTGCGACAAGCTTCTTTCGCATAGCACTCAATATTCCTTCTTCGGACGCTTCGATGGAGTTGGAATGAATCTGCAAAGAAGCCCAGTAATACACAATGTAGTTGCTCTCCGGCGCAACCGCGATTACGTGTACGTCCGGATGCTCCCGAAGCAGAAGGTCACAGATGAGCGGCCGCGTACCCGGCTGATCGAGCGCAATGACCACGAAATGCGGCATGGTTTTCCTCACGCTCTCAGATATCTGCGATTCGTCTGCAACCTCACCAACAATTTCTATGTCAGGTTGATCGGCAAAGGTTGTGAGGACAATTTCTCGCATGAGGCGGGGATGGTTCGCCACGAGGACACGAATGGACTTTTCCATGGCACACTCCGTGCCGTAAGAGTTTCCATGTTTCAACTAAGCGAGGTAAGCACCAAAAAGCACTCAGAGGGCAGGACTAATCACGGAGGAGCGCAGGTAAGATGGGCACTAGATATGCATCAGGAATGACCTATATTAGGTCTATTGAGTAACCATGGGAGCCGTGTGGATGCGACCCCGCCTCCGCACGAACTTTTTGCCTTTCCGTAGGTTGACAGGAAGACAACCTTCTGGGAGGTAGGCTGTACCATGAACGCAATCGTCGATGCCCCAAGCACTCTCAGCTGTTCAGATGTGTCGGATTGGCAAAAGATGGTCAAGAAACCTTAAGTGGCAGCCCGATGCGGCGCGTAAGATCTCTAAATCGAGGATCTGAACGTAGGATATCAAAAGCAGGTTCGATACCAATGACGGTGATTTTTGGATCCCGCACCAGATACGCTCTCTCCAGCCATCGCATGGCCTGATCTTTGTTTCCCAGACCGGCGTAATCGATAGCCAAATTATAAGAATTGGAAGATTGTTGCTCGGAAGTTTCCGAATCCAGCTGAATCCTTTTTTGCCGAAGGCCACGGAAACCGGATGTTTGATATGCCAATTGCAGAGAAGCCGCACGTTCGGGTGCCCCGCCCAAAAGTTCCTCTGCCCGAAGGGTCTCTTGGGCCGCCAGATCTTCTTTTCCTTGTTGGAAGTAGATATTGGAAAGAAAGACGTGAATCAGTGGAGCATCGGGATAGAGCTCAAGCGCGGATCGCGCTTGGGATAATCCTTCGACATATTCTCTTCGGTAGTAGGAGTGCGCAAGGTTCGCGAGCAGAGTTTTCATGGAGAGCGGGTCGAAAGTCCTTGCCGCTTGGTCGTGCTCCCGGGACTGTTCCGCTCTGCCAAGCGTCAGCAGCAAGTCGGCATACCCAAGATGCGCGGAAGCGGAGCTTGGATTCAAATCAATCGCACGTCTGTACTCCGCCTCCGCTTTGCGCCAATCAGAGTCGCGTAGCCTTGCGATAAGAGCAAGAACACTGTGGGCTGTATCCAGATTGTCATTCAACTCTAATGCTTTGCCAACAGCCTCTTGGGCTCGACTGTAAGCCTCAGATGCGGGCAGCTCATCTAGGAAAGCAAACCAGAGAAAACACTCGGCCCGTCCCGCATATGCTGCGGCGTAAGCGGGGTCCTTCTGGATTGCGGATTCGAAATAACGTACGGCCTTCTGCAGATCGTTGGGATTCTGCTTCTCGAAGAAGTAGATGCCCCTGAGATAAGCTTCGTAGGCCTCGGGATTGTTCGTCGGCGGATTGGAAACCACGGCTCCGGATTCGGTTGACAGACGGCCATGAAGCAAGAGAACGATGTCGTCGGCAACAAGCCCTTCCAATTGCGGGATTTCCTGACTCGGACGGGAATAGCTGGCTGCCCAGATATGTGTATCCGTCTCTGCCTGAATTAATTGTGCTGAGAGGATAACCTTGTCCTCGCTGCGAGTAACGGATCCTTCGACAATGGCAGCTACGTGCAATTCGCGAGCGATCTCTGGCAGGGTTTTTCGAGTACCCTTGTAGTGTGTAGTCGAAGTTCTTGAGATCACTCGCAGTCCCGGGAGCTGAGCTAAGCGGGTGATGAGAGCATCGGTAATGCCGTCCGACAAATATTCTTGCGATGGGTCACCGGTAAGGTTCTCCAGAGGGAGGACAGCAAGTGAGCTGAGGAGGGCAGGTTTGTCCTGAACAGCCTTGTGGAGGCGCAGATAGACCAGCCCACCAACAAATACAGCCAGAACGGCGGAGAACACGGCGATCTTGGCCCTGGTCAGCAACAACCAATTCGGTTGGGGCCTGAATTCAAGAGAGGACTGCCGATCGTTCCTCCAGGCGTCCAGTTCTGATTTGTACGCGTAGACAGAGCCGACTTTGTCCACATGAAGGCGGTGAACAGGAAGGCCGGAGATTTTTTCCCACCGTTGGACGGTGCGGACATCGCGCTTTAGGTACCCCGCGACACCTTTCCAAGAATCCAGCCGCTCTTCGATCATCGGGGCTTTGGACGGATGCATAGGCAGGTCGACCCAGCGCTCGGCAAGAAGGAGATGCCGACTAATTGCCATAAATATGATACAGCAAGGTTTGCGGGTCAATGAAAAATCGCGTTTGGGTCATACGCGTACCTGTGAGCAGAGTTAATCCTCAAACAACGTCTTATAAATGAATGACATAGAGACTGGAGAAAGAATTACCGCTTTGTAGGTACGTCCGTAGAAGGATGTCTAGTCAAGTTACAGGAGTTAGCAGCTACAGCGTCATAATGCGACACAAAAGATTTGCGATCCGTATGTCGTTCTTTGTCGCTTGCGCTGACACATCGAGACTTGTACCTTTCCGGCTGCTAGCTTCGGCCAGATTCCTCCAAGACACTATGATCGTGGCACGGAAATTCGTTAGAGGGGAAAGAAACCTTGATCCTGGGCTCGATTGGTAAGGACTGCTCGTGAATGGACCTCTACGGCACGGCGGCAAACGTCCACAAACGCAAGCGGTTAGAGTCCGCTAAAGTTAAGGAATTGGCAAGTCCCTCTACTTAGATTAAAGAGACTTAAACTATTCACCGTTGACATGTGTGGGGTTAACAATTAACATCCTCCCACGGCGGTGGCGGCGTAGATCCTGGTTCTTTGTTTTTTCGGGTGTTCGTAGCAAAGTAATGGGTGCCAAGGAAGAGTCTACGATGAACGATTGTGTCCCCGTTTCGTCTGTTCGCGTACTATTGCTGATTAATAATCGACTGCTCCGCGAAGCCCTGGTTCGCCTCTTCCGTAAGAGGTCGGATTTTATCGTAGTTCAACAACCTTCCGCGTCTGGTGAGACGCCCGCCGAATTTGTTGAAGCTCAGTGTGACATTTTGCTGACCGACTCCTTCCTCCCAAGTCGCCTACCTTCCTATTCAACGGCTGGGAGAGGAGCGCCGAACAATTTTAAAATCATCGTGATTGGCATGGGTGCCGACGAAGAGCAATTCCTGGACGCCATACGCTCCGGTGTGAGCGGCTATTTATTAGAAGACGCATCTGCTGCAGATGTCGTTTGCGCTGTGCGGGCCGTTTCCCGTGGTGAGGCCGTCTGCCCACCCCAACTGTGCTCTTCCCTGTTCCGTTTCGTGGCGCAAACGCCCAGAGGCACATCTCTCCCAGAGACCTCTATGAAACCCGATCTCACTTTCCGCCAGCAACAGCTAGTCGGTCTCGTTGCCAAGGGTCTAACGAATAAAGAAATCGCCTCTCACTTGAATCTTTCTGAGTTTACAGTGAGGAATCACATCCATAGAATCTTGAAACAAGTGGACGCCGGGAGCCGAAGTGAAGCCGTAGAAGCTGTTCGAGCCCACGG
>Ga0335085_10003637_pt1 | contig 26439 bp, 22 predicted proteins | sample Lox_Sample_45_FD_206712 | JGI IMG/M metagenome (GOLD analysis project Ga0335085, IMG submission 206712) | Soil microbial communities from Loxahatchee National Wildlife Refuge, Florida, United States - Lox_Sample_4.5 | ecosystem: Environmental > Terrestrial > Soil > Wetlands | place: USA...
CGAACTCGAGCGGCCCTCCCGCATCCTCCGTCGTCAGGACCGGCTTGCCCGAAAGAAACGCCTCGAGCGCAACGTAACCGAGGTCCTCGCCGGAAGGCGCCACGGCCACGAGCCGCGCGCCGGCATACAGTGCGAGGAGCTCTTCGTCGGTGGCCTCGGGGATCCAGCGGATTCGCGCCTCGACGGAGAGCCGTGCGGCCAGCCGCTTGAGCCGCTCTTCCTCCGGGCCCTGACCCACCAGCGTCAACCGCACGCTCGGCGCGGAGGCGAGGGCGGCAACGAGAAGATCCGTCCGTTTCCACGCGTCGAAGCGCCCGACCGAGAGGACGTAGTCTCCAAACGGGCCCTGGCGATAGCGCCCCACCAGGGGAGGCGGGTGGTAGAGGGGCTCGCTCTCGATCCCGTTGAACTGCCGCAGCCGAGCGGCCACGGTCCGGGAGTTCGCGAAGATTCGGCGCGCCTCGGAGAGCCCCACCCGGTCGATCTCCGCGATCGCCTCCCGCGTCCGGCGGTCCTCCGGCGACACGCCGAGGTCGCTGTAGGGCGTTCCGAACTGGTCGTAGGCCTGACGGTACTGATGAATGAGCCAGACGAGCTTGTTGTGGTGGCGCGCGGCGTAGCTCGGAAAGCGGGTGGCCAGAACGGCGTCGACCGGACGGGCGCCGACCTCCGTCAGATCGAGCATCCGCCAGGCGAGCGCGCTGCGAACCAGATCGAAGCGCTCGCGCTCGATCAGCGGCAGCGTCACCAGATCGGCCTCGACGCCGCGCCGGCAGAGCTCCTGCGTCAGCCGCTCGACGTGCTTCTCCGCTCCGCCATGCGAGAAGGGGCTCTGCACGGCCAACACCAGAACGCGGGGTCGGCTCACGCGCGGCAGGCGGCGGCGCAAGTGCGCCGGAGGAGAGTCGCCGGCCTCGCACGGACGAGGATCCTCACGCCTCCCGCCTCCCGACTCCCGTTTCCCCTCGCCCCTCGCCCCTCACCCCTCATCCCTCACGCGCCCGGCACCCGCGCGATGAGCGCATAGTCTTGCGGGCCGAAGAGCAGCCGGTTCAACTTCACGTCGTTCGGCGTTTCCTCGGCCAGGCGTTCGCCGGGGGGCAGCGGCGCCCGATACTCGATGCGGGCCTCGGCGAATCCGGCCGCCTCGGCGAGGAAGCCGAGCGCCGCCGGCGGCACGGGCCGGACGTGCGTCGGGTCCAGGAAGAAGGCGCGCAACGACGCGAGCGAGTCGGTGTTGATCGTCTCGGCGATGAGCACGCCATCGGGACGCAGGACCCGGCGCGCCTCCACGAGAAAGGAAAAGATCGCCGGCCACGGCCAGTGCTCGACGACCTGAAAGGCGACGACCGCGCCCAGGCTCTGCTTCGCTCTTCCGGCCAGGATGGCGAGCGCGTCCCCCGACTCGACCTCCAGTCCCGCCTCTCGGCACAGTCGTGCGGAAACGGGATTCGACTCGACGCCGGCGGCCGAGATGCCCTCCTGCCGGAGCAGCCGGAGGAACTCGCCCCGTCCGCAACCCACGTCGAGGACCGGACCCGGGCATCCCCGCAGGAAGGAGACGTAGAAATGCTGATTCTGTGAGATCGCCGACGGATCGCCCCGAAAGCGCTCCTCGAAGAGACTGTAGACCGCCGGGGGAAGCTCCAGGGGCGGAGCGGGAGCGGGGGGGCCGCCCGGCGCCTCGGCGTGCCGCACGGGCGCCTCGAGCAGCGCGAACCGCGCGTCTTGGATGGCGGCCCGGCGACGCGACTCGGAGACCTCCCGGGCGATTGCCTCCAGGCGCTCTCGCAGGCTGCGGAATTCCCGCTCCGACTCGCTGCGTCCGCGCCGGAAGGCTTCCAGGGAAAGCGCGTTGAACGCGGCCTGGTTGCGCCAGAGGAACCGAAAACCTCGCAGGAGGACTCTCTTGAACGCGGCGAGCGGCGCCCCGTCGGGAATCGACGGCGCCAGGTACACCTCCGCGCGGCGCACGGGATCCGGCGCTGTCTCTTCCCCCTTGGGCTCGGGCAAAGGCGAGGGAACGGCCTTCGCGATGGCCGCGCGGACCTCCTCCACGATCTCGAGCTCGAGGCCCTTTTCCGTTTCCACGAATCTCTCCGGCGGCGCCGGAGCGCCGCCGCCGCGAGAATACGGCCCCCCCAGAACCGATGCAAGAAACGCGTTTCGTCGCCCGCGGCGAGAATCGCCAGATCCGGCGACCGTCGAGGGGCCGAGGCCCTCAGCCCGTCCGGTCGAGTCGGGCCGCCTGCGCGGCGCGGTCCTCCTCGGCGAAGCGAAGCAGCGCCAGGGCCAACGCGATCACGACCGGGCCGAGGAACATGCCGATCATGCCGAAAGCCGACAGGCCTCCGATCACGCCAAAGAAGACGGGAAGGGTCGTGATCTGGGCGCGCTCGGAGATCAGGAACGGCTTCAAGAAGTTGTCGGCGGAGCCGACGACGAGCGCGCCCCAGATGCCGAGCCCGATCGCCCAGGCCCAGCGCCCTTGGGCCAGAAGCACCAGAGCGCCCGGCACCCACACGAGCGCCGTGCCGCCCACCGGCAGAAGGGCGCAGACGGCGGCGAGTACTCCGAAGACGACCGGCGAGGGCAGACCCGAGATCCAGAAGCCGAGGCCGATCATGGCTCCCTGGGCGAGCGCCGTCAGGACGGAGCCGAGCACCACGGCGCGGGTCACGGAGGCGAGGTAGTCCATCAGCCGCTTCTTCCTCTGCTCCTCGACGGGAATCAGGCGCACGATCCGCTCGGCGAACTGGTCGCCGTCCCGGAAAAAGAAGTACAGAAGAAACAGCATCAGGCCGAGAGCCACGACCATTCCAAGCGCGCCGAAGAAGAACGCCCGGCTGCGACCCAGGAGAAACTGAACGGTCCCGCGCAAGGAGCCCACGAGCCACTCTTGAACTTGGTCGGCCGTGACCGGGGTGCTGTCCTGGACGAAGCGCAGCACCCTGTCGACCAGCGGGACTCGCAACAAATCGCTCGGCCTCGCGATCTTGTACTGGGAGGCCATCGCCGAGAGCCGGGTGACCAGATCGGATCCCTGGCTCACGAAGGCGCTCGCGAGTACCGCGGCCGGCACCACGATTCCGAGGATGACGGCGAGCGTCAAGACCGAAGCCGCCAGGCCCGCGCGCCCCCGGAACCGGGCTCGGAGGAAACGATTGACGGGAAAGAGAAGGAAGCTCAAGAGCAAGGCCCACACGATCGGGCCGGCGAACGGCCGGAGGATGAGAACGAGCGCGTAGGCCAGCGCCGCGGCGACGACGAGCCCGAAGACGCGCGGGTAGATCCCCTTCTGCTCTGCCATGGGTCCTGACCGGATGCTAGCATCGCACGAGTGAGTGTCCCGGAGACTCCGGCCCTCCGGTACGATCGCCGGCTGGCGGCCGACGTCTTTCGCGAAGAGGCCCGACGGAGCGGATTTTCCCGCGCGGCCATCGCCCGCGCGGGCGAGCCCCCGGAGTTCTCGCGCTTCGCCCGATGGCTGGCGGCCGGCCGGCACGCCGGAATGCGCTACCTCGCCGACACGCGCGATGCCCGCGCCGATCCCTCCCGGATCCTCCCCGGCGCCCGTTCCATCGTCTGTCTTTCCGCCACCTACTCTTCCGAGCCCTACCGGGCGGCCGACGGCGCCGAGATCGCGCGGTACGCGCGGGGCGCGGACTATCACGGGGCGCTCCGTGCGCGCGCCGAGCATGTAGCGCGTCGCGCGGCCGACCGAATCTCGACCCCGTTCCGCCACCGCGTCTGCGTCGACTCGACACCCCTGCTCGAGCGGTCCTTCGCCGCCGCGGCGGGGCTCGGCTGGATCGGCAAGAACGGGTGCCTCATCGACCCGAATCTCGGGTCGTACGTTCTGCTGGCAGAGATCCTGACCGACCTCGACCTGCCTCCCGACGACCCGATCGCCGAGCAATGCGGCGCGTGCGTGGCCTGCCTGCAGGCGTGCCCGACCGGCGCGCTTCTCTCCCCCGGCGTCCTCGACGCCGGCCGTTGCCTGGCTTTTTGGACGATCGAGCACCGCGGGCCGCTGCCCGACTCGGTCAAGGAGGCTCTCGGCCCGCACGTCTTCGGCTGCGACATTTGCCAGGAGGTCTGCCCCTGGAACGACGGAGCGCCCCGCCCCGGCTGTCGCGACGTCGCGACGGAGGAAGCGCCCCCGACTCGTCGGGAGTGGCTGGCGATGGGGCCCGGAGAGTGGCGCCGTCGTTATGGTCGCTCCGCGCTCAACCGCGCGGGCCGACGCGGCCTGCAACGCAACGCCGCCGCTTCGGGCGGATCGGTCGGGGACCGAAGGCTCCTGCCGGCGCTCGAGGGCGCCGCCCGCGTCCGCGAGGCGGGCCTGTCGGAGGCCGCAGGCTGGGCGGCGAGTCGCCTCGGTCGCGGGTAGACTACGGATCTCCTCCGCGAAAGGACTTCTCCATGGACGTGCAATCGATTCTCTTTCTCGCGCTGCTTCTCTTTTCGCTGGCGCTCTCCGCCTTCTTTGCGGGAGCCGAGACCGCGCTCGTCTCGCTCGGGCGGATCGATCTGCAGCGGATGCGCGAGAGCGGGGACCCCAAGGGCCGGCTGATCCGCGACTTGAGGGCCCAGACGCCGCGGCTTCTCGCCACCATCCTGATCGGACAGAATCTCTTCGTCAGCTCGGCGTCGGCACTTGCCACCGCATTGGCCACCAACTGGATCGGCGACAAGTACGGCGTTCCCCTGGCCATCGCCTTCTCCACCATCGCGCTCTTCGTCTTCGCGGAGATGACACCGAAGGCGATCGGCGCCGCCTCGCCCGTCGCGATCTCGCGGGCCGTGGCGGCCCCGGTGACCGCGATCATGAAGATCCTCTCCCCGATCGCCACCCTCTGCGTGCGCCTGACCACGCGGGCGCTCCGATTGTTCGGCGTGCCCGAGCGCGTCCCGTCGCTGACCGAGGAGGAGATGAAGAGCGTGATCAACCTCGGCGCCTCCGAGGGCGCGATTCACCCGGAGGAGCGCAAGCTCCTCCACAAGGTTCTCGAATTCGGCGACAAGACCGTCCGCGATCTGATGGTCCCGCGCACGAAGGTCGTCGCGCTGCCCGACACCGCTCGCTTCGAGGACGTGCGGATCCTGCTGCGCGAGCACAAGCTTTCGCGGCTGCCGGTCTACCGGGGCACGCTCGACAACGTCGTCGGCATCCTGCATGCCAAGGATCTCTACGACCTGTCCGACGAGCAGGAGCGCACCTTCCGGCTCCCCGATTACCTGCATCCGCCGTTCCTCGTCCCCGAATTCCAGCGCGCCGAGGAGCTGTTCCGGGAGATGCGCCGCCGCCGAACGCACATGGCGGTCGTCGTCGACGAACACGGCGGGACGGCCGGGATCGTGACGATCGAGAACGCCATCGAGGCCCTGCTCGGACCCATCCAGGACGAGTTCGACGAGGAGGAAGGGCCGGGATTCGTGTCGGCCGGCGAGCGGACGTATCTTCTGGAGGGGACATTTCGCCTGCAGAACCTCGAAGAGCAGTTTGGCCTTCGACTCCCGAGGGACGAGGCCGAGACGATCGCGGGCCATCTCATGCTGCGGTTCGGGAGGATTCCGCGGAAGGGAGAACGCTGGAGGGGGCGCTTTGCGGACTTCATCATCGAGGACGCCACGCCCACCACGATCCGCCAGGTCCGAATGATCCTGAAGGAGAAGAAGAGTTGAGCGCGCCTCGCACGATCGTCCTGATTCGCGGCGACGGTGTGGGACCCGAGGTGGCCGACGCGGTGGTCTCGATTCTGGAAAAGGCGGGCGCCCCCCTGCGCTTCGAGGAAGCGATCGTCGGCCAGGAGGCCGAGAAAACGGAAGGCGATCCGCTGCCGCCGCGCGTGCTCGACGCGATCCGGAGGCACCGGGTCGCCTTGAAGGGCCCGGTCGGAACGCCCATCGGCAAGGGCTTCGCCTCGGTCAACGTTCGCCTGCGCAAGGCCCTCGACCTCTACGCCAACCTGCGCCCCGTGCACAACCTGCCGGAGATCGAGTCGCGATTCCGGAACGTCGACCTCGTGGTCATCCGCGAGAACACCGAGGACCTCTACGCCGGCCTCGAGCACGTGGTCGTTCCGGGCGTGGTCGAATCGCTCAAGATCATCACCGAGGCCGCCTCGACCCGCATCGCGCGCTACGCGTTCGAGTATGCGCGGCGGCACGGACGGCGCCGCGTCACCGCCGTCCACAAGGCCAACATCATGAAGCTCTCCGATGGTCTCTTCCTCGATTGCTTCCGCCGCGTCGCCGAGGACTACCCCGACATCCACGCCGACGACCGGATCGTGGACGCCGCCTGCATGCGGTTGGTCATGAATCCCGAGCTCTTCGACGTCCTCCTCTCGGAAAATCTGTACGGAGACATCGTCTCGGACCTGGCCGCGGGATTGGTCGGCGGGCTCGGCGTGGTCCCCGGCGCCAACCTCGGACCCGACGTCGCAATCTTCGAGGCGGTGCACGGAACGGCTCCGGACATCGCCGGAAGCGACCGCGCAAACCCCATGGCGCTGCTGCTCTCGGCCATCCTGATGCTCCGGCACCTGGAGCTGCCGGAGCTCGCCGACCGGATCGAGGCGGCCCTTGCCTCCACACTCCAGCAGGGAATCCGAACGGCCGACGTCGGAGGCCGGACGGGCACGCGCGCGTTCGCCCGCGCCATCGCCGACCGGCTCGGGTAGGTGCCGCTTTCCGGATGGAGGAAGGGCCCTTCTCCGCGCGGGTGCCGAGAACGGGCGACGAGGTGCTCTGGCCGGACGGACCCTTCGACCCGGTCCGCCTCTTCGGGCGGCGGGCACCGCTCGAGGTCGAGATCGGGAGCGGCAAGGCGCGATTCCTGATCGAGTCCGCGCGCCGCAACCCGGCACACGACTTCTTGGGCCTCGAGCTCTCGCTCGCCTACTACCGGATCTGCCGCGACCGTCTGGCTCGGGCCGATCTCAGGAACGCCCGGATCATTCGGGCCGACGCCCGCCGATTCGCCCAGATGGCTCTGGCACCGTCCTCCGTTCGGGCGTTCCACGTCTACTTTCCCGATCCCTGGCCGAAGAAGAGACAGCGCAAGCGGCGCCTGCTCGATGGCGTCGGGTTGGAGATCCTCGCCTCCCGGCTCGAGCCGGGAGGCTGGCTGCGCATCGCGACCGATCACGCCGGCTATGCGCGGGTGATCGAGCCGACCCTGGCCACGGTTCCCACGCTGGAGCGGCACGCCTGGGACGAGCTTCCCGCCCCGGCCGAGACGCACTACGAGACCAAGTACCGGGAGGAGGGGAGGCCGATCTGGCGCTTTCTCCTGCGCCGCCGGGGTTAGCCGCCGTCTTGCCTCGCCCCTCACCCCTCGCCCCTCGCACCTTCCTCAAGGTTCCGGCGGTACGGGGCCGGCGAAGGAGGTGACGCGCTGCAGGAAACGGATGAAGTACTGCGTGCCCGAGATCAGGGCCACGGCGACCACGATCCAGAGAGCCGCCTTGCCGGGGACGGCGAAGACCTCGTGACGCAGGGCGAGGATCAGCAGTGACGCGGCGAAGATCTCCGAGAGCATCTTCGCCTTCCCCCACGCCGAGGCCGGGATCACGATGCCCTGCCCCGAGGCGATCGAGCGCAGCCCCGACACCGCGAATTCCCGTCCGACAATGACTGCGACCATCCAGGCGGGGGCGAGGCCGAGCTCCACGAGCGAGATGAAGACCGCCGAGATGAGCAGCTTGTCGGCGATGGGATCGAGCAGGATGCCGAGCGTGGTGATCTGACCGCGGCGGCGCGCGAGCCAGCCGTCGAGAAAGTCCGTGGCGGTCGCCGTCAGGAAGATCAACAAGCCGATCGTCTCCCGACCGTCGAACTTGGTCAGGAGCACCACCACGAGAAACGGCACCAGAAAGATCCGGGAGAGCGTGAGGGCGTTTGGAAGGTTGAGCTTCATCGGGTCGACATCGGCAGTCTACAGTCGACAGGACGGTCGGACCGGTCTTCCCGGCTCTTGACTGTCGACTGTCGGCCGTCGACTGCTCATAATATCCCCATGGATCTCCCGTGCCCGGTCCACGCCGGCCGGCGGGCACATCGTGGCTGTCACACCTGCCGTCGCCCGATCTGTCGCCTCTGCGAGGTTCGGATGCGCGGCCATCTCTACTGCTCGCCCCGCTGCGCCCGCGAGGACGGGCGCCTGGCTCTCTGGAGGCCCGTCCAGAAGCGGCTCGCCCGACCGGTGCCCCCGCGGCTGGCTCTCGCTGCGGTGGCGCTCGCGGTGATCGCCCCGATGCTCCTGGCGCTCAAGACGGTAGGAGAGCTCGATCGCCTGAGCACGGCGGCTTTCTCCCCGGTGCCCGTGCGGCGGCCTCCCGCCGCCCGCATCGAGACGGTGACCGAAGGTCCCGAAGGCGCCCGGATCGAGGGCGTCGCCTCACCGGGCGGAGCCGTATTTCTGTTCGGCTCCGCGGGGTTCGTGGCCTCGACGCCGGTCGCCGACGGCCGCTTCCGATTCGAGAAGATTCGCCAGATGGGACCGTACCGGGTCGGGGTGCTGCCTCTTTCCTCCGAGGTCGGGTCGACCATCGGGTCCTCCCCCCCGGAGAGAGCCGCCGAAGAACCGGAACCGGTCACCCGAGGCGTGTCCGGCGCCCCGGCGCGCCCGCCCGCGGCCGCCTCCCATAGCGCGGCCGGGGAGAGGCCCTCGATCCCGGACTTGACCCGCGGCCCTCGGGATCGTCCGGAGCTCGTTCTCTCATTCGACGCGGGCTCCTCGGACCGAGGGGCGCGGCAGATCCTCGACGCGCTGCGCGCGCGCGGCATTCAGACCACGGTATTCCTGACGGGAGACTTCATTCGCCGGTATCCGGATGTCGCTCGGCGAGTCGCCAAGGACGGCCATGAGGTCGGCAACCACACCGACTCGCACCCGCATCTGACCACCTACGCGCAAGACGGAAGGCAGGCGACTCGTCCCGGCGTGGATCGCGCCTTCGTGGCGAGGGAACTGCGCGCGACCGCCGAGGCCTGGCTCGCCGCCACCGGACGCCCGTTGGCACCCCTCTGGCGGGCCCCCTATGGCGAGCAGAACGCCGAAATCCGCTACTGGGCGGCGCAGGAGGGCTACTGGCACGTGGGGTGGACCGGCGGGCGCGCCGGCTTGGACGGGCTCGATTGGGTGAGCGACCCCTCGTCGCGCGCGTATCGAAGCGCCGGAAAGGTCGTCGATCGCCTCGTGTCCCACGCCGAGAGCGGCGGGATCATCCTCCTGCATCTGGGCAGCGACCGCGAGGACCCCGTCGCGCCGCTGGTTCCCCAGCTTCTCGACGCGCTCTCGCGACGCGGTTTCCGCCTCGCCCGGGCGTCCGAGTTTCTGACCCGCCTGGGAATGACCGAGGAGCGCCTCGCCGGGCTCACACTCGCCGGCCGCACTCCCTCGCCTTGAGTCTCCACCTCGGCACGGACGGGTGGCGCGGCCTTCTCGCGGAAGACTGCACCTTCGCAGAGATTCGCGGACTCGCGAAGGCCACGGCGCGCTGGCTTCTCGCCTCCGCTCCCGGACCGGCTCCCCGGGCCGCGGTCGGCTACGACACCCGTTTCCTCTCCCCCGAGTTCGCCGCGGCGGTGTCCGAGGCGCTGGCGCAGGGCGGCATCGACGTCCTGCTCTCCGACCGCGCCCTTCCGACTCCGGCCGTCTCTTACCACGTGCGACGCCTCAGCCTGTCGGCCGGTGTCGTCATCACGGCCTCGCACAACCCGGCCCTCTACAACGGCTACAAGATCAAGGCCGCCTTCGGAGGGAGCGCGCCGCCCGAAATGTACGAGGCGGTGGCGCGAGAGGTCGGCAGGAGCGCCCCCGAGTCCGCGCGGCGGGGCCGGATCGAGACCCTCGATCTCTACACCCCGTATCGCGTGCGTCTCGCCGCGCTCGCCGACCTCCCCGCCATCCGCTCCGCTGGCCTCCGCGTCCTCGCCGATGCGATGCACGGCGCCGCCGGACTCCTGATCGCGGAGGTCGCCGGCGGCGGCTCGACTCGGGTCATCCCGCTCCACGCGAACCGGGATCCGCTCTTTGGGGGCGTCCACCCGGAGCCGATCGGCCCGAATCTGGCCGAGGCCGCAGAGCGAGTGCGCGCCGAAGGCCTGGATCTCGCCGTCGCCACCGACGGAGACGCCGATCGGCTGGGCGTGCTCGATCGCCGCGGCGAATTCGTTTCCCCGCACCGCGTTCTGGCGCTCTTGCTGCTGCACGCCTTCCGGCGCCGCGGCCTCTCGGGAGGCATCGCCCGGACCTTCTCGACCTCGCTCTTGATCGACCGGGTCGCGGCGGCTCTCGGTTCGCCCGTCTTCGAGACGCCCATCGGCTTCAAGCACGTGGCGGAGCGAATGAATCGGGGCGAGGTCGTCGCCGGCGGCGAAGAGAGCGGCGGCTACGCCTTCGCCTTTCACCTGCCCGAGCGGGACGGCGTCGTGGCGGCGCTCCTGCTGCTGGAGAGCCTGGCCCAGTCGGGGCGCGATCTGGAAGGCGCCTTGGACGAGCTCGAACGAGAATTCGGCTCCTTTGCCTACGGACGCCGCGACGTCTACCTGCCGGTTCCGGTCATCCGGGCCTTCGTCGAGGAAGCCCGGAGCGCGCCGCCCGACCGCGTCGCGGGCGAGGCGGTCACGGATGTTCGGGACTTAGACGGCGTCAAGTACGTCTTCGGCGACCGGGGCTGGCTGCTGCATCGGCTCTCGGGAACCGAGCCCATGATTCGGATCTATTGCGAGCACGAGCACGAGGAGACCCTGCGGCGCGCCCTGGACTTCGCCGAAAAGCGCCTGGCGTCGTTCGCGGCCGAGCGCGGGGTCGAGCCGCGCCGGCACCTTTCGCCTTAGCTGCGCCGCCGGTCGGCGGGCCCGGTCGAGCGGTCGGTCGAGCGCCGGCGCGGGCGCGGAGGCTCGGTCAGGACGGTGCCCTCACCCTCGAAGCGGATCTTGGGCGCGCTCGCGGAGTCGGGCTGCATGACCTCTTCGAGGAAACGGTCTTCGACGACCGCGGGCAATAGACTGCCGCTCCAGGCGACGAGGTCGTGCGCCGAGACGATCAGCGGAAAGTCGGGCGTCACCTCGTGGGCGAGAAGGGGCCCCGTCACGGAAAGGATGACGCTGCCGCGCCCCTGGATCCGCAGGATGTCCACCCGCCGGTTCAGCCGGAAGTCGTGGATCGGCTCCAGACGGAAGGAGAGGCCGTGGTCGAGGGCCAGCAGGCGGCTGCCCTCAAGCGACAGGGACTGCTCCGAGAGATCGCGCCGGAAGGCGTGCCGTCCCGGGTCGTTCACGAAGAGATAGCCTCGGCCGTCGGCCCTCAGGATGCTCTCGAGGCGCGTGCCGCGGAACGCGGATTCGGAGGTGAAGCGGACGTTGCCGCTGTACCAGACGACCGAGCCCTTTCGGACGTAGACGACACCGGGCGAGGCGATCTCGAGGGCCCCGTCGGACCGCACGACGAATAGCGGGTGCGCCTCGACCGGGCGCTCGGCGGCGATCTCGTCGGTCCACCGGTCCACATCGGGCGCGGCGGGTGCTTCCGTCTCCGGGGCCGGCTCCGGGGGGGGCGCCTCGCTCGGCGCGGTATCCCGCGAAGCGTCGAATGCCTCGGCAGCCGAGGGCTCCGGCGGCGCCTCGGGCGGGGCGTCCTCCGGGGGCGCCAGACGCAAGAGCGGCCTCGCGATGGGTTCGGGCTCTTCGGGCGCTGCCGGCGGCGGCTCGCTCTCGGTTAACGGGAGAAACGGCGGATACTCGGGGGACCGAAGCGCTTCGGTGCCGGCGGTCGACCGCTCTCCTCCCGCCCGTGCACCGTGGCGCAACGCCTGCTCCAGTTCCGACACGGCTTTCTTGGCCCCGGCAAACTTCAGGTGCTCCAGGGCGAGGCCGAGCTTTCCGCGGCTGCGGTAGAGGAGGCCCAGGTAGAGGTGACTGCGTGCGTGGTCCGGCTTGATCTCGACGGCGCGCCGCAACTCCTGCTCCGCCTCCTCGAGCACTCCGGCCTTGAACAGGATCAGTCCGAGGTTCGCGTGCAGGATGGCCGAATCCGGATTCTTCTTGAGCAGGACCCGGGCGACCTGTCCGGCCTGGAGAAAGTTGCCGCGTTTGAACTCCAGGATCGACAGCAGGTTGAGCACGTCCTCGTCCTCGGGCCGCAGCATTTGCGCGTGCTCGATCTCCTGGCCTGCCGCGTCGAGCCGGCCTTCGCGCAGGCTCTTGCGGGCGCGGATCAAATGGACGAGAAAAACGCCCTGATCAATCGAAGGAGTTTCGGGGGCACGGGCCACCATCGCCTCCCTCGTTCAGAGCGCCTGGCGCCCGGCGGACTGCCGGACCGGCTCGGTCGTCAACACCACTCGGTTGTTCTCGTCCCGGCGGACGTGAACCGGCCGACCCTTCACCGCCCCGTACATCGTCCCCGAGGGCAGGCCGAAACCGCCCGAGAGCGCCGACTTGCCGAGGTACGCGGTCAGGGCCTTCTGAACGTAGAGTCTCGTCTCGTCGTAGGGCGGAACGCCACCGTAGCGCAGCACGGCGGCTTCGCCGGCGTTGTAGGCCGCGAGCGACTTGGTCAGGTCGTTGCCGAAGACGCCCATCAGGTAGGCCAGATGACGGCTGCCCCCGCGAATGTTGTCGGCGGGGTCGAAGATGTCGACGACACCGTGTTGCTTGGCCGTCTCCGGCATCAGCTGCATGAGGCCGCTCGCTCCCTTGCGAGAGACGGCGGCGGGGTTGAAGGCCGACTCGACCAGCATGACGGACTTGACGAGCTTCGGGTCGAGCGAATTCACGCGCGCCGCGTCCTCGATCAGTCCATCGAACAACGAAGGTGTCGCGACCCTCGCTCTCAACCAGTCGTCGCTCTCCGCCAGCGCCACGTGAACCGACTCGCCGATGCCGTCGTTGTAGACGATCCGGCGGCCGTCCTTCCACGCAACGCGCATCCGCGCCTCAGCCGGAAGGCAGCAAGAGAAAAGGATCCCCAGGCCGACGAGGCCCTTCCAATTCATGACGATTTACGGTTCCAACCGGTGGCTCAAGACATTATAGCTTAAGGGGAAAGCGCCGTCCCGAGGCCGTCGGGAGGCTCCGGCGGCGCCCTAGGCGACTTCGCCCAGGAGATCCCGAAGAGCCGCCTCGGCTTCCTTCAGGGCTGCCGGAAGAAGCGCCTCGTTCTTGCCGCCGGCTTGCGCCAGATCGGCCTTGCCGCCGCCGCTTCCGCCGAGGGCTTTCCCGATCCTCGCGGCGATCCGCGAGGCGGGCACGCGACCGGAGAGGTCGGGCGTCACCGCGGCCACGACCGAAGTCTTTCCCTCGTGCGACGTGCCGACCACGACGACGCCGCTCTTGATCCGCGAGCGAAGGGCGTCGGAGAGGTTTCGCAGTTCCGGGATCGAGAGTCCGGGTGCAATCCGGCGCACGAGCGGGACGCCCTGGACTTCCACCGTCTCTCCGGAAGCCCCTCCCTCGCCCGCGGCGAGCTTCAACCGCAAGGACTGCACTTCCCGTTCGAGAGTCTTGACGCGCTCTTCGCGCTCCTGCCAGCGGGCCGCGAGGTCCTCGCGGGCCGACTGCGAAACCGCTGCAATCGCGTTGAGGACTTGTTCGTCGCGCGTCAGCAGCTCCACGGCGCCCAACGAGGTCACCGCCTCCAGCCGCCGCACCCCGGCCGCGAGGCCCTTGTCCGAGACGATCTTGAACGCCCCGATTTCCCCGGTGCGCGCGACGTGGCATCCGCCACACAGCTCCGTCGAGAAGCCCGGAACCTCGACGACGCGAACGCGATCTCCGTACTTCTCGCCGAAGAACATGTCGGCGCCTCGGGCGCGAGCCGCGTCCAGGGGCAGAATCTCCTTGGAGACGGGCTGGTCCCGCAGGATCTCCTCGTTGACGAGCCGCTCGATCTCGGCCAACTGCTCCGCGCCGGGCGGGCTCGCGGCCGCATAGTCGAACCGCAGCCGGTCGGGGGCAACGAGCGAGCCCATTTGCCGCGCGGCCGGGCCGAGCACGCGGCGCAGCGCCGCATGGAGCAGGTGCGTCCCCGTGTGGTTGGCCTGTGTGCGCCGCCGCGTCCATTCGGGCACCGACATGGACACGGACGCTCCCAGATCCAGCCGGCCCTTCGCGACGCGGATGCCGTGGGCGATCACACCGGGCAACGGGCGCTGCACGTCCACGACCTCCGCCTCGCCGCCGGACCAGGTCCAGGTCCCGGTGTCGGCCACCTGACCGCCGCCTTCGGGGTAGAAGACGGTGCGGTCGGTCACGGCGTCCCCCTCCTGTCCGGCCTCGAGGCTCGAAACGGGCTGCCCGTCGCGCACGAGGCCCACGACCCGCGCCCCGGAAAGCGACACGAAGTCCTGCTCCGGGTATCCGCGGAAGACCGAGTGCGGATCGGGAAGCTCGAGCCTCTCGAAAGCCGAGGCATCGGCCGCGCCGAATTTCGCCGAAGACCTCGACCGCTCCCGCTGTCTCTCCATCGCCGACTCGAATCCCGAGCGGTCGATCGAGACCCCCTCGTCCTGGGCGATCTCCCCGATCACGTCCACGGGAATGCCGTGGGTGTCGTAGAGCCGAAAGAGCGTCTCGCCCGAAAGCTCCCGAGACCCGGAGCGGCGCACCCGCTCGATCTCCTCTCCGACCAAGTCGATGCCGGAGGAGAGCGTCTGCAGAAAGCGCTCCTCCTCGGCCCTCAGGGTCCGGTCGAACACTATATCAACGTTGATATAGTTCCCCGTTCCCTCCGCCGCGTATCCCTCTCCCGAGCGCCGGAAGTGGATGCCGTCGAAGAGTCCGAGGACGACGGGTGCCAGCCGGCAGAGCACCGGATCCTCGATCCCGAGGTGCCGCGCGTAGCGGAGCGCCCGGCGGATGATGCGCCGCAGGACGTAGCCGCGCCCCTCGTTGGAGGGAAGGGCGCCGTCTCCCATCAGCATCGTCACGGCGCGGGCGTGGTCGGCGATCACGCGGAACGGGGCATCCTCGACCGCCATGTTGCCCCGATAGGTGCGGCCGGAGAGGGCCTCGATCTCTCGCAGGATCGGCCGGAACAGATCCGTGTCGAAGTTGTTGGTGGAGCCCTGAAGAATCGCGCTCACCCGCTCGAGACCCGCTCCCGTGTCCACCGAGGGCTTGGGCAGCGGCGTCATCGTTCCCGAGGCGTCGCGCTCGAACTGCATGAAGACGAGGTTCCAGATCTCGAGGGTGTCGTCGCCCGGGGCGTTGACCAACTCCGCGCGGTTGCCCGCAGGGTCCCGGCCCTGGTAGTAGTGCAGCTCCGAGCAGGGGCCGCAGGGGCCGGTCTCCCCCATCGCCCAGAAGTTGTCCTTCTCCCCGAAGCGGAGGATGCGCTCCTTCGGCAGGTGCCTTTCCCAGAGCCGCGCGGCTTCGTCGTCGTCGGTGTAGACCGTCGCCCAGAGCCGGGAGGGATCGAGACCGTATCCACGCTTCGGGTCGCCGACGAGCTCCCAGGCGAACCGAATGGCCTCGTCCTTGAAATAGTCGCCGAAGGAGAAATTCCCGAGCATTTCGAAGAACGTGTGGTGACGCCCGGTGTACCCCACGTTGTCGAGGTCGTTGTGCTTGCCGCCGGCGCGGACGCACTTCTGGGAACTGGTCGCGCGGCGGTAGTCCCGGACCTCGCGGCCCGTGAAGACGTCCTTGAACTGATTCATCCCGGCGTTGGCGAAAAGAAGTGTCGGGTCCCCGGCCGGGATCAAGGAGGACGACGGAACGCGGCGGTGCCCGCGCTCCTCGAAATACCTAAGGAATCTCTCCCGAACCTCCGTCGACTTCATGGGAATTTCGGATCATCGCAGAAATCGACTCCGACGCGAAGCCCCGCCGCACGAGCGCCGCGTACACGCGCCGCCGGCGCTCTGCCGCCGATAAACTCGCGGAGGACTTCCAGAGGCGCCGAAACACCCGGCCGAGCGCCCCGGCCTCGGCGGCCGGTTCCTCCGCGAGCACGCGCCGCGCGGTCTCCTCCGAGAATCCCTTGACCGAGAGCTCCCGGGCGATCCGAAGTCGCCCGTAGCGCGGCGCCTTGGCGCGCACCAGCGCGCGCGCCGCCGCCAGGTCGTCCAGCCACCGCTCCGCCTCGAGCCTTTCCACGGCGGCGCGGGCCGCCTCGGCGGCAAAGCCCCGCTGCTCCAGGTTTCGCCGCAGCTCCTCGCGGCCACGAGCACGGATCTCGAGCAGCTTCAAACCCCGCGCGTAGGCGGCCTGCGCGGAGCCCGGCTCGAGGGTCTTGCGAATCCGTCGCGGCATCGGCGCGTGGTACCCGCGGCAGTGCCGACCGCAGCCGCCCGCCGCCTAGCGCGTGGCGGGGGGCTGGTTGCTGAAGTCGAAAGGAGACTCCTCGCCGGCCACGTTGCTGTACTCGCCCGGCGCCTCGAGCTCCTGGTCCATCTCCTCCCGCGCAATGTCGGAAGTCGACTGGATTCCCTGCAGCTTCAGCTTGAACTCGTTCGGATTCGTGGCGCGCTTCAGGGCCTCGTCCAGCGTGATCAGGCCCCCCTTGTAGAGCATGTACAGCGATTGGTCGAAGGTCTGCATGCCGTACTGGGACGTCCCCGCCGCGATGGCGTCCTTCAAGAACTTCGTCTTCTCCTTGTTCTCGATGCATTCGCGGATGTACTGGGTTCGAATCAGCACTTCCGCGGCCGGGACGCGCCCCAGCCCGTCGGCGCGCGGCATCAGGCGCAGCGAGATGACGGCCTTGAGCACCGCTCCGAGCTGCAGCCGGATCTGCTTCTGCTGGTGCGGGGGGAACACCGAGATGATCCGGTTGACGGTCTCGGTCGCGTCGAGGGTGTGCAGGGTCGAGAAGACGAGGTGTCCGGTCTCCGCGGCCATCAGGGCCGTCTCGATCGTCTCGTAGTCGCGCATCTCGCCGACCAGGATCACGTCGGGGTCCTGCCGCAAGGCGCTCCGCAGCGCCACGGAGAAGGCCTTCGTGTCCACTTCCACTTCACGCTGGTTGACGATCGACTTCTTGTCGCGGTGCAGGAACTCGATCGGATCCTCCACCGTGACGATGTGCTCGTTGCGAAGCGTGTTGATGTGGTCGATCATCGCCGCCAGGGTCGTCGACTTACCCGATCCCGTCGTCCCGGTGCAGAGCACGAGGCCCCGCTGCTCCATGCAGATCTTTTCCAACACCGGCGGCAGCAGCAGGTCTCGAATCGTCAGGATCCGCGCCGGGATGACGCGCAGGACGAGCCCCACGGTGCCCCGCTGCTGGAAGATGTTGCAGCGGAAACGGCCGAGGTTGGGCACCGAGTAGGCGATGTCGATCTCCAGGTCGTTCTTGAACTTCTCCTTCTGGCGGGCGGACATGATCGAGAACGCCATCGCGATCGTGTCCTCCTGCATCAGGCGGCGGGTGTCCGTGAGCGGAATGAGCTGGCCGTCGATCCGGATGACGGGAAAGGCGCTGACCTTCAAGTGCAGATCCGACGCCTTGCGCTCGACCGCCACCTTGAGCAGATCGTTGATGTGCATGAATTGAACCCCTTTTGGCCGTTAAGTTTACGCCGGACGCCTCGCGATGGGAAGGGAGTTCTCGCGAAAACTCGGTCCCGCCGGGCTTCGGCCCGCGCAAACGCCCTCTAACCCGTTGGGTCCGAACTCTTAGAGGCTAAAGGATAGAGGACCGGGCGGCTACCGGCCTGCCACGGCCGACAGGGCGGCCACCGGCAACGGCGTCAGCCAGCCATGGCGATCCTCGGCCTCGCCTTTGAGGAGCGCGAAGAAGTCCTTCTGGAGCCGATGCGTGACCGGCCCGCGCCGGCCGGCTCCCACCGGAATTCGATCCACCGACCGAATCGGCGTGATCTCGGCGGCGGTGCCCGTGAAGAAGACCTCGTCGGCGATGTACAGCATCTCGCGCGCGATCTGTTGCTCGGCCACCGTGAAGCCCGCATCGCGCGCAAGCGTGACGACCGAGTCGCGCGTGATCCCGGGCAGGATCGTGCCCGAGAGCGGCGGAGTCAGTATCTTTCCGCCGTAGACGAGGAAGATGTTCTCCCCGCTGCCCTCGGAGATTCGGCCGGCGTTGTCGAGCGCGATGCCCTCCGTGTAGCCGTTGGTGATCGCCTCCATCTTGATCAGCTGCGAGTTCAGGTAGTTTCCGGTCGCCTTGGCCATCGCCGGAAACGTGTTCGGGGCCATTCGGTTCCAGGAAGAGACGCAGACGTCCACGCCGTTCTCGACCGCATCCTCGCCCAGGTACTGACCCCAGCGCCAGACGGCAATCAGGACGTCGATCGAGCTCTTGAACGGGTTGACCCCGAGCGCCCCCATCCCGCGGTAGACCACCGGGCGGATGTAGCAGTCCTCGAAGCCGTTGGCGCGGACGGTCTCGAAGATGGCCGACTGAATCTCCTCGCGCGTGTAGGGAATCTCCATGCGGTAGACGCGGCAGGAGTCGTAGAGGCGCTTGATGTGCTCGTCCAGACGAAAGGCGGCGGGGCCTCGGCGCGTCTTGTAGACGCGCGCCCCCTCGAACATCGCCGACCCGTAGTGAAAGACGTGCGAGAACGCGTGAATCTTCGCGTCGGCGAAGTCCACGAGTCGACCGTTCATCCAGACTTTCTTGACGTCCTCGTAGGACATCGCGTCACCTCCGAAGGGAATCGGGGCGCGTGGTGGGCACGCGGCAGTATCCTCCGCGGCCAAAGGCGGTGTCAATCACACAAAGGTGGGCGCCGCGCTCGCGACGAGCGTGGGCCGTCTCGGTTCGGCGCCTCATCCGAGGCGCTCGCGCGCCGCCCGCGCCAGCACCAGACCCGCGACCGCGGCGGTCTCCGTGCGAAGCGGGCCAGCGGGAAGAGAGGTGGGCGTCCAGCCCGAGGCCTGCGCGGCGCGAATCTCGGCGGCCGTCCAGCCTCCTTCCGGCCCGACGGCCAAAGCCAATGCGCCGTCCGAGAGCGCCGGAGGAAACGGGCCGCCCTCGGGATCGAGCAGGAGCCGGTGCGCGGCCGTCTCCTGCGCGAGCACCTCGGAAGTCGAGAGCGGGCCGTCGATGGGAGGCCAGCGCGCCGCTCCGCATTGCTTGGCCGCGGCCCTCGCGACACGCTCGAGGCGATCCCGCAGATCCTCTCCCGCTCGAAAGGCTTGTGTCCGCTCCGTGCGCAGCAGCACGATGCGCGAGGCCGCGAGCTCGGTCGCCTTCTCGGCGATCCAGGCCAGCCGATCCGGGCGCACCCCGGCGACGTAGAGGGTCAAAGGCGGCGCGACGCGGCCCGTTTCGAGAGCCCGCAGGGCGACGACCTCGAATTGCCCGCGCGAGCGCACCGACACGCGGGCGAGCGCCTCCTGGCCGCTGCCGTCGAAGAGGACGACCGAATCTCCGGTACCCAGCCGGCGGGCCCGCGCGTGCGCGGATTCTTCGGCGGAGAGCCGGAGGCTCTCGCCCGTCTTCGGCAGGCGTTCTACGAAGAAGCGCGCGAAAGACAGAGACAGCTCCAGCCGCTTTCGCGGTAAAGCGCGGCCAGCAGGAGGCGCCGCGTCCGGGATCGCGCCAGGATCTCTCGCTCGCGATCCGACGGAATTCCCGACAGGATCAGGCGTCCTCCGGGCTCGAGGCGCGCGCTCAAGGCGGACAACAGCGGAAGCAACTCCCCGGGCAGCAAGTTGGCCACGACGATCGCAAACTTCGACGCCGTGGCCGCGGCCGGGCCTGCGAAAAAGGCGACCCGGGGCCCAAAGGAATGCCGCCGCGCATTCTCGCGAGCCACGAAGACCGCGTCCAGATCCGTGTCGAAGCCGACCGCGAAGCGGGCGCCCAGTGCTACCGCGGCCAGCGCCAGGATCCCGGATCCCGTTCCCGCGTCGAGCACGGAAGCCCCGGGACGCACCTCCTCTTCGAGCGCCGCGAGCGCGAGTCGTGTCGACTCGTGGCTCCCGGTTCCGAAGGCGCGGGAAGCCGGAAGCCGCAGCGCGATTCTTGCGGTCGGAGGCAGGCCTTCGCCGGGATCCCCGGGGTCGATCCAGAGACGCTCGCCGACCGGGAAGGGACGCGAGCGAGCTCGAAACACCTCCAGGGGATCCCCCTCGGGCAGATCGGTCGCGAGTGTGGCATGGTATCCATGCTGCGCGACGGCCGTCTTCGCCTCTCGCGCCGCGGCGGCCGTCCGAAAGCAAGCCACCAGGTCCCGCCCCTGCTCGAGCAGTCCGAGAGGCGCGTGAAGCGAAAGCAGCCCGATCAGAGCGTCGTCCTTGGCCTTGCGGGCGACGAGAAGGCGGGAGTACCTCGTGACAGCCAAGCGGTTTTCAGGAGTCCGCTGCCCGTTCCGAGGTCGGGAGAGCTCGGGACGCAACGGATCGACCTAGGAGAAGATCTTTTTCGCCTTTCGTAGGACGCCCTTCTGGCCGATGGGAGCCTTCGTCAACTCGGCGTACTGGCGCAGTAACTCCTTCTCCGGCGCCGTCGGGCTCTTCGGAACGACCACGCCCGCGCGCAAGACCAGGTCGCCCCGGCCCCGTCGGTCGAGCCGCCCGAGGCCCCTTCCGCGCAGTCGAATCTCCGAGCCGGCCGCCGTCCCCGCCGCGATCTGGATCTTTTCCGGCTCTTCGAGGGTCGGGATCTCGACCTCCCCACCGAGCACGAGGGTCGGAAACGGCAGGTCCAAATACAGAATCGCGTCGTCGTCCTCTCTCTGGAAGATCTCGTCCTCGGCGACGGTCAGGATGACGTAGAGGTCGCCTGGAGGGCCTCCCTTGGGACCCGCGTCTCCCTCCCCCGCCAGGCGCAAGCGAGAACCCGTCTCGACTCCGGCGGGAATCCTGATCTCCAGCTTGTGCGAGGCGCGCCGCCGGCCGTCACCGTGGCAGTCCCCGCACGGACGCTCGATCAGCTGACCTTCTCCGCGGCAGGGAGCACAAGGACGCGTGACCGAGAGAAAGCCCTGCGAGAAACGCTGCCGTCCGCGCCCGCCGCACGCCGGACAGACTCGCGGCCGAGACCCGGACGCCGCGCCCGATCCGGAACAGGTCCCGCAGCGCTCCAGGCGCGAGACCACCAGAGGCGCCTCCGCCCCGAATGCCGCCTCCCGCAGGGAGATCTCGATGCGATAAACGAGGTCGCTTCCCGCCGTTTGCCGGGTGGTACCGCCGGCGGACCCAAACCCGAAGAGCTCGCCGAAGAGGTCCGAAAAGTCGCCGAAAACCGAAGGGTCGAAGCCCGCAAACCCTGGCCCGGCTGCGCCCGAGACGCCCGCGTGGCCGAAGCGGTCGTACCGGGCCCGCTTCTCGGGATCGGAGAGCACCGCATAGGCCTCCGAAGCCTCCTTGAAACGCTCCGCGGCCTCCGGATCGTTCGGGTTTCGGTCCGGGTGCGAGTCCATCGCGAGGCGTCGGTAGGCCGACTTCAACTCGCCGGCCTCCGCCTCGCGAGAGACCCCGAGGACCTCGTAGTAGTCCCGCCGCTCCGCCATGATCTAGTCTGAATCTCCCATCGTCGCCCTCTCGAAACAGACGGGGGCGCCCTCGACATTCTCTCGGCCGCGGCCGCGCCGCTGGCGGAGCATCGGGGGCGCAATCGGCAGGAGCAAGGCGATTCCCGCGCGGTCGATCATCGAGACCGGGCTAGGAGGACGTCGGCGGGGTCGCGGGCGCGGCGCCGCCGCTGACCCGTTGAAGCATGATCCGCGTCAGGACCTTCGAGACCCCCTGCATGTCGAAGATCGCCTCGTTCAACGCCTCGCGGGAATCGCCCGTGGCGATCTCCCGGGAGCGCTTCAGCGTCTCCTCGATCCGCTCTCGCTCGTCCGGGGCCAGCGCTTCCCCGAACTCGGCCAGGACGCGCTCGTTGGAAGCGAGCATCCCCTCCAAGCGATTGCGCACCTGGGCGAGCTCCCGGCGCTGGTGGTCCGCCTCCGCGAAGGCGGAGGCCTCTCGGATGATTCGATCGATCTCGCCCTGCGACAGCCCGCCCGCCGGGTTGATCTGGATTCCCTGCGCCTTCCCGGTCGCGAGATCTCGCGCCGACACGTTGACGATTCCGTTGGAGTCGATGGCGAAGGTGACCTCGATCTGGGGAATGCCGCGAGGAGCGTTCGGGATGCCGAGCAGCTCGAAACGCCCGAGCGACTTGTTCTCCTTGGCCACCTCCCGCTCTCCCTGGAGGACATGGATCTCGACGACGGACTGGTTGTCGGCGACGGTCGTGAAGACCTTGGTGTTCTTGGTCGGGATCGTCGAGTTGCGCTCGATCAGCTTTTCGAACAGGCCGCCGTGCGTCTCGATGCCGAGCGACAGGGGCGTGACGTCCAAGAGCACCACGTCCTTGATCTCGCCCTTGAGCACTCCTCCCTGGATCGCGGCGCCGATCGCGACGACTTCGTCCGGGTTGATCTCCCGGTTGGGCTCCCGACCGAAGAGCTCGGCGACCATGCGCTGCACCTTGGGCGTTCGGGTCTGGCCGCCCACCAGGATGACCTGATCCACGTCGGAAGGCTTCAGCCCCGCCGATTGCAGGGCATCCAGACAGGGCGCCGCCGTGCGATCGATCAGGTCGGCGACCAACGCTTCCAACCGATCCCGTGTCAGCGTCCGGTTGATGTGCTTGGGCCCCGAGGCGTCGGCGGAGATGAACGGCAGGGTGATCGTGGTTTCCGTCGCGGTCGACAGCTCGCACTTGGCCTTCTCGGCGGCTTCCTTCAGGCGCTGCAGCGCCATGCGGTCCTGCCGCAGGTCGATGCCCGTCGCCTTCTTGAAGTCGTCGAGGAGCCAGTCCATGATCTTCTTGTCGAAGTCCTCGCCGCCCAGGTACGTGTCGCCGGCCGTGGCCTTGACCTCGTAGATCCCTTCGCCCAGCTGCAGGATCGAGATATCGAACGTTCCGCCTCCGAGGTCGTAGACGGCGACGACCTCGCTTCCCTTCCGCTCCAAACCGTAGGCGAGCGATGCGGCCGTGGGCTCGTTGATGATGCGAAGCACCTCGAGCCCGGCGATCCTCCCGGCGTCGCGCGTCGCTTGCCGCTGGGCGTCGTCGAAGTAGGCGGGCACCGTGATGATCGCCTCGGTGATTTCCTCGCCGAGGATCTCCTCGGAAAACTCCTTGATCTCCTTCAGGATGAAGGCGGAGATCTCCTCCGGGCTGTACTCGCGCCCGCGGGCGCGGATCTTCACGTCGCCGTTGACCGCCCGAACGATCTCGTAGGGAAGGACCTCCCGGGCGTGTTGCGTCTCTTCGGATTCGAACTTCCGCCCGACCAGCCGCTTGACGGCGAAAACCGTGTTCATGGGATTGGTGATCGCCTGGCGTTTGGCGATCTGGCCGACGAGCCGCTCGCCGTCCTCGGTGAATCCGACGATCGACGGGGTCGTGCGGCTCCCCTCGCGGTTCGTCAAGACCTGCGGGGTCACGCCCTCGACGACGGCCGCACAGCAGTTCGTGGTCCCGAGATCGATGCCGAGGATCCTGCCCAAAAAGCCTCCTGACAGACACCCAACGAGGGGGCCGGAGAGAAACTCTGTCCGGCGTTGCTGTTACGGAGCTATTTTACCCCGGTTCCGGGCCGGCGCCCGACGAAGGACGGGGCCGACCGGTCCACCAAGGAGACCTCACGAGGTCTCGTCGGGATTCTCCACCGCCGATTCCCGCTCGCGAACGGATACCTTCACCGCAGCCGGCCGCACGAGCCGGTCGTTCAAAACGTATCCCTTCTGGAGCACCTCGACGATGCTGTTGGGCACGATCTCCTTGGTGGCCTGTGTCGCCACCGCCTCGTGCCGATTCGGGTCGAACGGGCCCGTGGTTTCCACCTCCTCCAGGCCGTAGCGCCTCCAGAGGTCCATCAACTGCCGCCGAATCAGCCCGATGCCCTGCCCGAAATTGCTCTTGCGCTCCTCGGGCGAGGCGTGAGCCATCGCCCGCTCGAGATTGTCCAGGATGGGCAGGAAGTCGCGGGCCAGGTCCATCAGGGCCGAGCGGAAGTGCTCCCGCTTCTCCCGCTCGGTGCGTTTGCGGATGTTGTCGAACTCCGCGAGCTTTCGAAGATGGCGGTCCTTGAGCTCCTCCAGGTCCTTCTCCACCGACCGGAGCTTCTCCTCGGCCGCCAGGATCGCGGAGCGCTCCTCCTCGGCCAGGGCCTCCTCGAGGCTCTGCCCCGAGTCTTGCAATTCGAGAGTGCCGTCATCGGTGTCGGGTGCCAGCCGGTCGGGGGGATTCTCGCGGTCTCTCATTCTTCGTCCGTCTTGGACACCGGCGCCTCGCGCCCCTCGAGGCGGTCCGAGAGCGCCCGGCCCAAGAGCTCCACGACCGGGATGACGCGGGGATACTCCCGCCGCGCAGGCCCAATGACTCCGAGCATTCCCGTCAGTGTCTCTCCCGAGCGGTAAGACGTCAAGACCGCAGACAGGCGCGGATCCTCCGTCACCGCGTGCTCGGACCCCAGGACGACACAGGTCCCCGGCGCCTCCAGGTAGCGCGCGAAGAGCGAAAGCAGTCGCGCCTTCTCGTCGAAACTGTGGAGCACCTTGCGCAGAGTCTCGACGTCGGAGAACTCCGGCTTGTCCAGCAATTGCGCCGTGCCCTCGACGTAGATCCTTTCCTCCGGTTCGTGCCGTTCGAGCGCCCGTTGCGCGAGGCCGCGAGCGCGCTCGAACATCCGGTCGCAAGCCGCGCGTTCTTCGGCCAGGTCCTCGAGCAGCTTGCGCCGCACTTGCTCGAGCGTGAGTCCTCCGTAGTCGCGGGTCAGCTGCGCGCTGGCCGCTTCGAGTTCCGTCTGCGAGTACTCGACGTCGGTCTCGAGGACCCGTGAGATGACGACGTCCGGCTCGTTGACCTGAACGACGAGGATCTTGTGCGGGGCGACCGAAAGGAACCTCAGGCTCTTCAAGACCGTGTGGAGCGCGTCGGGCGCCACGACGAAGCCGACTTCCCCCGCAAGCTCTGCGAGCAGCCTCGAGGCTGCCTGAAAGAGCCGTGTGATGTCGCCTCCGGCGGAGGCCAGATCCGAGTCCACCTGCTCGCGCAGGTCGAAGGCCACCTTGCGGTGACGCATCAGCTCGTCGATGTAGAAGCGGTAGGCCCGGTCGGTGGGTACCCTCCCCGCCGACGTGTGCGGCTGCGTCAAGAAGCCGCCGTCGGTCAGGTCGGCCATGATGTTGCGGATCGAAGCGGGAGAGAGCCCGAAGCGGCTCGACTTGAAGAGCGTCCGCGAAGACACCGGCAACCCCGTGTCCACGTGGACCCGGATGATTTCCCGGAGGATGGCTCGGGCTCGAGTGTCGAGGGTCTTGTTCACGATCTCTCGGGATCTCTGGCACTCTCGGACCTCGAGTGCCAGGACTCACGGTAGCGGCCCCGCGGCGGGTAGTCAACAGGCAACCGACGGCGCCCTCCGGGTTGGGCCGCCAACCCTCGGCAGGCTCGCCGGTTGCAACTGAACGGCCGCACGGGAGCAAACGGAGCCAAGGGGACCGCAGACGAGGGAAACGGGCCTGCTCGAGGCCGGACTGGAATTCCCGCTCGCGCCTTCCGAGAACCGGCGCCTATAGACTGACCGCGTGGCCGGGGACCGCATTCTTCAGTCTTCCCTGCTTCTCGTCGGCCCGGGAAGAGCGGGCATGGCCCTTGCCCGTTCCTGGGTCCGCGCGGGCGGAAGACTTTCGGGGATCGTGGCCCGCACTCGCGAGACCGCATCGTCTGCGGCGACGGAGCTCGGAACCTCGCCTCAGTCGCTCGAGACGGTCGATCCCGCCTGCGACCTCCTGGTTCTCGCCGTGCCGGACGATCGGATTGCCTCCGTGGCGGCCGAGTTGGCAAGGCGCACGAATTGCCGGTTCGCCTTCCACCTCTCGGGAGCGCTGCCGGCCGCGATCCTCGCGCCGCTGTCCCGGCAGGGAGTCTCCCTCGGGTCTCTTCATCCGCTGCGCGCCTTCACGGGAGATCCTCGGGAGACCTGGCGAGATGCCCTCGTCGCGATCGAAGGGGAACCCGACGCCGTCGAAGCCGGCGAGCGGCTGACGGCCGCGCTCGGAGGCCTCGGGCATCGAATTGCATCCGAGTCGAAGCCGCTTTATCACGCGGCGGCGACGCTCGTGGCCGGAGGCTCGATGGCGCTGCTCTCGATCGCGGTGAGAGCCGCCGCCGACGCGGGCCTTCCGGAGGCGGAGGCGCGTCCCGCGCTCGCTCGGCTGGCTTCTGACGCGCTGGCCGCGGCCGCCCTTCGGCCCCTTCGCGAAACTTTCACGGGCCCGGTCGCGCGCCGCGACGCGCGAACCGTGCGCGCGCACCGCGCCGTCCTGGCCGGCCGCCCCGATTTCTGGGACCTCTATCGCCGGCTCGCGAGGGAGACGCTGCTCGCGACAGCCGGCCGCGGCGCCGAGGAGGAGATCGGCTCGATTCTCGACGAGCCGCAACCGATGAGAAGGCCGTAGGGGCCGCAGCGCGCGGCCTCTCGGCCCGGGCCGCGGCGGCCTCCGATG
>Ga0335085_10003638_pt1 | contig 26438 bp, 24 predicted proteins | sample Lox_Sample_45_FD_206712 | JGI IMG/M metagenome (GOLD analysis project Ga0335085, IMG submission 206712) | Soil microbial communities from Loxahatchee National Wildlife Refuge, Florida, United States - Lox_Sample_4.5 | ecosystem: Environmental > Terrestrial > Soil > Wetlands | place: USA...
AATCAGGGGATTCAGAAACGCAAAAAATTGTGTCACGCTTGCTTTCCAAAGTTTGGCATTCCAGGGTATGGGCTTCATGGGCCCATGCTATGCCCTTTGAAGGAGAAATGCAAAAACTACTTAACATAGTCATACTAGCCCCCGGGTGGTCCAACTGGTGAGCGGGTAGCACAGCGCCGTCTGTGGCCGCAACCAAACGGGTTCCGATGGCCACTGTAGCTGTGACCGTAAGCTTTTCCTTCGATGACGAACTGGAACACGGGAATCCTATACGCAAGGTATAGGAGCAGGTGTCAGGGGCCGGACTCGGCATTCGGGACTCGGGGCTGGGCATTTTGTTTCTGATAACTGAAAACTGAGGACTGAACACTTATCTTTAGCGTGGTCCCCCCATCCGGTTGACGGCGTGCGGTTGTCGTACTCGTTTCGGGCATGAGAAACACCCGCGGTCAGAACTCCACTGACCGCGGCTGCTGGCTTTCAAAGTGCGCTGACTTGCACTCAATTTGCCTTAAGCTCCCGCTCGGCTTGAAGCCAGTCCCCGACTTCGTCGCCAGGGTTGGGGCCTCGTTGGAGGTAGATTTCGTAGGCACGGAGCCTCAAGTCGTTCTCCGTGATGGCCGACTGCTTGAGCTTGACTTTCTGAGGGGCAGGAAGAGGAGCCCGTTGCCGCGTCGTTGCTTGGCGTTCCATAGGTAACACATCCTTTCAGTTCGGTAGGGTTTCGATAAGAAGCGGGTAGCGAAGAGTTAGCCGTAGTTTGCCCTACTCTGCGGTTTCCAGCACAATAAAAATCTCGCTAACATCCCAGGGCGAATAGCTTCGGAAGAACAGGGGCTAGCGCATTCGCCAGCCCCCGATGCAACTTCGGCTTCGATCGGGCTTTCCTCAGGCCGCCTTCGCCTTAACCGCGATTGCCGGCGTTGCCACGTTTACCTTGATCTGCTTCGGCTTGGTTTCCTCGCGCTTCGGGATATGCAGCGTCAGCGCGCCATTCTGATAATCGGCGTTGATCTCCTCCGATTTCACGGAGTTGGCCAGCGAAAAGCTCCGAGTGAACGAACCATAGGCACGTAGGATGCGCAGGTAATTTTCCTCGTTCACTTTCTTTTCAAACTTGCGTTCGCCGCGAATGGTAAGGATGTTATTATTGATGCGATATTGTCAACAATTAAGAACATTATCTCTGGTAGGATGATTATATACATAACATTGAGTTAATGCAAGCTTCGCGTCCTGCTTTGTAGTACTGCCAGCGGGCCGCGCACTGCCCTTGTGGCGTGGGCTCATCCTTCGATGACAAACGGGAACACGGGGGGCTGGCGCAAAGCGCAGTTCTGAAGCCCCCGCCCAAGATTGAAACCAAGCGGAGCCGGGTAAGGCATTAGGGATTCGGGGATGAGGGTTAGAGATTCGGGGTTAGGGACGCCGAACAACTCGCTCCGGACGCCGGGACTAACTGTTAGCTGTCGGCTGTGAGCTGTCAGCCGGTTCCTGACCAATGATTCCTTGGTGCGGGCAGTTGGACAAGGTATAATGCTTCTTCTTTCTAATCCCCAGAGCAGGGCCCAGTTTACAGCGCGAGGAGGAATCTCCGTGCGTCGCATGCCTCTACTCGTAATATGCTTGTTGCTTGCCGTCAATACCCAGTCCCAGCCCCCCACACACTTCGACGGGAAGACCTGGTGGGCTTATGTGAAGGTCCTTGCCGCCGACGATATGGAAGGGCGCGAAACAGGCAGCAAGGGGCAGCAGGCGGCGGAAGCTTATGTGGTTGCCCAATTGCAACAGGCGGGGCTGCAGCCCGCCGGGAACAATGGCTTCTATCAACCTGTGAAGTTCCAGTCCCGCCAGATTGTCGAGAAGGACTCCACCCTCACTCTTATTCGCGACGGGAAACCGGAGCCACTCACCCTGGGCGAAGATGCCTACTTCGGCACTCGCGTCGATCTCGCCCCGGAGGTGGAGGCTCCGCTGGTGTTTGTGGGCTACGGCCTGACTGTCCCCGAACACAACTACGACGACCTCGCTGGCCTGGATCTCAAGGGGAAGGTCGCAGTCTTTGTAATGGGCTCCCCCTTGGAGATACCGGGCGCATTGGCCGCCCACTATCAATCGGTCGCTGAACGCTTGAAAGCTTTTCGCAAAGCCGGGGCCCTCGGCATCATTAATATTCCCAATCCTGCTTCCATGGACATTCCCTGGTCACGCATGTCCGCGAACCGCACCCACGTCAGCATGACTTTGGCTGACCCGAATTTCGACGAAAGCGCAGGCGAAAAGCTTGCCGTCATCTTCAATCCTGCCCATGCCGAACAGCTTTTCACCGGCTCCGGACACAGTTTCGAGGAGATCGCCGCCCAGGCAAAAGAGCGTAAGCAGCTCCCACGGTTCCCCCTGGAGGTTTCCATCAAGGCTACCGCCAAACTTGCGAAGGAGGATTTACAATCCGCTAATGTGATTGCCAGGCTGCCGGGCAGCGATCCCACGCTGAAGGGCGAGTACGTCGTGCTTTCAGCCCACATTGACCACGTCGGTGTCGGCGAGCCCATCAATGGCGACCGCATTTACAACGGCGCTATGGACAATGCCTCCGGCTGCGCCGTGCTGCTGGATGTGGCCTCTTCCCTCAAGAAATCCAAAGAGACATTCAAGCGCTCACTGCTATTTGTTTTCGTGACCGGCGAAGAAAAGGGACTTCTGGGCTCCCGCTACTTTACCGCATATCCCACCGTCGATCCGAAATCCATGATTGCGGACATCAATATCGACATGTTCCTTCCCATTCTTCCGTTGAAGCTGCTCACCGTGTGGGGCCTGGCCGAATCCGATCTCGGGGATGAAGTCCGCCAGGTGGCTGAAGCCCGCAGCATCAGCGTCCAGGCCGACCCCGAACCGCAGCGAAACGTCTTCATCCGCAGCGACCAATACAACTTTATCCGCCACGGAATTCCCGCGTTGATGATGAGCGTTGCTCCTGATCCAGCTTCCCCCGAACAGAAGCAGCTATTCAAAGAATGGCTGACCCATCGTTATCACGCGCCTTCCGACGATCTTGAACAGCCCGTAGATCTGTCAGCCGCCGCGCAGTACGAAGAAGTGATCCGTGGCCTGATGATTTTCGTTGCCAACAACGGCCGCAATCCGCAATGGAAGGCCGACAGTTTCTTCCGCCGCTACTCCGAAACCCCGAGCCAGTATTGAGACCATCGCGGGCGTGCGCAGAGCCCACCCCTGGCGCCATAGCCAAGATTGAAATCAAGCCAAGCCTATCGGTAGTCAGCCCGCCAATCGGGCGTAAGATCGTAGCCCATGGCGCGAGCCATGGGAGAATCGCCCCCCAGCGAGCCCCGGGGCAAAAGAGATCACGACCCAATGCGACGCCCGAGCACCACTTTTCTTGGTCTGTCGGAAATGGGTGATGATGAGAAGCTGCCGCAAAGATTGCTTCTTTCGCCCCGGGGCTTGCGGGATTTTCTTCGGTTCATTTACCCCCCGCTTACGCTGTGGGATACGGTCTTTCGCCCGCTTTGCGGGCTGAGATAGCAAGCGGCGGCCACCGTTCGTTGCCCGCTGGGGCAAACGTGCTGTTGCCGTAGCGGTATCGGACATGAGAAAATCCCACGGTCAGCACGGCCCTCACCGTGGGTACCCACTTTGCAACTGGCAACAAACGTTGCATGAGGTTTCTACAATGAATATCGTCCTGGTTCACGGGATACTCGGCTTTCGTGAGAAGTTTGGCGTAGAATACTTCCGCGGGGTCGCGGAACATTTTCGCGAGAAGGGTATAGCCGTTCTTGTTCCAGAACTTGACCCGACTCAAGGTATCGAGTTCCGAGGGAACCAGTTGTGCGACCAGATTAATTCCGCCTTTGCTGGCGGTTCTCTGCGCCCACAAGAGAAAACCCATATCATTGCCCACAGCATGGGGGGACTTGATAGCCGTTATATCCTTTCCCCTGTCAGCGGTAAGCAGATCGGCGGCCCAGTCCTATCGTTGACGACGATCTCAACGTGTCATCGGGGCTCCCCCATTGCGGACATCCTCGACAAGCCCAGCGATTTGTTTCCGTTCCCGCACCTTCCGTTCAATCCGGCCGGCAATCCCATCACCGATGTGGCCCTTGCTATCGGAATTTCACTTAACGGCCTGCGAGATCTTACCACCGCCTCGTGCCAGAGGTTTTCGGCAACCTACACAGACAATCCGCAAGTTACTTATTTTTCTTTTGGCGGAAGTGGCCGTGCGGGCTTTCTAAAGACGGCCGCCCCTTTTCTATTGTTTCATGCTTACATCTATGCTCAAACCGGACAAGCGAGTGATGGACTCGTCACCGTCGGTTCGGCCGCGTGGGGAAGGTTTGACGCCAACACGTGGCCCTGCGATCATGCCGAGGAGATCGGCTACAATCTGGACAACCTCCTGTCATTACCCGCATTCCCGTACCTCGCGAAGTATGATCAGATCGTGGCCACAGTGAGTGCGCTCTAGTAAAGGCGCAGTTACAAACGACGTCCCTCGTCGGCCGGGAGAGGGATGGGAACAGGTGGTGCACGCGGGATACGGGGTGGGGGGATCGGGGCTCGGAACTAACTCTTAGCTTTCGGCTGTTCTGTCAATAACAAGGGCATACTCGAGTATACTGTTCAGGTCCAGGCAATCCAAACAAAAATCCGGCTATCGAAGGAGAAACCATGAAATGCATGATCGTGTGGAAGACCGTGCCCGGCAGGTACAAACCGGCAGTCGAGAGTTTTCTCCAGGGAGGCGGCGCGGTGCCGCCGGGGATCAAAACCGTGGGCCGTTGGCACACACCGGGTTCAACCCTGGGGTGGCACCTCGTGGAGGGGAACGACCTCACAGCGCTAGCGCAGCACGTGGCCGAGTGGGCGGACCTATTGGAAATAGAAACCTATCCGGTCATTGAGGATGCCGAGGCCGGGAGTGCAGCGTCCAAAGTGTATGGAAAGTAGTCGCCTCATCTTTTTTACGATCGTCAAATTGCCATAACACCCATCGACCGCATGTTAACTGATGTGCGCCACCGCGGGTGTGGATGTGCCGAATGAGCGCCTAGCTCACGGCCACTGCTATGGTGACCGTGGGTTTCCCCCCGATCCCCAACTGGGACAAGGGAATACCGTGCGCAAGGGATGCGATCATTATCAGGAATGACAAAACCTCGCGGTCATGGCGACAACGGCCGCCGCTCACTCGGTATAGCCGATCATGTAGATTCCCAGGAGGACTGCGAACACTGCCCACAGCACCGCGCCAAGCCGTCCTTTGAGGCGTCCGGTGTCTCCCAGGAGTTTGGCCGCCGCGAGGCCGAACCCCATAAGGGAAAACCACATGTGCTCGCGACGGACGACATCCATGGAGGCCATCATCCGCTGCATGGCCGGGCTCGCGGCTACCGCAGGATCCTTCATCTGCTCCATCATGTTGGCCATTGCCGCGCCCCCATGCTTGTGGAAGAAAAGGAAGATGCCGCCGAACACGGCGAGCGCCGGCAGCGCATACTTTTGAAAAAATGGTGGCAGGCGATCGGCGGCACGGAGCAGCTCAATGATCGCCATGGCCAGAAGCAGCAGCAGGAAGATGCGGTGCTGAAAAACCTCGGGGTCTTTGAGGCTCGCCCAAAGGCCGATGGGACCGGTCGGCCAGGCCTCCGGATCGTTCCTCAGAAAGAGGAATTCCACCAGGGCAAAGAGCATGAGGGACGGAACGAATCGCCCCCCTGTCCGCCGCGGCCATTGCAGCCCTGCGATCAATGCAGTAAGTCCCCACAAAAGCAGGAGCCAACCCGCGCCGCGATGGTTGAAGATCGACCATTCGGCGTCAGACCAATGGGGAATGTTGCCTTTTTCCATGGTATCCATGGATGCGTGATCATGCTGCATCCCTCCCATATCCATGCCCGCGTGTTGCTGGGACCCGGCGGCGCTCGGCGGCGGTGCCGGCGGCGTGGAGGTTTGCGCCTGGAGGAAAAATGGCGCGCCAAGTGCCAGAACGATTGCTATCTTGAGAATGACCTGCCGCATGACGTGTCTCCCCGTTCAGGTTGTGTGTCGCGCGAATCTTCAGGCTTTGAGGGCAGCGTATATGAAAACACGCAGATCATCAACCGGCGCGTTGGCCACGAGTTGCGAGCCATGGTCAGTGCCCTCACGACCGCGGGCTTTTGCTTTCGATGACGAACAGGAACCTGGGTATCGGGCGCACACATTGGTTCTCATGTATGTGTCCCATCCACAGCCTCGACCTCACGACATCTGAGCCAACCCCCAAGTACAGGGGTGACCGAGCTCATAAAAGGCATTGTATGCGCCACCCGCGGCACGTTCTGCCCATTCAGCGAAATGAAGGACCAGCCATGATGGTTGGCATCCGCCTTGAGCATGGACTGGCGGCTTTAAGGTGCGTCTCAGGGGCAAAACCCTGGGCGGCCCATCGCGCAGTCAGTCCTATTTTGACCTTATCGCGGACCTCATCGCTGGTTCGCCCCATGAAACAAACTCTGCGATCAGGGCGAGCACCCAGATGTACCACGGAATCGGATCATGATAGTGAAACTGCAGAATGACACAGACGATAAAGAGCAGACCTGCCAACATGATTCCTCCTCAATGAGGGTAAAGTCCCAAGCTTTTCAATCGGAACTTCCATTTTCAACTTTCGACCGGCCGATAACATACACTTGACCGCCATTGAATGCAATTATCTGCGGCCACGGTCACAGCATTCGTGCCCGCGGGCTTTTCCTTCGATGGGGAACTGGAACACGGGAATCGGTTTGGGACTGGGGATTGGGTTCCAGGTGTCAGGGGCGGGACCCGGTACTCACAAATCGGGCATGAGAAAGTCGCACGGTTAAGACGGCACTGTCCACGGCTACCCACCCCCATCAAGTCAAATATTGCTCATCCCACCATCGATCAAGAGTTCGCTACCAACCGTGAACGCAGACTCGTCGGAGGCGAGGAAGACGATCGCATGGGAGACCTCGCTGGGGTTGCCGAAGCGCCCAACAGGGACTTGGCTCTGAATGGAAGCGGCCACGGTTTTGAGATCGGCTTCAGAAAAGCCGAGCTTGCTATAGAGGGAGGTGGAGATCGGACCGGGGCTGACAGCGTTCACACGGATACCGCGCGAGATCAGCTCTCCCGAGAGGGTACGGGCAAGGGAGAGGAGCGCAGCCTTGGTGGCTCCGTAGACACTCGTGTTCGGCATGCCGATGTGCGCGTTGACAGATGCGTTGAGTACAATGGACGCGGGATTCGCGAAGATCGGCAAAAGAGCTTGGATAAGGAAATAGGGTCCCTTCACGTTGACCGCGAAGGAACGGTCAAACGCGGCCTCATCCCACTGCTCGACGGGCTTGAGCTGGGCGATCCCGGCGTTGACGAACAGGATGTCGAGTCCTCCGAACGCTTGGTGAATTGTCTCTGCAACTTTCTTCTGATCCTCCACCTCACCCGCATCGGACGGGATAATCAGCACGTTGCCGCCGAGTTCTTTGCGCGCGGCTGCGAGAGTGGCCGGGTTTTTGCCGGTTATGGCGACACGGGCGCCTTCATTCAAGAACTGATGGGCGGTCTCGAGGCCGATGCCGCTGGTCCCGCCGGTAATGAGCCCACGCTTCCCGTTGAGCCTGTCCATGATCATCTCCTCCATTTCTGGGAAAATAATGGCCGCAGGTATTACGATTCTCGAATCCGGAAAAGGATGCAGCGCATCACGGTGCCACCAAGACGACCGCTCGTGACCGTGGGCTTTCCCCTCAGTGACGAAGTGGAACTCGGGAATCGGCTAGGGGCGCGGCACACGGTGTTCGGGCAAGGGACCTACTGTTAGCTGTCGGGTGTGGGCTGTTAGCTGGTTCCTTATAACTGAGAACTGACGGCTGAAGACTCTTCTTGAGCGCCGCCACCCATCCTGGTTGACGACGTGCGGTTGCCGTAACGATATCGGGCATGAGAAGATTTCATGGTCAGTGCGGGTCGCCACGGTGATCGATGGTTCGCCGTAAATTCTTTCTTAGAGTATCTAATGAAATCAGGGAGATGAACCCTCATGAATGCCGCTGTTGTCAGTGCCTTCGATGCGCCTCCTCGCTATAGCGTATTTGCCGAACCCGTCGCTGCCGAAGGAGAAAAGATTGTCGACGTAACCGCAGCAGGCCTCCACCCAATCGTGCGGGCACTGGCGAACGGGACTCACTACGGCAGTCCGGGAGAACTGCCGTTCATTCCCGGAGTCGACGGGGTGGGGCGGCTACAGGACGGCTCGCGCGTCTATTTCGGCATCGCGCGAGGACCGTTCGGCACTTTCTCCGAGCGTGCGCCAGCGGCCAGTGGGATGTGCCTGCGGCTGCCCGAGGGAATCAGTGACGTGACCGCCGCCGGAATTGCCAACCCGGCCATGTCTTCCTGGGTTGCACTTACGGTGCGTACGAGGTTTGTCGCGGGAGAAAACGTTCTCATTCTTGGCGCAACAGGCGTTGCCGGGCAGCTCGCAGTACAAATCGCCAAGCGTCTGGGCGCGCGACGCGTCATCGCCGCCGGTCGCAATCCCCGAGCGCTGGAGAAGCTCCAGGATCTGGGCGCAGACGCAATCGTATCGCTCGATCAGGAACATGAAGCGCTGGTGTCAACATTTCGTCGGCAGTGGGCAGAGGCAGGAGTGGATGTTGTACTCGACTATCTCTGGGGCCATCCTGCGGAAAGTGTGATGGAAGCGATCTCCCAAAAGGGACTCCGAATCGCTTCATCACGCGTCCGGTATGTACAGATTGGCGCGAGTGCAGGCAATCCGATCTCGCTGCGGGCGGATACCCTGCGCAGTTCCAGGCTCGAACTGCTCGGAAGCGGCTTCGGCAGCGCGTCCCTCGATGAGATCTGGCAGGCGCTTGCTGAGTTTTTCAAGGTGGCAGTGCAAAACCCCTTTCAGTACAATACAAGAACTGCGCCCCTGCGTGATATTGAAGCACTCTGGAACACCCCTGAACAAGGTGTGCGGCTGGTGTTCCAACCTTGATTCGTCATGAGCAAACCTGGGCGAAGCAGCCAGCACACGAGCGGGCAGCCATGGTTTCTGGCCTCGCGACCGGGGGCTTCTCCATTGGGGTGAACGGGAACACGGCAATCCCCTGCCCAGGGGATCGGTCCAACCGGCAGCGGAGCGCACCCAAGAGCAACCGTAGGGTTGCTTTTTATGTGGCGCTCAGCTAATATGCAACCCGGAGGTTGCATACAATGAATAACCAAATTGAGAAGCGCATTGAACTCAAGGCGCCGGTTTCGCGCGTTTGGCGGGCGTTGACGGATTACCGCGAATTTGGCGAGTGGTTTCAGGTGAAACTGGATGGCCCCTTCGTCGCGGGTCAGGTCTCGCGGGGCCACATCACCTATCCCGGCTACGAGCACATCAAGTGGGAGGCCGTCGTGCAGAAAATGGAACCCCAACGGCTCTTTTCCTTCACCTGGCACCCCTATTCCGTCGATCCCAAAATAGATTATTCGAAAGAAATTCCCACGCTCGTCGAATTCAGGCTGGAGGAGACGCCCACCGGCATCTTGCTCGTGCTCACGGAATCCGGCTTCGACAAGATTCCCAGCGATCGCCGTCTGGAAGCATTCCGCATGAATGACGGCGGTTGGACCGAGCAGATGAAGAACATCGCGAACCATGTCGCCCAAAAGTTGTAAAAGCCGGCCCCCTATGCGGGGAGTTCGGGCACAGGTATTTGCCGCCCTGGGGGACAGAACGCGGCTTGCGCTGGTGGCGAAGCTCTGTGGTGGGCAGCCTTGCTCGATCTCTCAGCTTACGGGTGGCTCGAAGCTCACCCGGCAGGCGATTACCAAGCATCTTCGAGTGCTGGAGAGGGTTGGAATCGTGCACAGCGTCCGGGCAGGGCGCGAGAGCCTGTTCAAATTCGATCCCGGGCCGATAGACGAAATCAAGGGCTACCTCGATTTCGTCTCCGCGCAGTGGGATCAGGCACTGTCCAGGCTAAAGTTGTTCGTCGAAGATTGAGTGGTTGAACGCTTTACAATGCTAAGGTGTCAATCCCGGTTCATGGCGCCGGATCACCAGGGCTGGTCCGCCAAATCTGGACGAGCTAGAATCCGCCGCCGCAGGCCGCCGGTACGGGAATTTGTTGATTTTTGTTTTCGTCGTAACACCAGCGGACCAGCGAATCCGGCGACTTGCCGGCGTTGGCCAAACGGAGATCATCAAGGCTCAGTTCCCTGAAGTCAAACCGGATTGATCCGTCGGATAGAACCGTCCCCAGCAGGTAACCATAGACATCGGTCTTGGCAATGCTCCCGAGCCCGACTCCCGGAGGCAACCTATAGCGCACTGCTCCGGCGGTGCCGACGATCCATCCCGGCAGAACTTGATCCTTCCAATACGGCGTCCGATAGACATCATCCATCACAAAGTGGGAATGGCTGGCGAGAACATAGACTTTCTTGCCCGCCTTCTGCAGGTTCCAGAGGAGGTTGTAAACTTCGCGACCACTGGAAAGTCCCTCGGGCGAGTCGCACATGCTGTGGCTAAATCCCTTGCTTCCCGGCAGGGCTTCGTGCATGCCCACCACGACGGTCATCACCGAAGTGGAATTCTGGTCGTCAGCAATGCGGGCCCGGGCCCAGTCCATTTGCGCCTTATCAAAGGCATTCCCCGTGGCATTGTCGACCGATATGAAATCGACCGAGTCCATCGCCCAGTGAAAGTAGGAGCGAGCCCCGCCAGCCGAGTCTTTATCCCGGTCGCGCTGGGCGCGAAGCCGTGGGCTGTTCAGATAGCCATCGAATTGGGTAAGGTAAGCCTCGCGGGTCTTGGGTGAAATTGTTTCATGATTGCCAATGCCAAGGAATATTTCCAGCGTACCGAAAGGACGGAGTTGGTGCTCGATGAAATCCGGCCACGCCTTAGCGAGGTAAGAACTGATCGTAAGGTGCGGCACGTCGAGTTGCAGGCTGGCAGGGGGAACCATGTCCTCGTCGAAGTCATAGATGGCGCGAAAGTCGCCAAGATGCCAGTAAAATCTTGCCCCGTCCTTCAGCACCCCCTTGGCGATGGCGGGCATAACGATGTCGCCGCAATTACGGGAATCGCCCGAGACAGCAAACTTCCAGACGGGCTCGGGGGGGGTCTGCGCCAGACATGACAAACTACAAACCAGAAATAGTGGCAGCAACCTTTTCATAGAAATCTCCATTGTTCCCGCCCTCGCTTTCTTGCAGTTTCCCGCGACCTCCTGCTCCAGCGTGCAGCACCGCCAGCGACGTCTTAATTTGGCATGTATAGTAACGCGTTTTCAAAAGAATCGGCGCGGTAAAGTAGCGCCTAGCAACGACAGCGGACCGCACCGAGACCTTTGTGTGACGGTGAATAGTGAGTAGCAAACGCGCGATTTGAGCAAAAGGAATTTGCGCGGGAGTGCTTCTCAAGCTCACGCCAATCCGTATCATAAAGATAATCTATGGGCAAAACCATTGCCAGATCCTTGGAGTGTTGCTAACAATGGAAGTGTTGGGGTTGTACCAAGTTCAAATCTGAATCCAAGACCGAAGCGGCTTTCCCACACAATTGCGGCGGCGTCTTCGTAGACTTCAGCTTGAACAACTTTTCCGGGATTCCCGGCCTTAAGGAGATGCATGAGCAACCAACTGCAAAACCATTTAGAACTCCCTTACAACGAACTGGAGGAATTGAATCTGCATGCCAAGGAGCAGCGGCTCAATCGTGTTCCCATAGAACAAATTCAAGCAGAGCGCCTTAAGTACCTTGCAGAAGAGAAACGAATTAAGGCCGTGACCGTGCTTTTCAGCGACCTGGAAGGCCGGCTGCACATGCTCGATTACGACAAGAAGTTCTTCATCAAGAGTTGGGATAACCTCACTTTCGACGGCTCTTCGATTCGCGGCTTTGCGGCGCAACACGAGAGCGACCTGCGGCTCGGAATCGATTGGCCAGCCTTCTATTGGGGACCTTCCGACGTCTTTGGGCCGGGGAAGGTCATGGTCTTCGGCGAGGTCATCGATAAAGACGGGAAGCCTTATCCCGCCGACCTTCGCGCCGTGCTGAAGGCCTACGCCAATGCTCTGTATAAGAAAGAAGGCTACACCCTCAATGCCGCCAACGAAATTGAAGGCTTCATCTTCAACGGCGTTGACGCCGAGCGGCACTATCACGAAACGGGCAAATTCGAGTATGTCAGCATGGGCGGGTATTACCACTCCCTTCCCGGCGACATACTGCGCACGTTCATCGATCGCGCCGCGGAGGTGCAGAGGGCGATGGGGTTCCAAAATGAGAAGGACCACCCGGAAGTCGCTCCTTCGCAATTCGAAATCAACTACGGCTATGCCGAAGTGGTGGCCGCCGCCGACCAGATCCAAATTTACAAACTTATCTGCCGGCAGATTGCCACCAGGATGGGTCTTACGGCATGCTTCCTTCCCAAGCCGATCGTAGGTGTGAATGGCACCGGTATGCACTCCAACGTGTCAATAATGAAGGACAACAAAAACGTGTTTTGGGACCCGCAAGGGTTGGAGAAAATGAGCCCCTTGGCCTGGCAGTTCGTTGACCGGATCCTGACCCACGGCAACGACCTCTGCTTGATCTTTAACTCCAGCGTTAATGCTTATCGCCGTCTCGACCCGCATTTCGAGGCCCCGAACCAGCTCAAAGCCTCGGCCGTGGATCGCGGCTCGATGGTCCGAATTCCTCTCGGTAATTCGCGTAGCGCGCGGTTGGAAGTCCGCGCCGTCGCTCCCGATGCCAATCCGTACCTGTTGCTGTACTCGATTTTCAAGACCGGTATTGAGGGTGATATCGCCAATGTGGAGAATCTTCGTAGTGCCCATCGATACCTGCCCGACAATATCTACGATGCCATTAAGCACTTCAATAAGGCAGATTGGACGACTAAGCTCCTCGGTGAAGACGTGAAAGGCAGGTTTGCTGACTTGAAGAAGGCATCTGCTGACCGCTGCCCACGATTGCTCGGGACCGTGGTCAAAGCACCTGAGGTGCAGTTCCACCACGAAGTCTATACGCAATTTCTGTGGAACATGTTTTAGAAGGCTATCCTCCCAATCGACATAGGTAAGCGGTCACCCGCTTTTCCTGCCACACCACCTTACATACGGGTCGCGTGTGCGGCGGTTGAGGGGGGTGAGCGATGAATTAACTGTGAATCGCGGAATGCCGAGCGCGTCGAATGCCCTCCGTTCGATGCTGATCCCTCGCGCCCGGCTCGTCCGTTCGCGGGCTCATTCCCCAACCCGCTGCCCCGCCTTGGGCGCCATCCGCCTTGCAGTTTTCGCTCGCGGGGGAAACGGAAACCCCGGAATTTCCCTTCCCCTGGCCGGGCTCCCGCCCTCTTCGACTCGTTCCCCGGAAGCGTGAGCTGCACACGTCGTGAAGGGGACTTCCCCCCCAGCTGTCGAACATGCTCGGCACACCAAAAAAAACCCGGCGAGCATTGCCCGCCGGGTAAAGCGAAGATGAGTGGAAGAGCTACTGGCTAATTGCCACTCCGTTAAAGGCGGCGACGTTGATTGGGTTTGACGTCGCCACAGGTGTGAGGTCGCCGTAGGCGTCGATCGCGAAGACGGTGACATAACCCTCCCCGCCGGCAGTGTAAATGACGGCAAGCCACTTGCGATCGCGGGAGACCGTAATGTCCGTTGGCGTGCCCGGCAAGGGTATCGATTTGTAAAACACCCCCCCTTGGCTGTCGCTGAAAAATATGGAGATGGCTTGGCCCGGAGAATTGCCCGTATACCAGGCGCTCCCCGGTCCTTTAGCCACCCAGCAGGGGGCGTTGCCGGGATACGGTGGTGTCGGCCCGGCGATCGGGAAAACATTTTGCTTCTCGTCCACAATAGCGAAGCTGTCGGCACTGTGGGCCGGAGTGAATCCCAGAATGTCTCCCCAGAACGCGGCTCCCAGCGGGGTATTGTTCGCCACGCTGGGGAGCATCACAGGGGTACTCGCCCCGCTGAGCGCCCCTTGGGGCGTCAGCGGCAGTTGTAAGACAGAGCCTGACTTCAGGGTAACAGCCGCCCACTTCTTACCGACCACTATCTGCGCCGCCGAAGTATCGGCGAGACCGACAACCCCTCCATCAACAATGCCCGAAGGCCACGCGTGACTCTCAGCGCAATTCGTGCCGACCACGAAGAGATGTTCGGCTGTAAGCGCGACCGAATCGGGGTTCAAACAGCCACGTGACAGCTTTATCCTACGCCCCATGCTGATGAAGTCGTCATCCCGCACCAGTTGGCTGACGCTATTTGATCCGTAGTTTGCTACCGCTCCGAGATCGTCGCTGAACTGTACAACTCCAGCGTTGCCGCTCGCGCCGCCATTACCACCTGTCGGCAACATGTCCGCCAAGGATAACGAAGGCGTTCCCATTGTATCCAGCTTGAACACGACCACTTCGTTGCCGTTCGCGTTATTCGTGCTCGTGAGCACGAACACGCTACGTCCTTCCGCACCTGCAACCGCCCATGCGGCTGCGAGAAAAATGACCGCCAGCATACCGCCGGCGCGACACAGTTTCATTTTCAAGATAGTGTCCTCCTTTATCGAATTGGCATTTCGAATATCCCAAGCCCATTGCGGCTGTTGCCGCCGGTGCCCCCGGTGAATCGGTCAGCAGTTGCCCCACACTTTGGAAATACCATTGATGTTCGTTTCTATTCCCGGGAATAAAACAATTTGATACGTGCTGGTTCCAAACCAGGGGAAAGGTCGTAGGGTAGGAAAGATGCGCCCGCAGGTAGCACAGCGCGGTGTGGCCGCAAAAGAAAGTCAAAACGCAAAAGGTAAAAGTGAAAAGCCGCCCCAGACGGCGGCTGCCGGTTGTTGAGCCCAAAGGGGCGACATCCGGTGGACTTCCGGACGACGCGATGGCATGTACGAACATCCTGATGCCGCCCCTGCCGGGGCTGGGAGATCGTTCTGTCTGCCCTTTTACCCACGGCTTCGCCATGGGCTACAGGATGTCGCCGCTACGCGGCTTAAGGTGATGCCGATGCCGTTAGGTCAGAGCTTTGGGGCCGATGGACCGGGCTGGATTAGGGCGCCCCTTTGGGGCTCAATGACGAAAGCTTCGGATCCGCGGCCCGCATCCAGGGCAACTTTCAAAGGGGGAGCAAGCTCGTCGGCAATCTGCATCGTTGTGTCCCGGCTGAGGTCAGAGACCACAAACCCCCAATACTCTTTGGACTCAAATCCTGCGGCGTTCATGCCCTCGAGATGCGCCTCATAGAAATTGACACTACCGGAAGCGCCTGATCTGAAGGCTTTCCCATTCGGGAATTGTGCTCCCTCGCTCCGGGTCAGAATCACCGAGAGAATCGTGCCACGCCCTCGGGTGATGAAATGAACGTACTTCCGCGTACTGCCCGGAACGGAACAGATGTGCGCTTCCAAAACTTCAAAGCCCGGGAGGTTTTGTTCCACCACCTCGAGCAATCCAGCGTACTGTGGCCCGAGCTTCCGGCGGAGTTGTTCGGGCGGGTTGGCGACGTCCGGGTAGTTGTGCCCTTTAAGTGCACACTGGACATGGTCCGAGACTCCGATGGCCAGGATACTGGCCACAATTCGCTTCCCGCGTTGCACCCTGAGCCACTGTTCGGTGGCTATACTTCCCAGGATGATAACAATGACCAGAGCTACTGCCCACGCCAGCCGTGGTGAACCTCCGATAAAGCCGGGCTGCATTTCCCTGAGCCGGCGATCAATTGATTGGCGTAGTCCTTCCGGCGGGACCTGGCTCACCGCAGCCTTGCGTAGGGCGTCGCGTACCCGGGTGCGGGCTTCCAATTCCCGCGTGCAGGCTTCGCAACTCTCCAAGTGCCGCAGAACTTCGCTGGTGGTCTCAACCAGAAGTTCGTCGCTGAGATAAGCGTCGAGGTGCCGGCGTATCCGGCCGCATTGTTCGGAGTTAAAGTTTAGCACGTTCATGCGGATTCACCGGGCCGTGGAGGGTCGCTGGCCGGCCTAATTCCAAATGCCCGCGCAATCCCGGCCAGTTCCTGGCGCAATAGCTTCCTTCCCCTGCTCAGTCGTGACATTACGGTACCCAACGGCAGCTTCATGGTCTCCGCGATCTCTTTATAGGAGAACTCCTGCACGTCCGCCAACAGCACTACTTTGCGGTATTCGATCGGCACCTTTCCTAATGCTTGGAGCACGTCCTCATCCCGGATTTCCTGCGGAACTGGAATTTCAGCGATAAGGCTGTCCTGATCTTCGGGACCCTCAAAGGCCTCCACCTTGGCCGCCTTCGCCCAGCGCCGCCGAAAGTGATGCAGGCGATGAAAAAGGATCTTGAACAGCCACGCACGACAGTTCGTTCCCGTTTGGAAGCGATGAAATGACTTCCAAGCCTCCAGATAGACGTCCTGCACCAGATCCTCCGCCTCCGTTGAGCCTTGGGCCAGCAGGCGAGCAGTCCGGTAAAGGTCGGGGAAATGGGGCATCGCTGCGGCTTCGAAGTCCTCCACTCGGAGCTTGCGGTGAAAAAACAAGTCCATCTTCAGCGTCGCATGGCGTTTGTAGAAGCGGAAATGCTTGGCCGCCGCTCCCGTCGCGCCTGAGTTGTCATTTCTGACTGTCCATCTTGCCCATCTTAATCCTTCTCGCTGGCGCCTGTCTTTTTCTTTTCATCTCATCTTTTGAGTCAAGATACGATCACGCCATGTCTAGGTCCCCTATCTCGCTAATACCAATTACCCGGAATTGTATTCCCGCTACCGCGATTTACCTGTGAGAGGTCGAAGGGCACGATACCCTTGGCTGGCCTCGATCCACTTTGACATCGGGTGGTGCGGTTCGACCACAATTGGGGACCAGATGCCGAAACCGGAAAACCATGATTGGCTGATGCGTTAGCTTCGCAATGCACAAACAGCGGAAGTGACACCATGCCCGGGGTCTACGCACCGCGCAGCAATAATCTCCTGGCGATTGACACGGCCCTCCAACGCAAGGCGCCGCTCACTTGGCCTTGTATTGTCCTAGGGGCGGCATTACGGCGCCATTTGTTGAGGTGAACTCGCAGCGACGGCATCAAACTGACCCACCGCTACCCCATGACCTGCGCCACAATATGCCCCACGGTTTAGCCCCCCATTAGCTACGACATTCAGAGTCCGCGACTTGACAACCTGTTAGCGTGGGGGTACGGTAACTGCATCGCGGGGTGAGACGTTGTCTGTACTCCCCTCTCCTTTCGAGGAAGGCTCCGATGTTCCTCCGCGCTTTTCCCCTTTTAGCTTCCAATGATAGGGCTCGTAGCCACGGTCAGCGCCATTCTGACCGTGGGCTTTTCACATGCGCCAAACCCCGAGGTCAGTTGTGGGTAATCAGTCTGAATCGCGGAGCCAGCCATCGGGTCGAAGATAATCGCAGCGTGGTCGCTCCGGTCGAAAGGAAGAACCCACGGTCAGAAACGCACTGACAGGCTACCAGTTGGACAAGAGGCGGGAGTGCTTCCGCCGGAATAAGATTCGGGTTATAGACGATTGGAACAAAAAAGGAGGGTGTCATGGGTACAGAACCTTTGCCGAAACCCGCTACCGGTAATACTGGAGGTAATCCACCGGCGAATACAATGGACGCAGGCGGACCGCCCCCAGCGCCCGGATGCAGCGAACCGATGAGCCGCGGTTGGATCAGGTTCTTTGGGATGTATCACCTGCTGTCAGCACTTGTGTTCATGTATGTGTTGGTGAAGATCTGGCCACCGTCGATCCCGCCCAAGGACGAAGTACGAATTGTGCAGTTCTTGTGGGGCTACTTGCGATTCAACCTGTCTTCCGAAGCACAAGTGATCCTGGTGGTGATTCTGGGGGGAGCGCTGGGAAGCTACGTGCACGCTGCGACGTCCTTTGTGAACTTCACGGGCGCACGAACGATTGTGGCAAGCTGGCGCTGGTGGTACGTCCTGCGGCCATTCATCGGCAGCGCCCTGGCGTTGGGCTTCTATTTTGTGCCGCGTGCCGGGTTCTTCGCCACTTCGGCAGGCACTGCGAGCTTCAATCTTGTCGGCTTTGCGGCGATGGCCTTCCTGGTCGGAATGTTCACGCGACAGGCGACGGCGAAGCTGGCCGAGTTGTTTGATACCATGTTCAAAGTGCGCTCGGAAGCTGAAACTGCTTACACGCCTGAAACCGACAAGTTAAATCCCTGAGATAAGAGAGCTTCGCGGCGGTGGCGAAGGCAGGGCACACCGAGACACAACTCGTTGGCCAAACTCGTTGGCCAGCCTCGACTCCGACAAGAAAAAGTGTTATGCTCCGCCCCTAATCGAGAATCATTTCTCCGCGCCTGAACCCGCTTGTCGCACCCGGTTTCCGGCGGTGCGGGTTTCAATTGCGGCTTCCACGGAGTGCTTATCTAAAGAGGAGGAATATCCGATGGCTCAATTCTGCACAAAATGTGGCACCCCTCTACAAGAAGGGGTGAGATTTTGCACGGGCTGTGGAGCAACTATAGGTGAACCTACTGCGCCGGCCGCCCAAGCGCCCCTGGCGCAGGTCCCTATGGCGCAAGTAGCGCCAACTCCGGTTGTGGCTCCCCCCGGTCCGGCACCGGTCGCGCCCGCGGCGGCACCGGCGGCCTCGTCGGGCAGCCCGATATTGAAGATCATTCTGGCCGTGGTCGCAGTGATTATGTTCCTCGGCCTGTTGAGCGCCGGGGCGTGTGTATACATGGTTTATCGGGCCAAACAAAAGGTGAACCAGTTTGAAAAGCAGGTACACGCGACCTTCCCCACGGCGTCAGGATCGCCGGAAGTGCACGCGCAGCCAGCCGCGCCGAGTACGGCTCCTGGCCAGGAGACGGCTCCCGTCGTAGACACGGCGGTTCCGGTCTATCCCGGCGCCACGGGTTCGGAAGGCGGCGGGCAAATGTCCGTGGGCATCGGTGGAGTCAAGGTGCAACAGTACACCACCAGCGACTCGGTGGATAAGGTTGTGGCCTTTTACAAAGAGAAGATGGGACCAACAGCGATGGTTACGCAAAGCGGGGGATCAGCGCTGGTGCAGGTTGTGGGATCGAATGGGGTAGTTAACGTGGCCATCACGACCGACAGTAGCTCCGGGAAAACTAAGATCAGCATTAGCAGCATCACAAAATAGTAGGGCTCCCCGGCCGGGCAAATGCCGCGGATGAAGGGCGCGGCTTCCCGGGAGTTTACGAATGCTCGGGTCAGGAAAATGCTCCGCTCCTCAGTTGAGGCGTCACGATTTGCGGTCCGATTCGTGGACTCCCATGGAGGCCGTTGGAATGCAGAAACCGGAGGGGCAGGGGGTGGTGCTGATTGCGACTTCAAGTTTTTGCTTTCATATGATAATCACGCCGGCGCTCGGCGCGCCATCCATCCTGATTCAGGAGGGACGCACTATTATGAATGCGGGGCGACAGAGCCGGATGGAGTACGGCGGTTCCCGCCGATTTGGACAATACTAAGTTTGCACCCGCCCCCAAGGCAGGGAGGGTGTGGAGGCCACGAGGAAAAAATGAGGCATTCAGCCAGGCTTGCGGTCCTTACCATTCTCTCCCTAACCCTTTCGAACGCTTCGGCGTTGTGGCGGCAGGCGACCACCCCCCCCACCGCTCCGTCGGCGCCCGCCACCACTCCTGCCGCACCCGCAGCCAGCAACAATCCTACGGTCATGCTCCTAAAGCAGGGGCACACTGACAGCATACGCGCCAAGGCGGCGCGGGATTTGGGGAAGGAGGGTGATCGCACCACCATTCCCGCACTGGCGGCGGCGTTGAGCGACCCCAGCGCCAAGGTGCGGCGTGAGGTGGTGTTGGCGTTGGCGCAATTCCATCAACCGGATGTTCTACCGCCTCTGGAGCAGGCCGCCAAGGACATGGATGACGAGGTACGAGTTACAGCCGTGCAGTGCCTGGTGGGGTATTACTCGGGCATCATACCCACTTCTGGCTTTACGGGCTTTGTGAGAAAGAACTGGCAGCGCGCCACCACCCATTTCCAGGCGGACGATACCAGGATTGACCCGGGAATCACTGTCGACCCTACCGTCATCACTGCCCTGATCGCGGCGGTGAAGGACACGCGCTCGAACGAGGCCTCGCGCGAAGCCGCCAAGGGGCTGGGAATTCTGGTGGCAAAACCGGCAGTTGCGGATTTGGTGGTCGCGGCGCACTCTTCCGATGAGGACCTTGCCCGTGAAGCGCTCAATGCCCTTACCAAAATCAAAGACATGAGCGCAGGTCCAAAACTCGTTGACCTGCTTGACTCTCCCGACAAGGATGTTAAACGCGATGCCTGCGTCACGGTTGGCGTCCTGCGGACGCAAGAAGCCCTCCCGAAGTTGCAGTCGATCTTCCAGAATGACCCGGACCAAAAAAACAAGGTGGCCGCAATGCAGGGGCTGGCTTTCCTGGGAGACAAGGTCTCCGTGCCGTTGTTTATCAAAGCGTTGTGGAATGATGACAAGAACATTCGCCAGGGGGCGGCAGAAGGATTGGCGCGCGCCGCGGATCCTCAAAGCCGGGCAGAGCTGGAGAAAGCCGTCTCTGTGGAAAAAGACGCCAGCGCCAAGTTGGCCATGGATTTCTCCCTTGCTGCCTTGGGCAAGGATGATGCCTTCACCGACGTGGTAAGAGAGTTGAGTAGCAAGATCCGGGGTGATGTTGCCCGCGCTTATCTTACCGAACTCACTCGCAACCCGGTCTTCCTCCCCAAGCTCTATCCTTATTTTCAGAGCCCTGACAACGGCATCCGGAAACGCTTGTGCGAGGTGCTGATGTATAGCGGAGATCAGGGCAGCCTGCAACAACTCGACCGGCTCGAACACGATAATGACACCGATGTGGCGGCAGCCGCGCTCCGGGCCAAGCGTGCCATTCGCTCCCGTCTGGACGCGGCGGCGCCCGGCGCGAAGTCCTGAAAATGATTCCCCTGGGCGGGCCTGCGCGGTGACGAGGGTGAGACACTCCACCCGCGGTGAGATTCAACTTGCTTATTCATAACTAAATAACTTTATTCTTTGGGTACGACGTGTCTCGATAAAATTGTGCGTGGGGCTGTGTGGCATCCTGGCACCTGTGGTACAATAGTCGTTCACGTCAAAAAGAAATGGTGCCCAGAGATCGGCATGTCATCTCCCCTTACCCAGAAGGCCGACGAACTCAAGCCGCGCGTGGTGGAGCTGAAGCTGGCGCACAGCCCGGACTCCGACGATGCGTTTATGTTCTACGCGCTGGCTACAAAAAAGCTGCCGACGCATAACCTGGCGTTCAAGCACGTTCTCGAGGATATCGAGTCGCTGAATCAGAAGGCGTTGCAAGGGGTTTACGACATCACGGCCGCTTCGTTTCATGCCTACCCCTATCTGGCGGACCGTTATCTGCTGCTGCCGTCGGGGGCGAGTTTCGGCGAGCGCTACGGACCAATCTTGGTGGCCCGTTCCAATCCTGGTGCGGAAGGCTTGCGGGGTAAGCGCATTGCCGTCCCGGGCAAAATGACCACCGCTTACCTGGTTCTGCAACTCTACGAACGCGAGATCGAGCCCGTCTTTACCCCCTTCGACCAGATTCTCGAAACGGTGAGCAGGGGCAAGGCGGACGCCGGTGTGGTGATCCACGAAGGCCAGTTGACCTACGCCGAGTCGGGCTTGAAAAAGATCGTGGATTTGGGTGAATGGTGGCACCAGGGAACTGGTCTGCCGCTGCCCCTGGGGGGCAACTTCATCCTGCGATCGCTTGACCGTCGTACGGTGCGCGCGGCGGCGAAATTGCTGAAGGCGAGCATCCAGTATGCGCTCGACCATCGCGAGGAGGCATTAAACTATGCCCTTCAATTCGGGCGTGGCCTCGATTCCTCCACTGCGGACCGCTTCGTTGCCATGTACGTGAATGACTGGACGCTAGACTACGGTGAGCGCGGCCGCCAGGCGGTGCAAACGTTGCTCGACCGCGGGTACGAAAAAGGTCTGCTGCCGAAGCATGTGCAGGCGGAGTTTGTGGAATTATAGACAATTTGTCTTTTGTTTGTAGCCAGCCGTCTAAAGCGCATAGTATGAGGTGTAAGGGTAATTAGGGGTTATAAAGCTTTGTCAAGCAAATCTTACCCTTTATAGCCTTTACTTTTTTGAAACCCTAAAGTTGAGAATCTAATCTCGCCCCCCGTCGAATGTCAAAAAACACTCTTCGTAACCGTATCTCCTTCACACCGACGCAAAAGAAGGTGCTATTGGCGCTCGCTAGCATGGTGGGATTGCGCATGCTGGGCTTGTTTCTAGTCCTCCCGGTCTTCACCCTTTACGGGCTCCAGTTCACGACCTCGAAGTTTCTGGTGGGCTTCGCCTTCGGCGCCTACGCGCTGACTATGGCGATCCTGCAAATTCCCCTCGGCAGACTCTCCGACCGCATCGGCCGTCGCAAAGTGCTGGTGCTGGGCATGACGCTGTTCAGCGTGGGATCGTTCCTGTGCGCCTTGCCACCACTGTTTCCTCACTCTTGGCAGATTTGGGAACTGATTCTTGGGCGGCTGGTCCAAGGCGGGGGAGCGATCGTCTCCGTGGCCTTTGCCACCGTGGCCGATTACATTGAACCCGAGCGGCGGTCCACCGCCATGGCGGTGCTGGGCATCCCCATCGGAGTGTCGTTCGCAGTGGGGATTATCGGTGGGCCCATCCTGGCGGGATGGTTTGGCACGACATTCCTGTTCTGGCTGACGGGATTCCTCGGCCTGGGGACGGATTTTCTGCTGGTGCGTTATCTGAAAGACGAACCGGTTGAGCGGGAGGCTCCCGCACCTCTGGCGCAAGTCTTCGCCCATCCGCCGCTCGTTGCATACGCCGGAGGCGGGTTCCTGATCAATTTCTTTATGACGACGTTCTTTTTCCATTTTCCTTTGATCGTCACCGGCCAGCACCACCTCAGAATGACCCAATACTATATGCTGCTTCTGCCTATGATGGTGATCAGCGGAGTCACGATGTTTGGATTTTCGCAAGGCGCGGACAAAGGCTGGGCGCGTCCGCTCGCCGCCCTCGCTTATTTGATGTTCGTCCCCAGTTTTTTGCTGCTGTTCGCACCTGCTTGGTTGGGCCAGGACCCCAAGCGCTTGATTCCTGTATTCCTGGCCGGAACACTCTTCTACATCGGCTTTACCGGACTTGAGCCCATTCTCCCCAGCCTGGTCAGTAAAGCCTCGCCGGGGACGTCGTATGGAACCTCCCTGGGTTTTTATAACACCGCGCAGTTCCTCGGTAGTACGGTGGGCGGTTCACTGGCCGGCGCGCTCGCCAACTACCCGCCGGAGCGCACTTTGGTGACCATGATAGTCGCCGCGGCGATAGGCTTCCTGATGATGGTCGCCACCAAGCCGCCCGCTCGCGCCGAAACCAAGGCTGAGGATTTGAAATCCCCCGTCTCACCTTAGCGAGAGAGCCCGGGGCTTCCCGCCACTGGTGAGACCTTCGGGTTAACTTCGGCCGCAATGCGGTTCAGGTCCTGACGCAGAGGTCTTCTTCCGAGGTCTGCGCCACCGGTTGCATGGGCGGCGTATAACCTTCTGGCAAATCTCCGTTGTCCGGGCGTAGATATTGCCAGTAGTGAGGCTTGAGTGAGGCAATCAGTTCGCGTCGCGTCTTGGTCTTGAGCGGCCGCCCCAAGTAGATTTTTCCCATGCGCGCCAGAATTTTTTCCGAGATCGCACTCGAGAACATGACGAGCGGCCATTTGAAGTTCGGGCCATTCGTATGCCGCAGCTTGAGCAACCAGACGATGATTGAGCCGAGTTTCCACACCAGGGGAGCCCACCAAGTATTGGAGGTTGGGCCCAAATCCATCTTCCAACACTTCATGATGATCTGCCACTGCAAGGGGGTAAGCTGCCGCGTCTCGGTTACGCCGCGCTGTTTTTCCATGCGCGTGTCGTGCAGCGGCGTGAAGATGGAGGGGACCAATATGGCGAAGAGACCGCGGCGCTCGATTTCATAGAGCAGGTCGAGCGTGGCGCGGGAATCATCGTCGGTTTCGCCGGGATTGCCCACCATCAAGGTCATAACAGGGAACCAGTTGTTTTCATTGGCCACACGCAGCCCTTCCAGAATCACGCTGGGCCAGTCTTCGATTGAAAACGGCACGGCCTTGCTGGGCATGATCTGCTTTCCCATGCGCACCGACCCTGTCTCAAATCCGATCAACGGCGAGAGGGCGCGCTTCTCCGGATGTGAGCTCGGACGAATGCGCACCGGGCTCTTGCCCAGAAGCTTTTCTGAGAGTTGCTTGATGAGCAGGGGGTCAACCACAAAGGGCGCCATGGTGGAATGGCTGAGCAAGTGGCTCTTGACGCCGGGGGTTTCCACAATGTCGGTGTAGAGGGATACCAGCGCCTCGCGGTTGGGAAAGAAAAAGGGGGTTCCGGTGCGCACCTGGCCCCAGATGAACATGTCTTCAGTGGCCAGGGAAATCTGACCGTTGCCCTCGCGGACGTTGGCGCGAACCGCCGCCATGATCTTGTCTTTGGGCACGTCGATTTGGGGGTTCAGGTCCGGCACACAGAACTGGCAGCGCCGCCCGCAGCCGGTGGTCATCTCAATGACCCCAAACGTCGTGCGCTTTTCCGGCACCAGGATGCCCGAGCGGTCCGTGGGATGTGCGACATTGACTTCGCGCGGCAGCGTCTCACCCCGGATTGCTTTGTTGAACAAGTTTACGGCGTCCATCGATTCGCTACGTCCTTCCACCACGCAATCCACGCCCAAGGCCTCAAAGCTGTTGGTTTGGGTGATCTGCCAGCCTCCCGATCCGCCCACGATGACTTTGAAGTTTTCCCGGAAGGGGTTGGCCTTGATCTTCGCGAACATCATCTTGGCGTAGTGTGAATTGATGGGTTCCTTGGAAGACCCGAACATGGAGGTGTAGACGCCCGCGGCAAACGTCACGCCCAGCGGGTTGTGGGTCGAGACGCCTACAGCGCGCGTTCGAGTTCCGAGAAACTTGTCGAGATCGTCGGGATAGCAGACCGCGATATCCTCCGGGCGGAATTCCCTCAGCAGGGACTTCTCTACCAGGCGGACCCCCGCCGGCATATAACGGGCGGTTCCATCGGGGTTGTGCTCCACCTTACGCCAAGATGGATATTTGTCGTTGATGACAAACTCCATCCAGACTGGCAGTGATGCTAATGCCATCTGAATGAAATAGCCCGCGTGATCGATCGTCTCGGTCAGCGGAGCTGTCAGGACAATGAGCTTGCCCCCCTCCTTGGGCGGTTCGTAAGGCGCAGGGACCGCGCCATCGGGATGAGTCTTGGTGGGGTTGCCATTGGAATTGTTGTTTCCCCGGAACAGATTTTTGAGCATGAATACGCACCCCGGGCGAGAAGTCGCCTAATGCCAGCCTTGGTTGTTTAGGTGCCCCGCAAGTTGAATCGGCGGGCTAGGACATTCTACCCGAAAACAAGCTGCCGAATCTATAGCCCTGAATGAGTTTCTTGGTGAAGCTTCCTTCCGGGAGAGCTGGAGCGAGGCCGCATCCGAATACATCCGCTCGCTGGAAGAACTCAATGCTGAATAGAACGGGTTGGCCGGGAAGAACAATTTGCCCTTCGGTCGTTTTTTTGATAAGGACAAAATCAAGTATGGCGCGACCTTAGGAGCCTGCCCTGAGCCCGTCGAAGGAAGGGTCGGCGCATAAGCGCCGGGGGTGGTTACCCGCCACCGGCCAGTGCCGGCAACCTCACCCTTTAAGGCTAGCGCATAGGCAAGGTATGTTGTCAATAGAATTCTTGCGGAATTCCCTGCCGGAAAGCAAAGATTTTACAATTTCCGCGGGAATTTTCCTGCCAGTAGGAAACGGGGTTGCGGGCCTCGGCGGCGAGGACGACAAAACGGCACGACAGCCGCGCGCACCGGACGCAACCGTGGTTATGGCCGTTACACGTCAAAGTGCCCGGTGTGGCGGGACGATTGACGATTACTAAACCCTTAGCGTAGAGTAATCCGCGATTAGTCCTTCAGACGGGTCGTCGTTCGCCTGCATCAGATCGGAGCCGCAATGCACGTCGGTGCCCCGTGTTAACAATGCTGACGCTGAATTCCTCACCTATCGAAATTACCGCCTGGTGAGTTTTGAGGAAGCAGAGTTCGAGGCGACGTTACTTTACGCCATCGGCTAGACAGCCTGATCTTGGTGTTGTAGATGACGCAGCCGCCCGAAAAGGAATTCTCAGGCGGCTGCCCCTTGCAGAGTTCTGCCGGGATTGCCGCGAAGCGCGCTCACCTTGCGTAGCACACTTCACCGCGATAACGTAGTACCAGCGTCAACCCACTTTGATTGGTCCCAGGGTCCGTGGCGTTAAAATCGGCGAGGCCGAAGTAATCCAAGTAGCCCGTCGCGCCTTGGAACT
>Ga0335085_10003639_pt1 | contig 26438 bp, 19 predicted proteins | sample Lox_Sample_45_FD_206712 | JGI IMG/M metagenome (GOLD analysis project Ga0335085, IMG submission 206712) | Soil microbial communities from Loxahatchee National Wildlife Refuge, Florida, United States - Lox_Sample_4.5 | ecosystem: Environmental > Terrestrial > Soil > Wetlands | place: USA...
GACTCCGCCGGAGAATTACTGCGCGGGATGCGACAACTTTCGAAGAACTACTCGTCGCCCGAAGGTGCATGCATGAGTTTCCAGATGCTGTATCGTGCGCTCCAGGAATTCGAAGCGGATTTGCATCAGCACATCCATCTTGAAAACAACATTCTGTTTCCTCGCGCCGTTGCGTTAGAGGGGAAATTCTCCTGAGAACGCCAGAATCGGAAGGAAATATCCATGAGCACAGGGAATACAGCCATGAAGACCTTCCGGTCTGATCCGAGTGTCGCACAGGCGCTTCGCGTGGTGCGCGATAGAGAAACAGCCATGTCCAAGCTGTTGATGGCGTTCATTGCCACCGGCCTAGTCTTCATGCTCCTTCCGGGGACATTGCTGGGTGTCTGGAATCTTCTGCAAATCAGCGGGCGAGAACGGGGCGGATTTATCTCAGCGGCGTGGCTGCAAGCGCATGGCCACGCGCAGGTGTTCGGCTGGGTCGGCAGCTTTCTCCTGGGCATCGGATTTTACTCGATTCCGAAATTGCGGGAGAGCGCAGCAGGTGTGATCCGAGCCGCGTGGATGTGCTGGGTGTTATGGACCCTGGGCGTAGCAATGCGGTGGACGGCGACAGTGTACCTGTGGAAGTGGCGGGTGCTGGTTCCGCTCAGTGGATCAATAGAATTGCTGGCGTTCCTGATTTTCTTTTCCGTCGTGTCGCAGCACCGTCCGAAAGACTCGTCGAAGAAGGGACTGGAACCCTGGGTCTGGGTGGTCATGAGTGCGACGGTTGGTTTTCTGCTTTCCCTGATGGGGAACTTGGCTGCCAGTCTGCAGGCTTCGTTGCACGGAGTCGGCCCGGCTTTCCCACGAGACATCGATCAACGCTATCTGGCCTTGCTTGGTTGGGGCTTCCTGGTACCCTTCGTGTGGGGCTTCAGCGCAAAATGGATGCGCGTCTTCCTGGGTCTCAAAGCGCTTCGTCCGAGATTTTTATTCGTTGCGGTATCGCTCGACTTTCTTGGGGTTGCTTGCGCAGCTGCCGGTATGTTCACTGCGGCGGCACTTCTTTTATTTGCCGCGACCATCTCATCGGTCGTCGCCATCCGGATCTTCGAACCCAGTGAACAGCAGCCCAAAACTCGCGGCATTCACAGGAGCTTTCCTGCATTCGTTCGCATGGCTTACGTGTGGCTCCTTATCGCCTCCGGGCTCGGAATCGCGGCTACACAGTGGGATACTTCCGGCGGGTTTTGGGGCGCCTCACGCCACGCTTTGACGGTGGGATTCGTGGGCATCATGATCCTGTCCGTAGGTCAAAGAATTCTACCGGCGTTCGCCGGGATGCGTCTGCTGTCGAGTCCCAAGTTAATGTTTGCGGGACTTTCTCTTCTGGCAGTGGGCTGTACGCTGCGCGTGTCCTCCGAGGTGCTAGCCTACCAGGGATATGCGGGATGGGCTTGGCATGTCTTGCCGGTCTCCGCTCTCGTGGAACTCGCAGCGCTGTCAATATTCACAGTAAATATGGCATGCACCTTTGTATTGCAGAGAAGCCATGCCGTAAATGAGCCGATAACTATCGGGGTTCCGCAGTTCGTTGTGATTGCGAATCCGCAGTAGGGCCCCAGGCGTCCTGTTTTCAGCCGGATGCAGCGCTCCTATTCCCATACCACCGGCTAATCGGAATGGCGCAACACCCAGCGAGCTTTGCCCGCTGTGCCCTGTTCTTTCGGCAGGCGCAGCACGAGTACTCCGGCCACGGCCATGCAAATCAGTAGAACCAGCAACCCCGGCGTGAACGAACCGGTGCGGGAGCGCAGGTAGCCGATCGCGAATGGGCCCAGAAACCCGCCGAGGTTTCCAATTGCGTTGATAAGGCCGATAGCAGCTGCCGCGGCAGATTCAGAAAGGAATTCAGTTGGTAGCGGCCAAAAACTTGGCATAAATGCTGTCGTACACGCGCCGACAACGACCATGAACGCAAAGGCCACTGCCGAATGGGAACTCGTGAAAAACGCCCCTCCCAGGCAGGCCGAGCCGAGAAACAACGGAATTGCTGTGTGCCAGCGCCGCTCGCGAGACCGGTCCGAATGCCAGCCATTGCAGAGCATCGCGGCGAGTCCCGCAAGGCAGGGAAGCGCAGCCAGGGAGGTGACGGTCACATTAGAAAATCCGGAGGCACGTTTGAGGATTGTGGGAAACCACACGACAAAGCCATAGATTCCCGCCGTCGCGAGGAAGTAAATCACCGTTAGCAGGGTCACCCGCGGCATGCGCATTGCTTCCCCGACCGTGCACGTTCCCGTCGGAGTTTTCGCCTCGCCCTCACGCCTAAGTTCGCCAGTGATCCATTCGCGGCTGTCTGCTGAAAGCCACTTTGCCTCCACAGGCCAATCGGTGAGGTAGTACAAAGTGACAACGCCGAACAATATCGCAGGAATCCCTTCCAGGACGAAAAGCCATCTCCATCCCGCCCAACCTCCCCAACGTACATTCAGAATCTGCCCGGCTAGCGGCGCGCCGATGATATTCGCCACGGGGATTGCCGCCATAAAGAGAGCGGCAGCCTTCGCCCGGTCCTGGTAACGGAACCAATGGGTTAAATAAACGAGGACTCCCGGAAAAAACCCGGCTTCCGCGGCACCCAGTAGAAATCTCGCTCCATAAAACTGGCCGGGAGTCCGGACCAGAGAAACGAATAGCGTCACTACGCCCCAGGTGATCAATATACGAGCGATCACCCGGCGTGCGCTCCAGCGTTCGACCAGGAGGGCACCAGGTATCTCGAAGACAACGTAGCCGACGAAAAAAATACCCGCGCCGAGTCCGAACACGCGGTCGCTGAATCCCAGATCGCGTGTCATCTCGAGACCTGCATAGCCGACGTTCACACGGTCCAGAAAAGCGATGACATAGAGAAGGAAAAGATACGGTAGCAACCGGACTGCGATCCGGCGAGTAACTCCGGCAGTGGATTGTTCCCCGATGGTGGCGGTCATCTGGTAGATGTTCTATCACACCAGGAGAAATCGAGATGCGCGTAATCTGCGAGCATGCTTCTTTGTATCGCGTAAATTCGACGAAAATCGCTGTTACGATACGAACGGATTAAGCTAGTGAGTGGCTGCGGAGATGGCTGCCGGTGCAATGATGGTGACCAAGTCCGGCTGGCTCCAAATCTCTTTGCCATTCTCAATAGAGATTTTATGCATGGTCACGGTCAGTCTATTGTGGTCCACCGCGGCCAGCAAATAATGATAATTGACACCGGGATCCTTATACAGATCATCAGGGCGGCGGACGACAAGATAGGGATGCGCCCCTCCTCCGCCAGTAACGAAGTAGGTGATGCCTCCATGCTCGTGCCGCTCATAGTTGTGTACATGCCCGTTGAAGAAAACGAAGCGAGCGCGCGTGTGCTGCTGCCGCTCCTCCAAAGCCTCTGCCAGCGCTTGCTCGGAAGTGCGCGCCGAATGGCCTTCTCGAAAGATACTGTGACCGGTGGAGCTTGTGTACGGCGGGTGATGGCAAACCAGAAAAACAAAATCCGTGCTATCGGGTAGACGATCCAGTTGCGAGCGCAACCACTCGCCTTGTGGGCCGGCGATTTCGTCCAGCGAACTGTCTAACACCAACATCAGCGTATTTTCCGTTCGCACCGAATAATATCGACTATTTTCAATCCCCGGAAAGTGGTCGAAGTAATTTCCTAGAGCACGAGACAAATTTCCTTCCAGATCGTGGTTGCCCAGCGCCGGGAAAACCGGAATCTTATGCTCCCGCCACACGGCGGTCTCAGCGTCCCACACCTGCCAGTCCTTTGCGTTCTCCCCGTTGTAAACAATGTCGCCACCGATGGAGATAAAAGCCGGATTTTCCTTGTCGATGGCCGCCACGAGAGCCTGGCGAATCGCGGGGTTGGCCGCTTGCATGTCCCTCGGGTCATGAAAGCGCGCATCTCCATAAGCGACAAAGCGAAACGTCGCCGGAACCTTCAATTCTAATGCAGCAGGTGCTTGCGGGACTGAAGCGTTAGCTCGCTGGTTCTCTGCTGAACAGGACACCCCGAATGTAACTGCCAGCAGAAGCAAAAAACCGTTCTTTAGGGATATTGGCATGGTCTTACGGTCCGCAGGAATAAGTTCGTTCGTCTCCTTTAGACCCGTCACTCTGTGACGAGATTCTTTGCACACACTGGAGTTTATCCCTTCAGGGATTGGTTGGGTTGCCTGGTTGATTCGGCGCTTCAATTTCTCCCTTTGTCACTTTCTGCGAAACCTGAGGGGGCGTCGGCAACTGCGACACGTCCCAACCCCCGCCGAGTGCTTGGATCAACTGCACGGAGGCGGTCATCGATTGCGTATGAAGAGAAGCAAGTTGCTGTTGATCAGACAGCAGAGTCGTTTGCGCGATCAGCACATTCAGATATTGATCTACGCCCGTTTCATAGCGCGCCGTAGCCAATTCGAGATACTTCTGGGCGGATTGCACCGCCAGTTCTTGCTCCTGAATCTGTTTAGAAAGGATACGTTCGGCTGCCAGATTGTCTTCCACCTGTTGGAAGGCGGTCAGTACCGTTTGCCGGTAGCTGGCTATATTGGCGTTGTATACGGCGACAAACTGATTCACCGTGGCACGCCGTAGTCCCGCGTCGAATATGGTCTCCGACACTGACGGGCCGACGGACCAGAAGCGGCTGGGCCACGTGAGTAGATCCGTTATCGATGAGCTTTCGAACCCGGCGGAGGCGCTCAGCGTGAGCGTGGGATAATACGCCGCCGTCGCAATGCCGATCTGAGCGTTCGCGGCTGCCATATTGCGCTCGGAAGCCGCGACGTCTGGACGGCGTTCGAGCAATTGAGACGGCACGCCAACCGGAACGGGAGGCGCCGCTGCGTTCAAAGGCTTGTTGGGCACCGAGAAATTCGATGGAGTGGAGCCGACCAGGACGGCAATGGCGTGTTCGAACTGCGCGCGTGCAATTCCGAGATTCGTCGAAGCGGATTCAGCATTTTCAAGGGTATTCTCCGCTTGAACCAAAGAAATCTGATCGTCTACTCCGGTCTCATAACGCGCACGCGTTAATTCTAGCGATTTCTTGTCCGCCTCCACCGTGTCGTCCAATATTTTCTGCAGCGCATCCTGTCCACGTAACTCGAAGAAAAAGACCGCCAGGCTGGCCTGTGCCGTAAGGCGCACGTTTTCAAGATCGGCAGCGCTTAGCTGAGCGCTGTATTGTGCCTGACGGATCGTGTTGCGGACCCTACCCCACAGATCAGGTTCCCACGATACCTCGAACGGCATGCTGAATAGATTACTCATCTGGCCCGAGCCTGTTGCTCCCGTTGTGCCAGTGGTGCCGGTAGTGTTCTTTAAGTTGGCCGAGCTTTGGGCGCGTTGGTACCCGGGAGCCACTCCGAGCGTCGGAAACAATTGCGCACGAGCTTGCGTTACCAGCGTGCGTGCCTCCATGAAATTCTCATACGCCTGCTTAATGTTTTGATTGTTGATATTCAACTGTTCTTCAAGCGCATTCAGCTCCGGATCGTTATAGATTTCCCACCATTTGCCGCGCAGCATAGCGTCCTGGGGCTGCGCAATTTTCCAATCGCCGGCTTCCTGCGACTGTGAGGGCACCTCTTTGTAGGACAGCGGTGCAGGCTGTACCGTCGCTGCAGGCTTTTGGTATTTCGGTCCGACCATACACCCGCCGAGCAGGCGCGTGGAGATCGCTAGAACGATCGTGAGCCTCAGTCGATTATTCAGCATAGTGCTCTATCCTTCCTACCCTGCGGCGGACGGGGCAGCCGCGTCCCCCGGATGAAATGTGTCGCGTTCTCTGCCAAGCATGCGAAGGCGCAGGCGGTCTAACGTCAGATAAACGACTGGGGTGGTGTACAGCGTGAGCAGTTGACTGACGATCAGCCCTCCTACGATGGTGATCCCCAGCGGGCGGCGAAGCTCCGAGCCTGTTCCGGTTCCGAATGCCAAAGGTAACGCACCGAAAAGCGCCGCCATGGTGGTCATAAGAATTGGGCGGAAACGGAGCATGCACGCTTCAAAGATGGCGTCCTTAGTGCTCTTCCCGCCTTCGCGTTCGGCCTGAAGAGCGAAATCGATCATCATGATGGCATTTTTTTTCACGATACCAATGAGCAGCACGATGCCAATAATGGAAATCACGTTGAGGTCCTGCTTGAACAGCATCAATGCCAGCATCGCTCCGACGCTTGCAGACGGCAGCGTCGAGATGATTGTGAGCGGATGCACCAGACTCTCGTACAAAATTCCAAGTACGATGTAGACAGCGAGGAGCGCGGTTAAGACCAGAATTGGTTCCGTGCTGAGGGACTGTTGATACGCGAGAAGTGTGCCCGCAAAAAACCCCCGCACTGTTCCCGGAACCCCCATTCGCTCCTTCATCTTTTCAATGGCAAAGGTAGCATCGCTGAGAGATACGCCCGGAGCCAGATTGAAAGAAACAGTTACGGAAGGAAACAAACTGGTGTGGTTCAGCGAGAGCGGTGTGGTGCTCTCATGGCTCGCGGCCATGGTGAACAGCGGATTATTTCCTGCCGAGGTAACGCTGCTGCTGCCTTTTGAATGAAAGTAAACGTTCTTCAAATCCTCTGGATTTTGCGAATATTTCGGATCGACTTCCAGCACGACGTAATATTGATTCAATTGCGTATAAATGATCGAAGTTTCCGACTGCCCAAAAGAGCTGTAAATCTCATTGTCCAGGGACTGGGCCGTCTGGCCTAATTTCGCTGCGGTCACCCGGTCGTAATTCAGCAGAACATTCAAGCCTCCGTTCTGCTGGTCGGAGTTTACGTCCTGCAGCCCGGGCAATCGCTTCATTTCCCCCAGCAGTCGTGGACCCCACGTCGCCAAGTCCTCCACAGTGTCGGATTGAATCGTGTACTGATAGAGAGCCGCGCTGGAGCGGCCTCCGATACGGAGGTCCTGCGATGCCTGAAGAAATGTTGAAGCAGCGACCAGTCGATTCAATTGAGGGCGAAGTCGGTTGATGATTTGCGGCGCGCCTATTTTCCGCTCTTCCAGGGGTTTCAGGGCGACGAACACAAATCCCGAATTCGTTGCGCCGCTGCCCCCTGTGAAAGCCACCACATTCTGAACTGCGGGGTCCTTCTTAATCACGTCCACAATTTTCTTGATGGATTCATTCGTCGAATTGAAAGAAGAGTCCTGTGGACCTTGCACGCCTCCCGCGAGCGCTCCGGTGTCTTGCTGCGGGAAAAATCCTTTTGGAATCTTAAGTACAATCACCACGTTTAAGGCGATGGTTAGAAATAGAACGGTTAGCACCAGAACGGAATTGTCTAAAACCCAATGCAACGTGTGCCGGTACAACGCTAGGACCTGCTCAAACATGCGTTCGGTAGCCAAATAGAGTCGCCCATGCTTGTTGTTGCGCTCGTCGCGCAATAGGTAAGCGCACATCATCGGCGTGGTGCTTAGGGATATAGCCATGGAAACAAGAATGGCGGTTGAAAGTGTGATGGCAAATTCGCGGAATAGACGGCCGACGATACCGCCCATCAGGAGCAGCGGGATGAACACGGCGATCAAAGAAATGCTGATCGTCAAAACCGTGAATCCTATTTCTTGCGCGCCTTTCAGCGTCGCTGCAAACGGCTCCATCCCCGCTTCCAGATGTCGTGTGATGTTCTCCATTACGACGATCGCATCGTCTACCACGAAGCCCGTGGCAATCGTCAGCGCCATCAAAGAAAGATTGTCCAGGCTATAGCCGCACAGGTACATCACCGCGAATGTGCCGATCAGGGAGACCGGAACCGCCACGGCGGGAATCAGAGTGGCCCGGCCATTCCGCAGGAAAATGAAAACCACAATAATAACCAGAATGATCGAAAGAGTGAGCGTTCGCTCGACGTCGCGGACTGAGGCGCGAATCGTGGTGGTCCGGTCAAGGACAATCGTCGTGTCCATGCCGGCAGGGATCGAAGCCTGGATCGCCGGCAGCTCCGCCCGAATTCGATCGACGGTATCAATAATATTGACGCCCGGCTGACGGAAGATGATCAGCATCACCGCGCGTTTCCCGTTCAAATATCCCCCGGCTCGTACGTTTTGCACCGAATCGATTACATCGGCGACGTCGGAAAGGCGGATGGCCGCGCCATTGTTGTAGCCGACGACGATGGGCTTGTAATCCTCAGCGTGGGAAATCTGACCGTTGGCAACAATGTCCGCGCTACTGTTCCCATCTGTGATCTGGCCTCGGGCAAGGTTGGTATTCTGCAACCGAAGTACGGATTGCACGTTGGTCATCGTAAGACCGTAGCTGGCCAGTTTTGTGGGATTCACCTCCACCCGTACCGAGGGCAGAGCGCCCCCGCCGGCGTTGACCTGGCCTACGCCCTGGATCTGCGAGAGTTTCTGCTCAATGACCGTGGAGGCTTCGTCGTAGAGCTTGTCCGGCCCATATTTGTCCGACGTTAATCCAATAATCATGATTGGTGCGTCAGCCGGGTTGACCTTCCGATAGGTTGGGTTAGCGGGAAGATTCGCGGGCAGGTAGGTTCGAGCCGCGTTGATTGCCGCCTCAACATCGCGGGCGGCTCCGTCTATGTTGCGGCTTAGGTCGAACTGGATGGTGATCGAAGTGCTCCCCAAGCTACTCGCCGAAGTCATCTCGGTGACGCCGGCGATGTGGCCGAACTGCCGTTCCAAAGGAGTCGCGATCGAAGACGCCATGATCTCCGCGCTGGCGCCCGGCAGGCTCGCGTTAACAGAGATTGTCGGAAAGTCGACCTGCGGCAAGGGCGATACCGGGAGTACCTTGTAAGCAATCGCACCCGCGAGAGCAATCGCCAAGGTTAACAGCGTGGTGGCGACGGGCCGGTAGATAAATGGCCTTGAGACGTTCATGACTGCTCCGCCGGTCGCGGCGCCGCACCCGTATTCGGTCGTCTGGATTTTCTCGAGAATCGATGGGCCAGATTATCGAAGAAAATGTAAATTACCGGTGTCGTGTACAGCGTCAAGACCTGGCTTACTAACAACCCGCCGACCATGGCGATTCCCAGCGGACGGCGAAGCTCGGATCCGAAACCAGTTCCGAACGCGAGAGGTAACCCGCCCAGCAGTGCGGCCATCGTGGTCATCATGATCGGACGGAACCGCAACAGGCACGCTTCGTAGATTGCATCAGTCGCGCTTTTCCCGTGATGGCGTTCCGCTTCCAGAGCGAAGTCGACCATCATGATTCCGTTCTTCTTCACGATGCCAATCAGCAGCACCAGACCGATGATCGCCACCACGCTGAGATCCTGATGAAACAGGATCAAGGCCAGAAATGCGCCGACGCCTGCCGACGGAAGTGTGGAAAGAATCGTGATGGGGTGAATAAAGCTCTCGTATAACACGCCGAGAACGATGTAAACGGTGACCAGCGCCGCCAGGATCAGCAACGGCATGTTGGAGAGCGAGTTGCGAAACGACGCGGCCGTCCCCTGAAAATCGGACTGCACGCTTTTCGGCATATGTAGGTCCTGCTGGACTTTTGTCACGGCGGAAATTGCCCCACCCAGTGCCGCATTGGGCGCCAAATTGAAGGAAACGGTAATGGCGGGAAACTGGCCCTGGTGATTGATCGATAGCGCTTCCGTGGTCGTCGTGAAATGCGAGAACGCGCCAAGTGGTACGGCGCTGCTCGTCGCCGAACTGGTCGTGCCTGCCGACGTAGCACCTTTGCTGGATGTGGTGGTCGAGGTACTGGAAGTCAGCGCGTTAACCGGCGGAGTTAGCGTATTCGCTGCGGGAGTGTACAGCGCAGTAGTCGTAAGTGCATTCGAGCCCGCGGAGGTGGAACCACTCCCGGAAGACGAAGACGCTGGCGCGCCGGTGGTGTTCGCGGCAGAGTTCGACTGAATGTACAGTTTGTTCAGCTTATCCGGGTCGAGCTGAAACTGTGGCTCGGTCTCCAGAATCACGTGATACTGATTCAGCTGGGTGTACATCGTATTGATTTGCCGCTGTCCAAACGCGTCGTAAAGCGTGTTATCGACCGTGGTGGGCGCGATGCCCAGCCGCGAAGCGGTCGGGCGATCAATGAACACGGAAACTGCCAGGCCGCCGGGTTGCTGATCCGTGGCTACGTCTTCCAGTTCTTTTGACTGCTTCAACCGATCTACGAACCGATTAGTCCACATGTTCAGTTCATTGGGATCCGCATCTTCCAGGGTGTATTGGTATTGCGTGCGGCTAACGCGATCGTCCACGGTGATGTTTTGCACCGGCTGCATGAAAAGCTGGATTCCTTGCACATTCCCAAGTTTCGATTGCAGCCGCCGAATCACATCCGATGCGCTAAGTTTCCGGTCTTCCAGCGGTTTAAGATTGATTGCCATGCGGCCGCTGTTCGTGGTGATATTCGTGCCGTCGGCGCCGATGAACGATGACAAGCTTTCAACTGCTGGATCCGCCAGAATGATATTTGCCAATTCCTGCTGTTTTTCCGCCATGGCCTTCGAACCGATCGTCGGCGTGGCCTGAGAGATTCCCTGAATGATTCCGGTATCCTGAACGGGGAAAAATCCTTTTGGAATAATGATGTACAGAAAAACCGTTAGCGCCAGGGTCCCGAGAGCAATCAGAAGCGTAATGGTCTGATAGCGGAGAACAAATTTCAGAGTCCGGCCATAGAAATTGATCATGCCGTTGAACACGCGCTCAGACGCCTGGTAGAACCGCCCTTGCTGTTCGGCAGGGTTGTGCCTCAGGATTCTGGACGCCATCATGGGTGTCAGCGTCAGGGAGACTACCGCGGAAACGATAATCGTAACCGCCAGGGTTACTGCAAACTCTCGGAACAGCCTTCCGACAACATCACCCATGAACAGCAAAGGGATGAGCACGGCAATCAGAGATACCGTCAATGACAAAATGGTGAAACCGATTTGTTCCGCGCCCTTCAACGCCGCCTGCATCGGGGGCTCGCCCTCTTCAATGTACCGGGAAATGTTTTCCACCATCACGATGGCATCGTCGACCACGAAACCCGTCGAAATGGTCAGAGCCATTAGCGAAAGGTTGTCCAGGCTGTAATTCAGGGCGTACATCGCTGCGAACGTTCCGATGAGCGATAGCGGCACGGCCACGCTGGGTATGATCGTCGCGTAAAGATTCCGAAGGAACAGGAACATCACCATCACCACGAGCGCGACAGTCAGCATCAGCTCAAATTCCACGTCAGAGACCGACGCCTGAATTGGCGTGGTCAGGTCGGTGAGTGTCGTGACATCAATTCCAGCGGGAAGATTGCTTTGCAGTTGTGGCAGCAGCGCCTTGATTCGTTTTACGACGCTGATCGTGTTTGCTCCTGGTTGCCGCTGCACATTGAGGATGACCGCCGGCGTCTTGTTCATCCAGGCGGCCAGATTGTTGTTCTCCACGCCGTCGATAATTCTCGCTACGTCCGTCAGCATCACGGGAGCACCGTGGCGGTAAGCCACCACAACGTTCCGGTAGTCCCTGCTGCTAACCAACTGGTCGTTGGCGTCGATCTGATAATCCTGTCGATCGCCGTCGAAATTACCCTTGGCGGCATTGACGCTGGCTTGTGTCACCGCGGTCCGTAAATCTTCCAAATTGATTCCGTAGGACGACAACTTGGCCGGGTTCGCCTGTATGCGAACCGCGGGTTTCTGCCCGCCGCTGATGCTGACCAAACCGACACCGCTTAATTGCGAGATCTTGGGCGCTAAACGTGTGTCGACCATGTCTTCCACGAGCGATAGCGGCATGGATTTGGACGTTGCGGCTAATGTCAGTACCGGCGCATCTGCGGGGTTGGTTTTGTTATAGATTGGAGGAGCCGGAAGGTTGGCGGGCAGAAAACTCTGCGCCGCATTGATCGCGGACTGCACTTCTTCTTCGGCAATATCGATGTTCAGGCTGAGATTGAACTGCAGCACGATCACGGAATTCCCGCCTGCACTGCTTGAAGTCATCTGGCTGAGTCCCTGGAGTTGGCCAAATTGACGTTCCAGAGGCGCAGTTACCGTCGTGGCCACCACTTCGGGACTGGCTCCCGGATAAAAGGTCAACACCTGGATTGTCGGGTAATCCACTTGTGGCAACGCCGAGACTGGTAATTGCGTATAGCTGACAATCCCAACCAACAGGATCGCCGCCATCAGCAGAGCCGTTGCTACCGGTCTCTGAATAAACGGTGTAGACGGGCTCAAGGAGTATTGCTCCCAGCTGGGTTTGCGGGGGCGGGCTTACCGGTGGCGACCTTCACATTGTCCTGGAGCTTTTCGAAACTACTGGTCGCCAACACGTCTCCAGGATTAATGCCGGTAACCTGGGTCTTCCCTCCATCCGTCACGCCGGGCTGGATATTTCGTAGGTGTGCCACGTTATCTTGGATCACGAAAACATAAGCAACATTTCCATTATGTTGAATCGCCGAAGAGGGAATGAGCGTCGCCCCACGAATCGTATCGACCAGCAACCTCACGTTTACGAATTCGTTGGGAAATAATGCCCCGTCGGGATTCTGGAACATCGCCCGGGCTTTGACCGTCCCGGTTGTCGTGTCTATCTGATTGTCCAGAGTAAGCAATGTCCCCGTGGCGATTTTCTTCACGCTGGCGCGGTCAAACGCATCCACCGTGAGCTTGGCATTGGCACGGAGCCGCGGTTGTACCTGAGAGAGATTGTCTTCGGCAATTGTGAAAATGGTCGTGATCGGCTGGATTTGGGCAATCACCGCCAGAGTCAGTCCGCCCGAAGATTGCACCACGTTACCCGGGTCCACCAATCGCAGACCAACTCTACCCGCGATGGGAGCGGTGATGTGGCAATAGTCCACTTGAATCTGATCGAATTGCACGGCGCCTTGATCGATCTTGATGGTTCCTTCTTCCTGCAACACCAATTTTTCCTGATCGTCTAAGGTTTGCTTCGGAATCGCTTTGCGTGCCCACGCTTCGCGATAGCGGTCCAGATCCATTTTTGCCTGGGCCAACAGATTCTGGTCCCGCTCCAGCGTGCCCTGGGCTTGCAACAGATTGGCCTGATACGGGCGGGCATCGATATCGATCAGCGGGTCGCCTTTGCGGACGATCTGACCTTCCCGGTAGTGCACCGCGGTGACAATTCCGTTTACCTGGCTGGTGATCGAACTGGTGTAGACGGGTGTGACGGTTCCGATCGAATCGATGTAGAAACCAATATCGCCTTTGGTAGCGGTGGCGGTCGTTAACGTGACCGGTCCGCCACCCCCTCGAGCCGGGCGCGCGGTTTGTGCGGTGTCCTCTTTGTGGCGCAGAATCAGCGCGAATCCTGCCCCAAAAACCAGCAAGATCACAATCCAAACCACGATTCGGACGCCGGTGCGCTTACCACTAGTCGGTACGTTTTGTTGATTTTCTGACCCACTCACGGGACGTGCGTTTTGCTCAGTCGACAAGTCGATTCTTCCTTGGCATAAGCTGTAAAGCGGACCCGGGACCTGAATGTCCGTAGTCTATGGACGGATGGTAACCTAGTTTTGGATACAGGCGAGACCCCAGCTGCGCCGGTGGAAACGCATGAAAATTGCCGGTGCGATTTCCGTACATGGGCCTAACTTTATTCTTTCCTTCATTCTGGGTATTCTCGTTGCCGTGCCTACTATCGTTCGACAACCTAAGTCTAACGTCAGAGTCCATGGTCCCCAGGATGCCAAAGACCACTGGTGGAAACATGCCGTCATTTATGAAGTCTATCCCCGCAGCTTTCAGGACTCGAATGGCGACGGCGTTGGCGATCTGAACGGGATCACTTCGCGCTTGGGGTACCTGCGGGATCTTGGCGTCAACGCCATCTGGATCACACCCATCTATCCGTCACCCCAGGTCGATTTTGGCTACGACATCTCCAATTACACGGCGATCGACCCGCAATACGGCACTATAGCCGACTTCGACCACCTTATCGCCGAGGCGAAGCGCCACAACATCCGCGTGATCGTTGATTTTGTTCCGAATCACACATCAGACCAGCATCCCTGGTTCCAGGCGTCCCGCTCTTCACGCAGCAATCCCAAGCGCGACTGGTACATCTGGCACGACGGAAAAGGTCCGGGCCAGCCTCCCAATAATTGGCTCTCCTGGTTTGGCCATTCCGCGTGGACCTTTGATTTCACGACCGGCCAATATTACTACCACTTTTTTTATCCGCAGCAGCCCGACCTGAATTGGCGAAACCCGGAAGTTCGGGCCGCCATGTTCGACGTCTTGCGATTTTGGCTCAAACGGGGTGTTGCGGGGTTTCGCCTGGATGCTGTTTCGCGTCTGTTTGAAGATTCTAGTCTGAAAGACGACCCCATCCTTCCCGGCAAAAATGCTTACGGCGATCCCAATATTCTGCACAAACACACGGACAACCTCGCGCAAGTCCACCAGATCCTGCGCGACTTCCGCCAAGTGGTTTCTGAATTCCCCGGTGATCCCGTGCTCATCAGCGAGGCCGACGAACCGGACATCGCCGATCTCACAAAACTGTACGGCGAGCACCACGACGAAGTTCAGCTGCCCATGGACTTTCAGGTGGCGGACGTAAATCATCTATCCGCTCCGGCTTTCCGCAAACTGTTTGATGAGGTTGAACACAACGCTGCCGCTGGCCAGCCTTATATTTTTTTCAGTAACCACGATCAACCCCGGCAGTGGGACCGTTATGGCGACGGCGTCCATAATGACGCGATCGCCCGGTTGCTAGCCGCTTTGCTTTTGACCACGAAAGTGACTCCGCAGATGTATTACGGTGAAGAAATTGGCATGCGCACCACGCCCCCGAAGCGGAAAGAGGACGTGCGTGACCCGATTGGCAAATTAGGATGGCCGAAGGAGAAGGGACGAGACGGGGAGCGTACCCCCATGCAATGGGACACCAGTGCTAACGCCGGCTTCACTACCGCGACACCCTGGCTGCCCGTCCCCGAGAGCGCTCTTCACTATAATGTCTCGGACGAACAAAACGACCCGGAGTCCTTGCTGAATTTCTACAAGCGGCTGATTTCGTTGCGGCACACCAACCCAGCTCTACGAGACGGTTCGTACGCATCGTTGAATCCGAATGATTCGAACATCTTCAGCTATCTACGGAAAACCTCAGATGGTCGCCAGACCGTCCTTGTGGCGCTAAATATGAGCCCGAACGCTCATGACATTTCGTTCGATTTGGATTCGATCGGCCATCCCGCGACTTCTCTTGAAATACTTGTGACTACTCCTCCGGGAGCTGTCACGGTACAAGCGCCCGCCGAAGTTCACTTGCCGCCCTACGCTGTCTTTGTGGGAGAGATCGTTACTGCAAAACGCTGAGGCTGCCTGCAACCGTACAGTCAAATTCCGCAGCTCGACGCAATTCTTATATTTCGCGCCAGACTAGAAGTGAAGCACCACACCGGCTACGGCCTGCAGGTTGTTTTGCGATTCGCTGAAATACGTGGTGTAAACCCAATCGACTTCCCCGCGCAGCGAGAGCCGCGCATGGATTCGGTAATCCACTCCCCCGCCTGCCTGGGCCATTAATGAATTCCTGCTGCCAAACGCCGTTTGCGGTTGCAAGTGCGCGCCTCCAACCAACGCATGGCCAAATGGCTCCCAGCGTGCGCGCCTGCCGCCAATTCGAATTCCTCCGGCTCCGCCAAAAATCTTCGCCCGCGTATCGCTACCGAAAACGTCTGAACCGAATCCAGTGACAACGTTTCCTTCCACGGCGAACCAGCTATTTGTGTAGTACGTCAGCGTTGTATTCAATCCGACCATGTTGGCGTCGAACGCGCGCGACTGGAAATGGAGATATTCGAGGCCCACGCCTAACTGCCAGCGATAGTCGTCGCGGTCTCCAAAGACCACATATTTCGGCTTGGCGGGTGTTGCCGGAATGGCTGACGGCACCGCACTCGCATCGGGATTCGCCAGTGCAAAGTCGCCGCCAGAAGGTGCCACGGTCGACGGAGTGTTCTCGTTGGTACTTACCGCCGGATTCGTCCGTCCAATTGTCTCAGTTGCTTCCTGCCCGCGCGCCCCGCAAGCCACTCCCATAAGTAGCAACGCTCCTATCAGTGCCTTCTTCATACACTTCCCCTTTTACTCTCCAGCAAAAGTCGTCTGGCTTTCTAGCCGATCTTCCCGAGTAATGACGTAACCCATCTGAAAGAATCTGTCCCCAATAGACGCCAAGGCGGGTAGCGGCTCAGATAGGATAGGCATACTATATCGCATTGCTCCCGATATGGGAGCAGTATCTCGCTCGCCGTGTCGAGTGCGACTCGTCATTCGAGATTAGGCAAGTTAAGGGAAAATTAATTGAGCCCGAGGGAAGTCCTGAGCGTCCTTCCCACCGTCAAGCTCGCATTCGGGGCGCCAGTTCGCGCCGCGCGATCGTCTTTCGAATCAGGCTTTTTCTAGGGCACCATGCCGTAATTGTGCATCCCCGCGCCAAACGACACGCTGGCGCTTGCCGCCTGGGGTACCCACCACGCCTTGCGAATCCACGAATGGCTGCTACGCATCATCCGGTGCCCGAGATAGTCCATAACAATGGGTGTCACTTGCGTTGTTGCGTAGATCGCGCCCGAGTTCGCGAACGGGCGTTGGAATGGGTCCCCTTCTACGCCATACCCGCCAGTCACCGCGCGTCGCGTCGTCCAGGCATCAAACGCTGCGGCACCATGGCTCGCAACCAGCAAACCGTACCAGATCTTTCTTTGCCTGGGTGTTTCATACGATTCCGTGGTGGCCGGTTTCACGGGACTAAGGAGCGCGGGTTGAACCGCTGGCGCGCTCGGCTCGCCCGCCATCGAGAAATCAAAGTCGCTTCTTACCTCTGAGGAGATCGCTGATTTCGGCGTCGGGGCATCCGGCCGGGAAGAACTCTCTTTTACGACGGGCGTGGCAATCGTGGTAGGGCTGATCTCAACGGAAAGGCGAGGAACCGGGGGTTGCGAAGCGTCACCCGAAACCGTGCTGCAGCAAAACAAAACAAGCGCAGTAAGGACCAAGGACCACCTCAGTGATTGCAGGCCGGGGGAGGGGTTCCGGGTCAGCTGCAACTATCGAGAATTTACTGTACGGCGGTACAGGCGTCACTGGACCATTGGTCCTGTTCTCGTTAGTACCTCACTTCATGTTTTCGCGCGCTCGGGTTCTGGCACTTTCGTACCAGGACATCGTCGGATTCCCGACGCGCCCACCTGTCTCAAAAGAACTGCTATAATCCGGCGCGACGGATTTATCCTTTCTCGAGCAGAGGCCCTATGCCTGGTTCCGATTCTTCGGCGAAACGTGCGCGCCAGCCGCAACCCGGCTCAAAACCACCGCAATTCATTGTGATTGAAGGTCCCTTGCGGGTCGGCAAGACTACCCTTGCCCGGATTCTAGCGGAACGTTTGCACGCGCGGCGTATTTACGACTGTGAAGATAATCCCTTTCTAGCTGATTTTTACAACGAGAAGCCTGGCGCCGCCTTCCACGCACAACTCTATTTCTTGATGGAGCGCCAAAAACGCATTCGCGAGGCGCTTGCGGCCGAGAATCCTGGGCCCGTGATCTCCGATTTTCTGATGGAAAAAGATCGCATCTTCGCCAATCTGAATCTCGACGACGCCGAATTGAAGCTGTACGAGCGTTATTACGAAGCGCTCACGTTCGAAATTCTTCAGCCTGACCTGGTCATCTATCTTCAGGCCAAGCCCGAGGTGCTGCGAGCCCGCATCGCCAAGAAAAAAGCTCGCGAAGAAAAACAAATCTCGCCGGATTACGTCGAGGAAGTCTCGCGCGCCTACGAGCATTTTTTCTTCCGTTACGAAGGCGCGGATCTTCTTGTGATCGATACCTCGGAAATCGATTTCGTGGAGCGTAGTGAGGATTTGCAGCAACTGCTGCGCCGCCTGCAGGAACCCGTTAAGGGCACTCAGTATTTTCTCCCTCTCGGTGGTACGGACTGATCGATTCGCTCTTGATTCACATGGAATCGTTTCCCTTCTTCCGCAATCTGCACTAAAGTGCCACTCGACACTTTTATTTCCTCAGGAGACTAGCGATGGAACATTGGACTCGACGAAAATTTTTCGCCGCCACTCTGGCTGGAGGCGCACTTGCCGGCGCTACAGACCTGTTTGGCAAATCGTTATCTGATGTCACTCCTTTGACACCCAATCCCACGGCAAAGCGGCCCGTGATCATTTCCTCTGCCAACGGCCTGCACGCGTTGGGCAAGGGCATGGATGTCCTCAAATCCGGCGGAGACACACTCGACGCCGTCGTCGCTGCGGTCACCGTCGTGGAAGATGACCCCAATGACGATTCCGTGGGTTATGGCGGACTCCCAAACGAAGAAGGTGTAGTGGAACTCGACGCCAGCGTGATGCATGGGCCGACCCGCCGTGCTGGAAGCGTCGGTTCCGTCCAGCGCATTAAAAATGTTGCTCGCCTGGCAAAAACGGTGATGGAGCGTACCAACCACACGATGATCGTCGGGGATGGGGCGCGCCGCTTTGCAGTGGATGAGGGGTTCGAGGAGATCAACCTCCTGACGGATCATTCCCGCAAGATCTGGCTGGCCTGGAAAGCGCGCACCAGTTTCAACTGGCGCCCGGGAATCGACAGCCCGGAGTGGAAGGCCACCGTTTCGGAAATTTTCGACAACGACCCGGCACAAATCGCGTATGCCATGCGCGTCATCAAACATCCGCCAACTGGCACCATCAATTGCCTCTCGGTGAACGAAAAAGGAGAAGTCAGCGGCACGACTACCACTTCCGGGTTGGCCTGGAAAATTCCTGGCCGCGTGGGTGATTCGCCCATCATTGGCGCCGGGCTTTTCGTAGATGGGGATGTTGGCGGCGCTGGCTCCACGGGAAAAGGCGAGGAAAACATAAAGATAGCCGGCGGTCACACCGTCGTGGAAATGATGCGCAAAGGCATGAAGCCCGCCGATGCTTGTCTCGAAGCGTTGGGCCGCGTGGTTCGCAACTACAATGGCGACAAACAGAAACTGGGGACCTTTCACCTGTATTACTACGCCCTGAACAAAGATGGCGAATATGGCAGTGCTTCCCTCTGGAAGAATGGCTACGAACCCTCGAAGAGCGCGCAATTCGCCGTGCACGATGGCACGGAAGCTCGCCTGGAATTCTGCAAAACGTACTTCGACACTCCGGGCCACGAAGAGGATTAGCTTCCTCGCAAATCTTCTGATGTATTCTGTACGTTATGGACCGGGTCAACGTTCTGATTATTGGGGGCGGCGTGGTCGGCTGCGCGATTGCCGAAGCTCTTTCGCGCCGCTGGCAGGACGTTTTTCTCGTCGAACAGTTTCCGCGGCTCGGTATGTCCACCAGCACGCGGAATAGCGGTGTCATTCATTCCGGCATCTACTATCCGACGAATTCCTGGAAAGCCCGTCATTGCGTGGAAGGGAATCGGCTGACCAAAGAATTTTGCGAGAAGCACAACGTTGCTCACCGTGTCACGGGCAAACTAGTCGTAGCAAAATCAAAGCAAGAAGAGCCTCAGCTGCTCGCGCTTCTAAAAAAGGGTCAGGAAAACGGCGTCGAAGGCCTGGAGATCATCGGCGCAGCCGCCATCCGCGCCAAAGAGCCGCACGTGCGCGGTTATTCTGCCTTGCACGTCCCTTCTACGGGCATTTGCTCGGCGGAAGAGCTGGTTCACGCGTTCGCTCGCCTCGCCGAGCAGCACGGGGCTAATTTGCTCACACGCGCGAAAGTCGAGGGTCTGGAGCCGAAACAGGATTGCGTGCATGTGCGCCTGCGAATCGGAGACGAAGACCAGTCCGAAACGGAGATCGTCGAGGCCCGTTGCGTCATCAACACTGCGGGGCTCTACGCGGACGAAATTGCGAGCCTGCTCGGTCCGCGACCGTGGACCATTTACCCGGTGCGCGGCGAGTATTGCGAGGTTCGTGGCCCCCACGCGCAGCTGATCCAGAATCTCGTTTACCCTTTGCCGCACGCGGATGGGCTAAGCCTTGGATTGCACTTCACAAAGACCGTCTGGGGCACACTATTGCTCGGGCCGACCGCAACCTATGTGGATGGGAAAGACAACTATGAGCGCAATCGCATGACCATCCCGGAATTTGCCGGTGATGTTAAAGAGCTGGTGCCCGAAATTGAGGAGTGCGATCTGCAACTTGCCTACACCGGCCTTCGCCCAAAGCTCGTTCCTCCTTCAGGCAAAGGCATCGTCGATTTTGTCATTGAACCCGACTGCGAATTTCCTCAGGTCATCCAACTCGTGGGTATCGAATCTCCGGGGCTCACCGCCGCTCCCGCTATCGCTCGTCACGTGGCAGCACTGGCCGAGCAGATTCTGAATTGATCTGCCGTTAAGTTATTCGACTACGACACGTAAGAATTGTTTCTTTCCGGCCCGCAACAGAAACTGGCTCGGCTGCGTTAAATCGATTTCCTTGCGAGAGTCCTCGACGCACACTCCGTCGATTTCCACAGCACGTTGCTTGATCAATCGCTCCGCTTCACTCTTCGACGGCGCCAATTTTAGTTCCACCAGCAGCTTAGTTAGCTTCCTCGCGGGCCCGGTCGGAATTTTGTGTAGCGGCGCTTCTTCCGGTGCCTGCCTATCGCGAAATACGCGTTGAAAATTCTCGGCCGCCTTGTGTCCCGCTTCGGCTCCTTGGAAGTCGCCGACCACTTCTTCTGCCAAACGCATCTTGGCATCCATCGGATGCAGTTTCCCGGTTTGTACTTCGTTCTTCAACTCCACTATTTCTTGCGGTGTGCGGTCCGTAACCAGTTCGTAGTACGACCACATCAGCTCATCCGGAATGGACATCATCTTCCCGAACATTTCGCTGGGAGCTTCCGTAATTCCCACATAATTTCCCAAGCTCTTGGACATCTTGCGCTCGCCATCTAGTCCGACAAGGATTGGCATAGTGAGAACCACCTGTGGCGAGAGCCCATATTCGCGCTGAATTTCCCGGTGTACCAGAATGTTGAATTTCTGCTCGGTTGCGCCCAATTCCACGTCGGACTGCAACATCACCGCGTCGTAAGCCGTCAGTAGCGGATACAGCAGTTCATGAACCGCAATTGGCAAATTCTTTTCCAGCCGAGAGCGGAAATCCTCGCGCTCCAGCATGCGCGCTAGCCGGTAGTGCCCGCAGAGCCGCACCACGTCGTAGCTGGACATCTTTCCCAGCCACTCGCTGTTATAGCGAACTTCGGTTTTGTCTTTGTCTAATATCTTGTAAACCTGGGCGAGATACGTCTTTGCGTTGACGTCCACCTGCTCCCGGCTAAGCGGCGGCCGCGTTTCCGACTGGCCCGTAGGGTCCCCAATCATGGCGGAAAAATCACCGATTAAGAAGATCGCTGTGTGTCCCATGTCCTGAAAATGTTTCAGCTTGCGCAGAACCACCGTGTGGCCCAGATGGATATCCGGTGCGGTTGGATCTACGCCCAGGTACACACGCAATGGCTTGCCCGTCTTCAACGAGTTCGCGAGCTTCAGTTTTAACTCATCTTCCGGAATAACTTCCGCCACGCCTTTCTTCAAATAGGCGAGCTGTTCTTCCACTGGTTTGAATTGCGTCGTCGACATTAGTTGCCCGCCGTCCGCAGAACGCGGCGGCCCTCAATGCGATATTTGCCTTCCAGAATAATGTTCACCGCCTCGCTATAAATCCGATGCTCTTCCTTTAAAATGCGTTCAGACAAAGTGTGTTCGTCATCAGAATCAAGCACCGGCACAACCGCCTGCAAAATGATCGGCCCCGCGTCCAGATTTTCGTCCACGAAATGGACCGTACAGCCCGCGAATTTAACTCCGTGCTCCAGCGCTTGTTTTTGCGATTCCAGTCCAGGAAACGACGGCAGTAGGGAGGGGTGAATGTTTAGTATTTTTTGCGGGAACGCCGCCACAAAATAGGCCGAGAGCAGGCGCATGTAACCCGCCAGACAGACCAGATCAACTTTTTGCTCCTGCAGAACCGCTACCACCTGCCGGTCGTATGCCTCCCGCTGCAGTCCCTTGGAAGGGATCGTCCGTGTTGTGATTCCGCGTGCCTCGGCCCGCTTTAGCCCCAAAGCGTCGGGTTGATTGCTGATTACAATGGCAATCTCTGCCCCGGGAATTTTGCCCGCTGCCACGCTTTCGGCCAGAGCTTCAAAATTCGACCCGCGGCCGCTTAACAACACTCCGATTCTCTTCACCATAAACAAAAAACGTTAGCACACCTGCGCAGTCGGACCAAGTAACCCGCGTCGCAAGTTTTTTCTTCCCCCAAGTAGACTGAATAAGCTACACTCTTCAGCATGGCGAAACTAAAGCGAATATATAAGGAGGCTCCCATGAATTCTCAACGACAGCTCCGCGACCTCATTTCCGTTGGCCCCGCGATCGAACGCGATTTCCACCTGCTCGGCATTCGCACGGTTCCGCAACTCGCCAAACATGACCCGGACCTGCTCTTTTCTCGTTTGGAACGCCTCACCGGCACGCGCCAGGATCCTTGCGTGCTGGATGTTTTGCATGCGGCAGTAGCTCAGGCGCGAAATCCCCGTCTGCTTCTCGAGAAATGTCAGTGGTGGTATTGGAGCCGCAAAAGAAAATCCGCAAAGTGATCGCGAAGGCCCGACCGCGCTACAAATTCAGCGCGCCGGAATAAACCAGCCGTGCTTTTCCCGTATCGCCGCGTTCAATCCGGCCTATCCGGAAAAACTTCTCACGCCGCCGCTTCAAATCCGCCTCTGCATTTTTTACGTGTTCTGCAGAAACAATCACGACCATTCCGATGCCCATATTAAACGACTGCAGGAGCTCATCCGTTTCAATTTCTCCAAGTTTGGCGAGATATTTGAAGATCGACGGAATCGGCCACGCATCCAGATCGATGATGGCTTTCACGCCGCTGGGGAGCACCCGCGGCAAATTTCCCGGAATCCCGCCCCCGGTAATATGGGCCATCGCCGAAACCCAGCCCTTCGTCAAAAGATTTTTCACCGCGGGCACGTAACAAAGATGCGGCTTCAGCAGCTCCGCTCCGATCTTGTTGCCCACTTCTGCGACATAAGTGTCTGGCTTCAGCTTTTCCACTTCGAAAGCCAATTTGCGCGCCAACGAATAGCCGTTCGTATGCAGTCCTGCGGACGGCAGCCCCAGCAGCGTATCGCCCGGCTTGACGGATTTCCCAGTTAGAATTTTTTTCCGGTCTACGGCACCCACGATGAAACCCGCCAAATCGTATTCACCCGGCGGGTAGAAGCCCGGCATTTCCGCCGTTTCGCCACCGATTAGCGCACAGCCTGCCTTGCGGCACGCACGGCTCATGCCGTCCACGAGCTGCTCCACCACGTCCGGCTCAAGTTTGCCCATCGCCAGGTAATCCAGAAAAAACAGCGGCTCCGCCCCTTGTACCAGAATGTCGTTCACGCAGTGGTTGACCAGGTCCCCACCTACGGTGGAATGCACACCCATCGCCATCGCAATTTTCAGCTTCGTTCCTACCCCGTCGGCGCTCGACACCAGCACCGGCTCCGTCCAGCGCTTTCCGTCCAGCGCGAACAGTGCGCCAAATCCACCTATGCCTCCCAGAACCGCAGGCGAAAACGTTTTGCTGGCAAGGTGCCGGATGCGCTGCTTGGCATCGTCGGCGACAGCTATATTTACTCCCGCGTCGGCGTATTTCATCTTTAGCCGCCTCTAAGGTTTGTTCTTCGCGCTACGAAGGTGCAGCTTTCCGGCTCTTTTCCAGTGAGACTTGGGCGGCCACGAGGGACGAGCGAGCCGTCACACGTCACACGGGGGACAATTGTCTTCTGGTTTGTACCACCGGCCCCGCCTCTGGGTCTGTCAGGGCCGCCTACAGCTTAAAACACATGGAACAATCTTCGCCACCGTACAGTTCCGGGATGAATCAAGGCATTCAGGTACGCCTCGAATCGCGCCCCAATGTCTCCGTTCCACGCATCTCTCGGGGCATCCAGCGACATGTAAATAATTACCGGCGTCCCCAGAATGTCCTTGCGAGGCACGCATCCCCAAAACCGGCTATCGTAAGAATTCCCACGATTGTCGCCCATCGCGAAGTAGCAGCTTTCCGGCACCTTATAAGGGAACTTGGTTACTTCATATCCCGGGGGCGCTTGTCCCGCCGGTGCGGGCTCGCTTGAGCCGAGCGTATAGTTCTCGCGAAGCCTTTGGCCATTGATCCATACCGCGCCATCGCGAATATCCACCGTATCCCCGGGCAAACCAATTACCCGTTTGACGTAATCCGGCTGCGTGGGATCGAACGGCGGCTTGAAGATGATGATTTGTTGCCGCTTCGGATTTCGCCACAGGGACACATGAAAATTGGTGAAGGGAATGCCGGCGTCGTAGCCGACCCTGCTCATGATTAAGTGATCGCCGATGAGCAGCGTATCCTCCATGGAGCCGGAAGGAATCACGCGGGCCTGCCCCAGCGTTCCGTTGATGAGCATGAACGCCAGGATCACCCAGAACCACGCAATGATTTCGCTTTTGACCCGCACGCCCAGCGGAACCGCCGGTTCTGCCTTCGTCTTTGTTCTTATCGCGTCAGCTTTCACAATTCACCATCGCCACTCGCAAGCCACGAAGCCTCTTCCCCGGGTACTCTTGCGGTTGGCGCCTAAAACGTCTCGAACAACCTCTTCCAACGGATTCTGCTGGGATGAATGACGGCATCGGCGTACGCCATAAACCGGTCGCCAATATTTCCATTCCACGCATCTTCCGGTTCATTCACGGACATGTAAATTGTCACGGGTGTGCCAATAATCGAGTTTCGCGGTACGCATCCCCAAAAGCGGCTGTCGTATGAGTTACCGCGATTATCTCCCATCACGAAATATTCGTCTTTGGGTATTGTCAGCGGCAGCCCGGTAAAGCGCGGCAGCATTTCGTAGGGGGCCGGAAGCTCCGTCGGTCCGGTGGTGTAGTTTTCTTGCAGTTTCTTTCCATTGATCCAGACAAATCCATCGTGAACATCGATGGTCTCGCCCGGCAAGCCGATCACCCACTTAATCAAATCCGGTTTGTTGTGGGCATAAGGCGGCCGGAATATTACCATCTGCCGCCGCTTTGGAGTCTTCCACAGAGCAACATGCCAATTCGTGAACGGGATGCCGGCATCGTAGCCGAGGCGGCTCATAATCAAGTGGTCGCCAACCAACAACGTATTCTCCATCGAACCCGAGGGAATTACGCGGGCCTGCCCCAGCGTTCCGTTGACCAGTAAAAATATGAACACCACCCAGAACCACGCGACCATTTCTGTTTTCACGCGCGTTCCCAATGGTTGCGCTTCCTCAGGCTTACGATTTCCCGCTGCTGGCTTGCTCGGCTTAACTTTCACGTTCCACCGTGACTTCCTCTTTGAATCTCCGGGTGCCATTCTCTTCTCGCACTTCCAGTTGCACCAGATCCGTAGGGTATACGCCGGTGTAACAGGACGTGCAGAATTCTCCGTCCTTGTCATTCACCGCCTGCTTGAGCCCCGGCAGCGAAAGGTATCCGAGCGAGTCCGCCCCCAGATACTTGCAAATCTGCTCGGGCGTATTCGACGACGCAATCAGCTCTTCCTTCGTCGGCGTGTCCACGCCGTAATAACAAGGCGAAATCGTCGGCGGGCAACTGATGCGCATATGCACTTCCTTAGCCCCGGCTTCCCGCATCAGCCGTACCAGTTTTCGGCTGGTTGTGCCTCGCACAATCGAATCGTCTACCAATACGACGCGTTGCCCCGCCACTAAGTTCCGTACCGGATTCAATTTCAGCTTGACCCCGAAGTTCCGGATCGCCTGCGATGGCTCGATAAACGTCCGTCCGATATAGTGATTGCGGATCAGCCCCATGCGAAAAGGAATCTTCGACTCCAGCGAGTAGCCGATCGCCGCCGGTACTCCAGAGTCCGGGATGGGCACAATCATGTCCGCTTCCACCGGGTGTTCCCGTGCCAGCAAACGGCCCAACATTTCTCGCGACTCGTTTACGGAGCGGCCGAACACCGTACTGTCTGGCCTGGAAAAATAAACATGCTCAAAGATGCAGAATTGGTGTGGCTTCGGCGGGCTGAAACGAATCGATTCGATTCCCGAACGGGAAATGCGTAACATCTCTCCGGGCCCGACATCGCGCACATACTCCGCGTTCATCAGGTCGAACGCGCAGGTCTCCGACGCCACGGCCCAGGCCTCGCTGCCATCCGCCGTCGCAATTTTTCCCAAGGCCAGCGGCCGGAATCCGCGCGGGTCCCTTACCGCATACAATTCCTCCGGCGTCAGCACCAGTAACGAATACGCGCCTTCCACTAAATTCAACGCATCACCCAACGCCGCCGAAAAATTCCGTGCCTGTGACCGCGCGATCAAATGCACGATCACTTCCGTGTCGCTGTTCGAT
>Ga0335085_10003640_pt1 | contig 26429 bp, 21 predicted proteins | sample Lox_Sample_45_FD_206712 | JGI IMG/M metagenome (GOLD analysis project Ga0335085, IMG submission 206712) | Soil microbial communities from Loxahatchee National Wildlife Refuge, Florida, United States - Lox_Sample_4.5 | ecosystem: Environmental > Terrestrial > Soil > Wetlands | place: USA...
ATTTCGCGTTTATCTGGGAGGCGACACGTACCAGAAGTGGGAGTTTATCTGGAACCCAGTGCAGCAGTCGCTAGTTCCCGCGCAAACCCCCGTGAACCCGAACGCGAATTCCACGGGTGCTCCGAACGCGCAAGCGCCGGATCCGAGCGCACAGACACCTGGCGCGAATCCGCCTCCTCCAACACCTCCGGCGCAATAAATCCATGGCCTTTTATTTATTGTAAATCTGCGCTTTGGTTGGACGCCCGGGCTGTTTGGCGATATTTCTCCGTCACGCGCCGAACGTAATCGCGCGTTTCGCGGTAAGGGGGAACGGACCGATAGTGTTCGACGCGGTCGGGCCCGGCATTATACGCCGCGAGGGACAGCGCGAGATCGCCGTTGTAGTGCACCAGCAATTCCTTCAAGTATTTTGTTCCGGCTTCGATATTTTGTTCGGGATCGAACACGTTGGTTACGCCAAAGCGGGACGCCGTTTGCGGCAGGAGCTGCATCAGGCCGCATGCGGAGCGCCATGACACCGCGTTCGGATTGAAGTTCGACTCGACGGCAATCACGCTGGCGACGAGTTCGGGAGCTACGCCGTGGGCGCGTGCGGAAGCGGCAATGAGGTTTGCGTAAGGCACGTCGAGCAATTTCACTTTGACGGGCTGGAACGTGTCTTCCGGATCGATTCGCAAGAGTGCATCCGCGGGAATTTCCATCGTGCCGCCGGTCATGGTGAGCCGAAGTGTGTCGCCGACGCGTTCATAGCTGGTCACATGAATTCGCAGGCCGGTTTGCAGAACCACATAATCGGCGCGGGCGGACGGAGCGAGTGGCGCAAAGAGCACCATCGTCCACGAGAGCCATTTCGCCATGAAAAGGAAACGGTTCACGTTGCCGCGTCTCCCAACGCATACGTCGAGATGGCCGCAGCAACCCCGGCCTGATCGTTGGTCAGTGTTTCGCGCCATCCCAAAGATTTCAATTCGGGTACGCTGTTTCCCATGACGATGGGTAGTCCGGCAAATTGGAGCATTTCCAGGTCGTTTAGGTTGTCTCCGATGGCCATCACGTCATCGCGCGACCACCCGCGGCCCGCCACCCACTCGGCGAGCGTCGCCCCTTTCGAGCATCCTGGAGCAATTACATCCAGCAGGCCGAAATCGCGCTTGTCGTAGATCGTCATCGCGGTCGAATATTCGGATGCGAACGCAAGCGCCGAGAAAAACGCTTCCACCGCCCGCACCTGGTTTACAGAGCCGGTAAACATCACCTGAATCGGGTCCTCGGTCAGGCAATTTCGCAAGGGCGACATTTCTGCCAGAAACTCGCGGTTACGCTGAAAATATCCGCCGCGCAAGGGGTCATTCCAGTCGATACGCTCGTAAATAATTTGATTTTCGCGAGGCCGATTAAAACACACCGAAGCCAAATCGCGAAATGAGGTGGACGCGTCGAGCACACGCGCCGCAACGCCGCGCGGCAGCAGCTTCACGAGCTGCGTTTCGCCGGCATTCGATTTGACGAGGGCGCCGTTGTTCACAATCATCGTCAGCGGGCAAGGGAACTGCCTCGCAATCGGCATCGCGAAGTCGTAGCGGCGCCCAGTCACCAGGGCGACCTCGATTCCACGCGCAGCGGCTTCGGCCACCGCGTTCCGGTTGGTCACGGGCAGTTGAGACCGCTCATCGAGGAGCGTACCGTCAATATCAATGGCAATCAGGCGAATAGGCACGGTCCCAGTTTATCGTGTCACAGCCTCTTGGGCCACGATCACGAGGTACAGGTGTGTTCCGCGGGAACGTCCAAAAAGAGGAGCGATCTATTGTTGTGCGGGAGGCGTCACCGTTGTGGGAATCGTGACCGTCGCCTTCATGGATGGGCTGCTTTCCATCCCCCTGGAGTCGACGGAAGTGACGAAATAGATGTAGGTATGCCCGGCTTCGACGGTCCGATCGGTATATTGCGTGGCGGAAATAATTTTGGGAGTCAGCTTCACGGGGCCGCCCGGCGGAGACGTCCGGTACACGTTGTATCCCGCAACGGGAGAAGCGCTGGGCGCCCAACTGATGGTCGCCGAATGAGGGTTATTGTTGGATGTCTCGGTTTGGAGGTCCCGGCTGTGCAATCGCCCACACCCGGAGAGAAGAAAGATCAGCGCCAGAAAAGAAACGTGCAGATTCAAAGGAGCCCGTCGGGAATGGAAGAATCTTCTCATTCGGAACGCTGAACCGGGCCGCGCATTCGGCTCTCCACACTAAAACCTGCCAAAAATAGTAGACGGCAGGGGATTTGAACACCAGCCTCATCGCTGCGAACGATGCGAAAATCCAACAAGGCGCGATGCTGCAGCCACTCAGCCTTTTTCGATGCTACATGAATCGGGCACCTGGGACAACCGAGGATGAAGTTCGGAAGAATCTGCGTGCATCTAGGAATGACACGCCGTTTGGGTGCGCCCGCTCAGAACGCCATCAAGAGACATCACCCGGTCGATCGACGACTTGCTCCCGTTGGCCCATTTAGGTGAAGATTGGGCCGTGCTCGTGGAGGACTCAATGCAAATGTCCGGCTCGTGCAAAACTTTGTTGACCGTCATTGTCGCGCTCGGGGCCTGGTGTTTAGGCAGTCCGATGGTGTCGGCTCAAAACCAGTCGTCCAACGCGGCTGCGGATGCGAAGAGCCAAGCCTGTTCGAACGACGACAGCGGCTTGAAGTTGCCTTCGGGTTTTTGCGCGACCGTCTTCGCTGACGGTATTGGTCACGCTCGCCAAATGGTGGTTGCGCCGAGCGGAGTGGTCTACGTCAACACCTGGTCGGGTGTGTATTACGGCAATGACACGCCGCCCGCAGGGGGATTCCTGGTGGCCCTGCAAGACAAGACGGGCACGGGAAAGGCAGACGTGACGGAGCGTTTCGGTGAGACCGTACAGACCGGCGGAAGGGGCGGCACGGGAATCGCCCTGTACAAGGGATCGATCTACGCGGAAATCAACGATCGAATCGTGCGATATTCGATGGCTACGGGCTCCATCGTGCCGAACGAACCTCCCGTCACTGTCGTCTCCGGATTGCCTCTCAGTGGCGACCATCCGATGCATCCGTTCGTCATCGATGCAAAGGGATCGATGTACGTCGACGTGGCCACCGCGACCAATTCCTGCCAGGTGAAAAATCGGACCCTCAAATCGCCCGGTGCGGATCCCTGCACGGAACTTGAGACGCGCGGCGGCATCTGGCGGTATGACGCGAACAAAACAAACCAAAGCTTCTCACCTGCGGAGCGCTTTGCTACGGGGATTCGCAACGGGGAAGGTTTTGCCTTCGATCCGAGCGGCCGCCTGTTTGTGACCCAGCACGGACGAGACCAACTCCATACGAATTGGCCGGATCTTTACCGGCCGGACCAGGAAGCTACACTACCGGCAGAAGAATTGCTGCTTCTGAAATCGGGCGGCGACTATGGGTGGCCCGAGTGCTACTACGACGCGTTCCTGAGCAAGCTGGTTCTGGCGCCGGAATACGGTGGCGACGGAGGCAAGACGGCTGGCCCGTGCGCGAATAAGATCGCTCCGGTTGCGGCGTTTCCCGCTCATTGGGCTCCGGACGGAATGGTGCATTACGACAAAAAGCAATTTCCAGCCCACTACCGGAACGGCATGTTCATCGCCTTCCATGGGTCATGGAACCGGGCGCCCTATCAACAAGGCGGCTACAACATCGCTTTTCAGCCGCTCGCGGGGGACCACGAGTCCGGCCCGTGTGAAATATTTGCGGACGGTTTTGCGGGGGCGGTGAAGTCGCCGGAGAAAGCCGCCCATCGCCCGACGGGTCTGGCGGTTGGACCGGATGGCTCGCTCTATGTTTCTGACGACATGCGCGGGCGGATCTACCGGATTGTCTACCGCGGTGGCTCCGCTGGCGCAGCGGCGAATAGTAATCCCTGCCCGAGCGCGACGGCTCCGGCCGGCGATGTGGTTGAAGCGGACGCCAAGCCTCCGGAAGGCACAAATCCGGACGCTGGCGCGGCGACAACCGCGAACGTTCCCGTTCCTCAGGGAGCGACGCGAGAAATGGTTGCGCTTGGTGAACGGATCTTTCGCGGCCAAGTGGGCGGGGCGGCATGCACGGGCTGCCACGGCGAGAACGGTCAGGGTTCTTCTTTGGGTCCTGATCTGGCGGACAAAGAATGGCTGTGGAGCGATGGCAGCTACGCCGAAATCACGAAAACGATCACCGAAGGTGTGTCCCAACCGAAGCAATATCGCAGTTCGATGCCAGCTATGGGTGGCGCGCAGCTTACGGCCGACCAGGTGTCCGCGGTAGCGGCGTATGTCTGGAGCCTGAGCCACCGGGCACGCTAACTTAGCGCGGCCGCGCTCCTGCTGAATTCCTGATTCCGGCTGAGAAGATTTATCCGGAAAACCGAACGTGCAGTGCCGATGGCAGGGACACCACAAGTCTCGCGAACGGGCCGGCAAATAGCCGGCTAGCCCTTCGCTGGAATTTTCTCTTCGATCCAGGACTGAATCACATCGAATACTTGTTTGCGGTTGGACTCGATCATCATGAAGTGTCCGTTGCCGAAGACGCCCCGGTCCTTTAGCTGCAAGTCTTCGGCATGGCACCCAGCCTGGTTCAGGAAAGCCACGACCTGCGGGCCCTGCGTCCTTTGCGATTTTTCCGCCGTGACGAACGCGATGGGAATTCCTTGCAAGTTCTTGAGCTTGTGAACATGCTCGTCCGATTGCAACTTATAGCCCGGAGCGTTGCCGTTTGCGGGCACGTCGCGTGTTTCCAGCTGCGAAGGATCGGAAACCGGGGGATCGTAAGCGAGAGGGATTAACGTGAGTCCCCAGGGCGTGGTCGGAGTGAATGGCGCGCCAGCTCCTTCTACGTTCACGAGCCCCTTCACAAGATGGGGGCGCTCATTGGCTACCACCCAGCTAAATGGCCCGCCAGCGGAATGAACCATGACGATCGACGGCCCGATCTTGTCGAGTAATTCGCCCCCGCGAGTCGCCCACAGTTTTTGTGCCATGACGTTGTCTTGAGGCGCAGCATTCTGACTGGCCATGAGTTGGTCGAGCATGGGATCGCCCAATTCGCCGCTGCCTGCCCACTGGTGAGAACGCCGAATTTCAGATGCAACGCCGTTGTAAACCGGCTGCGGTCCGATCGGCCCCAGCGCATCCGGATGGTAGGGCGCGCGGCCGTGTCCCGGGCGATCGACGAGGTAGACGCGATAACCCGCTTGCAAGAAATAATGCGCCCAACCGGCCTGGCCGTCTCCTTCGCCCATGTAGTGCAACATCTGCCCCGTGCCGCCGTGAATCAATACGATCGAATAGGGGTGGCGCACCTGCGAGGGGATGAAGTATTGCACGCACATCTGGCCGGCCAAAATCGTGCCATAAGGCATTTTCTTGTGCTCTGTCCCGACCCAGAACAATCCCTGCTCGCTGATTTTGATCGCCGCTTCCGTCACGCGCGGCGCCGGAAGCGGCATTTGCTTCTCGACGTGGCTGGCCATCCAGTCCAGAAGCGGCTGAAGGACTTCCCGATTGTTCTTCTCGATCATCATCATGTGGCCGTTTCCGTGAATCCCATGGTCCACAAGACGCAACTCTTCCGCGGCGCAACCTGCCTGCTTGAAGAAAGCGACTGCGCCAGGATTTCCCGGCGAGGCGAAGGATCCCTCGGAAGTGACCATGACGATTGGAATGCCTTGCAGATTTTTCAGCCGCCGCGCAGGCTCGGCCTGAAGTTTGTAGTCGGGCACACCCATCTCGGGCGAAGGCACCGAAACCGTTTTGAGTTCGGAAGGGTCGGAAGCCGGCGGATCATAGGTGACGGGAATCGACGACATTCCCCAAGCGTTCGCTCCGCCGAACGGCTGGCCGCCGCCTTCGATGCAAACGATTCCTTTCACCAAATTTGGCCGGATCTCGGCGACCAGCCAGCCGAAGGGCCCGCCAGCGGAGTGCGTCATGATGATGGCGGGGCCGATCTTGTCGAGCAACATCGCGCCCCGTTCGCGCCAAACTTGATGCGCGATCGGTTGCCCCGCCACAAGCGCCGCTTGCGGCGGAGTTCCCGGAGGCGCCGGAACCGTGACGTACGATCCACCTTGCGCGGCGACAAACTGGTCGAGTTCGGGAGAACCAACAGTGCCGGCTCCCGGCCATTGGTTGTGGAGATGTTGAAACGGTAGAGGCTTGATGGCCGAAGTTGGATTCGGCGGAGTGAACCGGCCCGAAAAGTTCTCCAATGCGGCGGCCTGTGGCGGGAAAGCTCCGTGCAGATCAGGATGGAACGGAGGGCGGCCGTGACCCGGACGGTCTACGATGTACACCGCGTATCCTTCCTGGAGAAGATATTGAGCCCATCCTGGGCGGCCATCCGGAGTGGCGATCCAATCCGTACCCTGGCCTCCGCCGCCGTGCACCAGCACGATGGGATACGGATGCCGGACGCGAGCGGGAATCATGTAATCCACAGACATTTGCTTTCCATTCACCGTGGCACCGCGAGCCAAGTCCACGCGCTCCACACCGACGAAGAAATAACTCCATTCAGCGATGTCGAGTGGAATCTTGGCGGCAGAGGATCCGCCACCCGATACGGCTTGCGCCGCCAAGTGCAAGGGATTTCCAATGAGAGCGCCGGTAGAAAGGCCGGCCGCCAGCGTCGTAAATTCCCGGCGCGTAATCCCGTCGTCAGCGCCGCCGTAATTCGAATGACGCGCGGTTTTTTCCGCGGCAATATTCTTCGATGTTGTATTTTCTTGCGTCATCGGGGTCACTCCTCGTTTGGAACCCGGAGCTTGGACGTTTGCGAATGGCAGGTAGTTTACAAGGAATTTTGAAGCAATCTCAAGAGAAACTCCAGACTGGCAATGGCGTCATTGGATTCCCGCCGCGTCGCCCGCAATTTTCCTAGATGTTCATTTCGAGGCGCGTTCTGGGCCGAGAGGACGGGTATTTTGGGGAACTGTTCCAGTTTCAAAAAGCAGCCAGAGTTTTTGAGAAATTTGGTGGACGGCAGGGGATTCGAACCCCCGGCCTCATCGTTGCGAACGATGCGCTCTCCCAGCTGAGCTAGCCGCCCACCGGCGCGATGTAATTTTAGCAGGGCCCGGCGAGGATTCCAAACACACGTCTCCACAAAATGGGCACACACGCAATCCGTGAGTGTTCTTTATTGTTGCTGCGATCCCGCCCCGGTGTTGCGTTGCGCAACGATCCGCCGGGCGTTCTCGTAGAGCGCGCGGGCTTGCGGCAAGGAGTCGACCGCCTTTTGAAGTTGCAGATCGTCTTCGAGGTCTACCTTGTAGCCTTCGGTCAGACCAAAGGTGGAGATAAATGCTTCTTTCCGGATTTCGCGCTTGATCCAACCGAGGTTTTGCGCGATCTCGTCCTCGGTATAGGAGATCTTTTGCATGTCGAGATATTTGCGGAAGGTTTTCATCACGTTGTCGTCGGCGGCGAAGTCCTTGGTAATTTGCGGCCGGGACCCAAGGAAATAAGTGGTAAATCCGCCGACCCCCGCTTGATACGCAAAGAATACATCGCGGCGCAGCAACATTTCCTGGAATGAGTTCAGCTTGGCCGGCACGACGGGCACATCCGGAGTGATGCCGCCGCCGCCGGTGACTTGTCGGCCGCTGTCGGTCAGTTTGACTTCGGTGGGCGCCGGATTTTTATGATTGTAAAGATAGTCGTACAGCGAAATATCTTTGTAGTCGCGCTGGATGAGGCGGCCGCTCGGAGTGTAGTAACGCGCCGTCGTCAGCGCGAGACCCGTGTTCTCGCTGAGGCCCGACACCGTCTGAACGAGGCCCTTTCCGAAACTCTGTTCGCCGACCACCAAGCCTCGATCGTGATCCTGGATCGAACCCGTTACGATTTCCGAAGCCGACGCGGAACCGCCATTCACGATAACGACGAGCGGCGTGGTCACGCCACGATTGCCGCGCACGGCGTAATAGCGGCGCTCGGCCGATGCGCGCCCATGATGCGAGACGATCAACTGATTTTTGTCGAGGAACATATCGGAAACGGCTACCGCTTCGTTCAGCAAACCGCCCGGATTGCCGCGCAAGTCAAGAATGAGGCCGTCGAGCTTGGTCGCATCCAGGTCCTTCAGGGCCGCGGCGAGTTCCGTGTCCGTTGTTTCGTTGAACCCGGAGAGCTTGATGTAGCCGATGCCCGGCTTGATCTCAAACGCGAGGTCGACGGAATGCTTGGGGATTTCATCGCGCGTGACCGTGAAATTCAGGTTGTCATCGTAGCCCACGCGTTTCATCGTGATGTGAACGACCGTTCCCTTCGGGCCCTTCAGCATGTCGGCGACTTCGGAACTAGTCAGTCCTTCCGCGGATTTACCATCCACGGCCATGATCACGTCGCCCGGCCGAATCCCTGCGCGAAACGCGGGCGAGCCCGGCATTGGAGAAAGCACGTACGTATAGTTGTCGCGCGGAACAATCGTCATTCCCACGCCGTAGTACCTTCCGCGTTGGTCTTCGCGGAGGTTGGCATACGCACGGGGATCGAAAAAGCTGGAGTGGGGATCCAAAACGCGCAACATTCCCGGAATCGCGCCCGAATAAATCGCGTGGTCGGGATCTACGGGAATCGCGTAATTCTTTTCGACGATGGACAAAACGTGGGTGAAGTCCTTGACCGAGTCCTGCAGAGTATTTACATCAGAAGGCGTCGCACGCACCGGAGGACCGTAGATGCCTCCAAGGACAGCGGATACGACCAGGACCCCGATGACGAGCATCGCCCCACGCCTCTCACCCTGCATTTCGCCCTCGCTTTCCTGCCGCATGGCAGATTGCCGATTAGTATAGCATAGAGCCTGAATTGACACCCCATCGGCGGTCCACTATGATTCGAGTTGGGCATAAACCTGTGACCGGTTTGGTTATCATGGGCTGGATTCGGGTCGCTTGACCGTCCGCGTTCGAACCAAAAGGCAAAGAGCGCTCGCCATGTTGAGTCTGCCGCACTTAGTCGTGCTTTTCGTCCTGGCCCTTATTGTCTTTGGCCCGCAGAAGCTGCCGGAACTTGCGCGTATGTTGGGCAAGGCGACCGCCGAATTCCGCAAAATGACCAACGACTTCCGGTACGCCCTTGAGGACGAAGTTCGGGAGCTCGAGCGCCAGACGCGCATCCGCGAAGAGGAGGCTGCCGCAGCGGCACGTGCTGCTCAGGCGCCTGTTCCTTCACCCGAGGGCGCGGTGCCGCGGGAGCTGCCCGCGGCGTCGGTAGCTGCGAAGTCCGAACCCCGCGACGAGCCTGTCACGTCGTCCCCCACTGGTGCTGGGCTGTCCGAGCCGCCGGCTGCGGAAACGGTGAGCGTCCCTCACGAGAAATCCTCTGATGACAACGCCGCGGGCTGATTCCTCCACGACAGCGCCCGAGCAAGAAACGGGCGGCAAGATGTCATTTTTCGACCACCTGGTCGATCTCCGTAAACGATTGATCAACTCAGCGCTTGCCATTGCCATCGGCGCAATGGTGGGCGTGGCCATTTCGCAAAAAGTGATCGGATTCATCGTCCGGCCGATGCAGGACGCTCTGCGCAAGATGCATTTGGACGACAAACTGATCTACACGAGCCCGACCGGTTACATCAACATGATCATCACGATGGGGATCTATATCGGCGTCGTTCTCGCCGCTCCCTTCGTCCTCTATCAGATCTGGCTTTTCATCGCGCCGGGACTTTACAAGCATGAGCGCCGCGCCGTCTCGACATTCGTGTATTCATCGTTTTTCTTGTTTCTTGCCGGAATCTCGTTCGGCTATTACGTGATGCTGCCCTATATTTTGGATTTCCTGATCGGGCTGCAAGGGCCGTTCAAGCCGCTGATCAGCATCAACGAGTATTTTGACTTCATCCTGATCGTATTGTTGGGCCTGGGGCTGATCTTCGAGCTGCCTGTGTTGATTTTTTTTCTCGCGCTGTTCGGTATTGTGACTCCGCGATTTTTGTGGAAGAACCTGCGATATGCGATTCTCGTGATCGCCATCATTGCCGCGATTGTAACTCCGACGCCCGACGCGATGACCATGCTCGTGTTCATGGCACCGATGATCGGACTCTATTTTGTCGGAATGGGCGTTGCGTGGATGGTCGTCCGGAATAAAGCCAAGCGCGCAGCGATGGCCAATCAAGGAGCGCAATAAATGGAATTGCGATTCCGCAGTCTGAGCCACGGAACAATCCTGCTCGCCGTGCTCTGCCTTGCTGCGTGCGGGAATTCGTCCTCTTCGTCTTCGGCAGGCGATGCGCAGAAATCAGCTTCTCCGCAAGCTGCGACGTTTCCTCCGGCACCGGCCGCGGAAACCACGGGTGGTTTCGACGGCACGCGGGCGTACAAGCATGTCGAGCAGCTCGTGGCCATTGGGCCACACCCCGCCGGTTCCGAGGGCAATCGCCGCGCGCAGGAATATATCGTGGGCCAGTTGAAAAGTTTTGGATGCCCGGTCGAGGAACAGGATTTCCACGCCTCGACGCCGGCTGGCGACCTAGCCATGAAGAATGTCGTGGCGAAAGTGCCGGGCGCGAATCCCAACATCATCATTGTCGCGTCTCACTACGACACGAAGCGTCTGGACAACTTCGTGGGAGCGGATGACGGAGGCTCGAGCACGGGTGTGCTTCTTGAACTTGCACGTCTGGTTTGCGCGCGCAAAAATGTCGATACGATCTGGCTCACGTTTTTTGACGGCGAGGAAGCGGTTCGGCCGCAATGGGCCGATCCCGACCACACCTACGGCAGCAGGGAACTCGCCGCGCGGCTCGCGCTTTCCGGTGAATTGCGCCACTTGAAGGCCATGATCCTGGTCGACATGGTTGGCCCCACGGACCCGATCTTCCGGCGGGAGAGCAATTCAACTCCGTGGCTTGTGGACATTCTGTGGTCCACCGCGGCGCGTCTCGGATACGGAAAAATCTTCCTCAACGATTCTACGGCCATCGAAGACGACCACGACTCGTTTCTCGAACGGGACGTTCCCTCGGCCGACATCATCGATTTCGAAAGGCCCGTTCTGGAGTATTGGCACACCAGCCAGGATACTCTAGACAAGGTCGATCCTCGGACGCTCGCCATCATCGGCCACGTTCTGATCGCATCACTTCCTGAGCTCGAAAAGAGAATTCATTAGCTCAATGCCGCAAAATGTCCCTCACAGAAGCAATGCCGGCGAGCACGCTACAGTAGAAAGCCCAATTGATCAGGAACATCAGGGTGTAACCAAGGGGGCGAACAAACCTGTGAAAGAAGTGCGCCTGGATCCAGTTGGAAATGACGACGCCCGGCAATCCAAACGCGCCCGTCCACATTCCGGGCGTGGAACGAAGGCCGATCGAGCGCGCAATCACAATGAGCGCGAGCGTCCAGATGACAGCCAAAGCCAAAGCCCAACGAACGATTTTCACCCCGGTCCTCTACGATTTTCGAAATTGAACGCCTTATGCCTGCGTCGCGGGCTTTTCGCTGTCGAGCCAGCGCATTTGGTCTTCGCCGTAACGGCTTCCAACGACAGCATCCGCCGGGACCGCGCGTTCAATTTGTGCGAGGTCCTCTGCAGTTAATCTTAGATCCAAAGCCTTGAGCGATTCGGCGAGTTGGCTGCGTCGCCGCGCGCCGATGAGTGGAACGATATCCGCGCCGCGAGACATCACCCACGCAATGGCGACCTGTGAGGCAGTCGCGTTCTTGCCCCGCGCGATTTCGTTCAGCGTATTGGCGACCGATTGATTTTTTTCATAATTGCCGCCGCGAAATCGCGGAAGATGCCGCCGAATGTCTTTCGGTGACGTCACGGGCGATCCGGAGAGCAGGCCGCGCGAGAGCACGCCGTACGCGGTGATACCCATCCCCGCTTCGCGCGCCGCCGGCAGAATGGTTGCCTCCGCGCCGCGCGTCACAAGGGAATATTCGATCTGGAGCGCGGCGACCGGGTGGACCTTGATGGCCTTGCGAATCGAAGCCGCGGAAGCCTCTGAGATTCCGATGTGGCGGACATATCCGGCCTGGACAAGCGTCGCAAGGGTGCCGACCGCGTCTTCGATCGGGAACTGCGGATGAACGCGCGAAGGCTGATACAGGTCAATGTAGTCGGTTCCCAGCCGGCGCAGGCTGTAGGCGAGGAAATTCTTGATCGCTTCCGGGCGCAAATCGTATCCGCCGAACGAGCCGTCCGGTCCGCGCATGGCGCCGAATTTAACGGCTAGAAAGACGTCCTTGCGCCTTCCTTCAATGGCCCGCCGGATCAGCATTTCGTTGTGGCCCATGCCGTAGAAATCACCGGTATCGAGCCACGTGATGCCGGCATCGATCGCGGCCTGAATCGTGGCGATACTTTCCGACTCATCCGAGGGACCGTACATGTCGGACATTGCCATGCAGCCGAGCCCCAATTGGGAAACGAGCGGCCCATCGGTTCCAAGCGTCATCTTCTTCATGTTTGCCGGGGCCTCTCGATTGGCTTGGACATTTGCCTCCAGATTCCAAGCCATTACGATACCGGAATGAACGAGGGACGCAAGCCCCAGCGTAAGATGCGGCTTTGTTTCGGTTGGCGGCTCGCCATCTGTGTTACATTTTTTGGCGGGCGCGCTTGCGCCTGCCAAGACGCATTATCAAAAAAGAACAACGCATGAAGACAATTTCAGTTTGGGCGGCGAGCGGGAGGTACGAGGTGCTGTGCGGCCGCGGCGCGCTCCGGGAATTGCCGCGAGTTGTGTCACGGATGCGGCGAGACGGAGCCGTGTTCGCGGTTTCTTCACCGCGTGTATGGCGGCATTGGGGGGCGCGCGTGGAGCGGCTGCTCGGTGGCGCGCGACGCGCCACGATTTTAATCGACGACGGTGAAACCGCGAAGAATCTCTCGACGGTTGAACGCGCTTGTCGCCATCTCGTGCGCGCGGGTGCGGACCGCCGCGCGCTCCTCGTTGCCGTTGGAGGAGGAGTTGTCGGCGACGTGGCCGGATACGTCGCGGCGAGCTACGCGCGCGGCATTGGAATTATTCACGTTCCGACCACGGTCATGGCACAGGTGGATAGCGCGATCGGCGGAAAAACGGGGGTCGACTTGCCCGAAGGCAAGAACCTCGTGGGCGCCTTTTATCCGCCGAAGGGTGTCTTGGCCGATCCAGAACTTTTGAGCACGCTTCCGCAGCGCGAATTCCGATCTGGAATTTACGAGGTCATAAAATATGGAGTAATCGGCGACGAGAAGTTGTTCCGGTTCCTCGAAGGCAACCTCGAAAAGGTGTTGCGCCGGGATCGTGCCGCGATGGACTTCGTGATCGGCCGGTCCATGACGCAAAAGGCGCGCGTCGTTTCCAAAGATGAGCGCGAATCGGGATTGCGTGAGATCTTGAATTTCGGGCACACCTTCGCGCACGCGCTCGAGAGCGTCACGCGTTATCGAAAATATCTCCACGGTGAGGCGGTGGGCTGGGGAATGATTGCGGCAGCGCGGCTCGCCGTCGCAAAACGGATGTTCTCACCACGCGATGCCGCGCGAGTAGCACGGGTGGTCGCAGCCGTGGGGCCGCTTCCGGCCTGGCGGCCCATTCCGCCCGCACGATTGATTGCCGCCATGCAAGCCGACAAAAAGACGCGTGCCGGGCGCCTGCGATTCGTTTTGCCGGAGCGCATCGGCCGTGTCCAGTGCGGCGTCGAAGCCCGTGCAGAATTGCTGCAGAACGTATTGCGCAAGAGCGGGTCCCTGGAGATTTCGGTTGGGAGCGACGCGAGCCTCCGCACATGACTCTGACGACGCAACGCAGCGCGCCCGGAACGCGCCCCGAAGGAGTTCGAGACGAAAAGGAAGCGGCCGCCCACGTCCGCCACATGTTTGGTCGCATCGCTCCTCGCTATGATCTCCTGAATCATCTTCTTTCTCTCGACATCGACAAGGTGTGGCGGCGCCGTGTGGCAAAACGATTCGGCACAACGTTACGCGATCCAGACGCGCGTGTGCTGGACTTGTGCTGCGGCACGGGAGATCTGACACTGGCATTTCGCAAGGAGGCGCCACAGGGCGCGGAAATCGTGGGATCGGATTTTGTTGCGGAGATGCTCGATCGGGCGCGAACGAAGGCTGCGGCCACGGCTGCGCGTGTCACGTTTGTAGAGGCGGATGCGCTCGCCCTGCCATTTGACGATGGGCACTTCGATTTGGTCTCCTGCTCATTTGGATTTCGTAATCTTGCGAATTACGAACGGGGGCTGGCGGAAATTGCTCGTGTCCTAAAGCCGGGAGGAGTAGCTGCAATTCTCGAATTTGCCGAGCCTCCCGGACAATTATTTGGCCGACTTTACCGCTTCTATTTCCGGCGCGTGCTTCCGCGCCTCGGCGGCTTCATTTCGGGGAATTCTTCGGCGTACGCGTATCTTCCGAATTCTGTCAGCAAGTTTCCTTCTCCCGAAGCGCTGCGGATTCTGTTCGAGCGCTCCGGATTCACGGCCGTTCGATTCGATCGCTGGACGGGCGGGATTGTCACTCTTCACACGGGAACAAAACCGTAGCCGTGGACTCCATTGATGGGGGAAGCGGGGGGTCAGTTTTCGAGGCCGAGCAGGCGAATCTTGTTCAGCAAGGTTTTGTAGGACACGCCGAGCTGTTCTGCCGCTCGCGTTTTGTTCCACTTCGCGGACTTGAGCGCGGACTCGATCTTGAAGCGCTCCACGTAGTCCACCGCACGCGCTCCCACTTCCTGCAACGTGCCGCCCCAGTCAAATGTTTCGCTGAGCATGCCCGCTGGCATGTCTCCCTCTGGCGGACGCGGGGCGGGAAGCTGCAAATCCGCCGCTTCGATGGTCCCGGAGTCCGAAAGGATGGCGGCGCGCTCAATCGTGTTCTGAAGTTCGCGGACGTTTCCTGGCCAGGCATATCCGCGCAGCGCGGCTCGGGCACCGGCTGAGAATTTGAGGTCGGGCTTGCGAAATTCACGGCGAAAGCGCTCGAGGAAATGGTCACCGAGGAGCAAAACATCCTCGCCTCGCTCGCTGAGCGCCGGAATCGTGATCGGAACGGCGGCAATACGAAAATACAAATCCTCGCGAAACGTTCGCGCGGCGACCGCTTCGCGAAGGTCCTTGTTCGTGGCCGCGAGAATGCGCACGTCGATATCGACAAGCTGCGTCCCGCCGACGCGCTCGAAGCTCCGCTCTTCCAGCACACGCAAAAGCTTTGCCTGAGTTCCAAGCGGGAGCTCGGCGATTTCGTCGAGAAAAATCGTGCCGCGATTAGCCAGCTCCAATTTCCCGACCTTACGGGAACCCGCGCCCGTGTACGCGCCGCGCTCATGGCCAAACAGTTCGTTTTCGACGAGCCCTTCCGGGATCGCCGCGCAGTTCAGCGCGACAAAGCCATGTTGCTTGCGCGGCGAAAGATGGTGGATCGCCCGCGCAAAGAGTTCCTTGCCCGTACCGCTTTGTCCCAGGAGCAAAACCGTGGAGTCGGTGGCGGCCACGCGCTGCACCTGGTGCGTAGCCTCCTGCATGCTCTTGTGTTCGCCGACGATTCGCGGAAAACCGTATCGTTCCGAGTATTCTTCGCGAAGCAGGAGATTTTCCCAAAGCAACTCCTGCTGCTTCGAGGCGCGCTCAACGAGCAGATTCAAGTGCTCGAGGTCCACCGGCTTTTGGATGAAATCGTAAGCGCCTTCCTTCATGGCCGTCACGGCCTCTTCCACCGAGCCGTACGCGGTGATCAGGATGACGGGAATGGTTGGGTCAGCCTCTTTGGTTTCGCGGAGGACATCCAAACCGGAGCAGCCGGGAAGCTTCAGGTCGGTCAGGACGAGCAGATAGCGCCGGGCGCGGACTTTCGCGACGGCGGAAGATCCGTCGGGGGCTTCCTCCACCGCATGGCCCGCGCGTTCGAGCGCCTTGCGGAGCATCGTGCGCAACTCGGACTTGTCTTCGACGAGGAGAAGGGGTTCCATTCGATTTCTTGTATCACGATTTCAAAGCCGCGCGTGGTCCGCTGAACGGGCCTGTGCGGAGTTCGCTATCGGGCGACTGCTGTACGCTTGGGTCAAGCGCGAGGCCGGATCCGGTGAATTATGACTGCGGCGAGGCGGGCGCTGGAGCGGACGCAGGTGTCGCCCATCCCGGATCGCCGCCTGCTTGTCTCAATTCGTCCTCGAGTGTGGAAATATCCTGCTTGTCTTGGTTGACGGCCGCTGTCTTTTCGTCAATCTGCGTTTTCGTGTCGTTCAAGTCTTGGCGGGAGTACTCCTGTTTCAGCGACGCCATAGGGTCGGTATAAAACTGTTGCTGCTTCAGGTTGAATTCGCGTTGCAAAATGTCGAGCTCATGCAAATCATCGGCAAGTTTCTTGTTTGCGTCGGCGAATTTCTGTCGCCAATAAGCTTCATCCTTAGCGACTGCCGCTTTCTCGCCAGGGGCTGGTGGAGTCGCGGTCTTCGGCGTCGTCTCACCGTTGGCGGCTGCTTTCGCCTGGTCCTGGGAAGTGGCAGGTTCTTCGCCGACGACGTTGATTGTGCCCTTCAGGCTGTCTAGATTGTCGTTATCGATCACGATCTTGGACTTTGGGGCCGTTTTCTTCTCTTCTTGTGCCTTCCGAGCCGCATCGGCGACGCTATCTTGGCTCTGCGCGGCGAGATAGGCCGGTGACGCCAGCATCGCGCATCCCAAGCTCCATATGATAAGTCTCTTTGTATTCATGGTTTTCGACCGCCTTTCTCAGGGAAATTGGCGGATTGGAACACTCTTAGTTTAGATGCGTGCGGTGGCGGAATCAATTGCCCTGGCGGCCTCGCGTACAAAGGGTAACCATACGACAAATTCGGCGCCGCCTGCGGACCGGTTGCGCGCTTCGATCGTTCCCCCGTGCTGGACGATGATCTTTTGCACGACGGCGAGGCCCAGCCCAGTTCCGTTTGTCTTTGTGGTGTAAAAGGGCATAAAAATTTTGGTCAGGGCATCGGCGGGGATGCCTGGGCCATTATCGGAGACAAAAATCCGTTGCCCTGGGAGTGCGCCGGCCTGGTCCAGCTCGCCGTGAATGACGACGCGTCCACCGGCGGGGTTGTCGCTCGCAGCTTCCGCTGCGTTTCGCGCGAGATTTAAAATCGCCTGCCGGAGCAGGGCGTCATCGCCCGAGACTTCGCCGAATTCGCCAACCGCCGTGATGGGAACCCCCGGCACGGCTTCCGCAATCTCGTCCGCGATCCGGTCGATCATCGGGCGAAGCGCGACTTGCTCGTCGGCGAGGTCCAGTGGGCGCGCAAATTTCAGGAACTCTGTGACCACGTGGGTCAGGGCGCGCGTCTGGCGAAGAATTTGTTCGCCGTGCTCGTGCAAATCGGTGCCCGGACGCGCTTCGCTGCGGATCATTTGCGCGTAGCCGGAGATGGTTGCCAGCGCGTTTTTGAATTCATGCGCGATGCCAGCGGAAAGCTCGCCAAGAGCGGCCAGGTTTTCCTTCATGTGAATTTGCTTTTGCAGGGCGGCAAGCTCGGTCAGGTCGCTCAGCAGGCAAATCGCACCCGCAATTTCGTTGGCGTTGTTCAAAATGGGAGAAATGGTCACACCGAGTTGGCGCAGTTCGTGCGAAGGCGTCAGGTATTCGACTTCCTCGCGTCGATACGTGCGCCCTTGTCCGAGACAACCCTCGATGAGACGCGTGAGCGGCGAACCTACTCCGAGGACTTCGCTATATCGGCGATAGGCGAGCGACTTCACTCCGAGGGCAGCTTCGGCCGCGGGGTTCGCGCTGGTGATGAGGCCGGCGGAATTCAGCAGCAGCAAACCCGCGGGCATGTTGCGTGTGACCGCTTCGCTGAGGCGCTCGGTTTGCTGCGCGCGCTCGCGCTCGGAGCGATGCAGGGCTTCGAGCTCCTTTTCCTGCTCCTTCAGTTTTTTGATCACGGCCTGCATCGAGGCCGTCATAAACGCGGCGGGATTGTCGCTGCTCGGCTTCGCGACGCCGAGGTCCTCGCTCGATCTTGAACCTGTGTGGAGGTAACGCCGCGCGAACAGCATTGCCACGAACGCTCCTCCGAGCAAGACAATCACCAACGCGGCGGAAAGCAGCCACAGACTAACCGTGGCGGGAGCCATGGCCGTAACAAAAATGGCAAATTTCACGGTTCATTTCACCGCAAGCAGAGATTCATACCAACGGAGCGCGGGTGTCCCGAAAAAAACTACGAGAAGCGCCCCTGCTCCGAGGAATGTACCAAACGGCAGTTCGTAATCGCGGCCCTTTTTTGAGATTGCGATCAAAAGGATACCGATCACGCTCCCGAGGAGGGATCCCAGCAGGACGGTCATCAAGGTGCGCTTAAGGCCGAGAAATGCGCCCACCGCCGCCATCATTTTCACGTCTCCGAGACCCATACCCTCCCGACCACGAAGCCGGAAGTATCCTTCGGCGACGATCCAGAGCAAACCGCTGCCGGCGATCGCCCCGAGCGCCGCATCGGCAAATGAAAGAGCCCGCTGCGGGGGAGGGAACTCAAACAAGCGGTTGGCAAGCCACAACGCGGTGCCGTCAAGCGGCCGTGTGAAGAAGCTGAAGAGCAGGCCGGCACCCAATCCGAAAAAATTAACCTCGTCGGGAAGAATGCGCTCGCGCAAGTCGGTCACGGTCAGGACGACGAGCAGCGCCGCGAAGACGGCCCACTTCAATGCGTCCACTGTGGGGCCAAACACAAAATAGCACGCGAGGAATAGGATCCCGGTGAGCAATTCCACGGCCGGGTACATCGCAGAAATCTTGGTTTTGCAATTGCGGCATTTGCCGCCAAGAAAAAGCCAGCTCAGAACCGGGATATTGTCGTACGGCGCGATCGGCTTTTTACATTTCGGGCAACTCGACGCGGGTAGCACAATGGATTTGTCCGCGGGAATGCGCAGGATGCAGACGTTGAGAAAACTTCCGATGATCAGTCCAAGTAAAAACGCGCCAAGAGGGATCACGCAACGACTCTGCCACACCTGTACCGCGCCGACAACGCCCGCAGCGCCTCGCGGGAAGCAAACAGGCAACACCGGGGTTGTTTGACACGTTTTCCGAGTATCCCTATATTCGAGATTCGTGACCTATGTCTTGGCTCGAACAAAAGATACGCCGCTACGAGCACGCCCGATGGATCACGGACGACAATCGCCGAGTCTATCCGTTTGAATGGGGACTCGATCATATCGGCGGACGCGCCGATGAGCCCGATCCGCGCGGATTTCTGAACAAGTGGGTCGAAGATACGCTCGCTGGCAGCGACGAGTGGTTTGCAACGGGAGCTGCTGAGAACTATGTGTTGCAGCCGCCGGAGAATGGCGCCTCTGGAGGGCAGGTTCTCACGTTCACAAGCCAGGTAGTGTCACCCTGGGCAGGAAACAATCTCGTGCGGGCCCGCTTCTTCCGCGCGGCACCGGCGGGGCCTGCCGTCGTTCTGTTGCCCAACTGGAACGCAAAATGGGACGGCCAAGTCAATCTGTGCCGTTGGCTCATGAGGCTCGGCGTCAGTGTGTTGCGGCTCTCGCTGCCGTATCACGATCGCCGCGTCGCTCCAGGACACGAGCGCGCCGATCAACTCGTCGGCTCGAATGTTGGGCTGACGCTTCAGGCTATGCGCCAGGCGATTACGGACACGCGCCAGTGTCTCCGGTGGCTCGAAGGGCGGGGCTACAAGAAGCTGGGTCTCGTCGGGACGAGCATCGGCTCCGCCATCGGGTCGATTACGATGGCCCACGACCGCTCCGTTCGTGCCGGCGCGTTCATGCATGTGTCCACCTATTTCGCCGATGTGGTTCGAACCGGCATGACCACGGCGCACGTATGGGAGGGCCTGCGCACCAAAGTGACCGAAGACGAATTGCGCCGCTACTGGGCTCCGATCAGCCCGGTTCCGTACATGGACCGGCTGCGCAACACGGGCCAGCGGATGCTGATGATCAGCGGACGATACGATCCGACGTTTTGGTATGAATTCACCGAGGAAATGTTTCAGTCGCTGCGGCAAAAGGGGATCGACGTCGAAACCTTGACATTGCCGTGCGGGCACTATTCCCTGGAGCTTGCGCCGTTCGCGTTTCCTGCTGGCTTGCGGTTGGGACTTTTCCTGTTCGAATCGCTTGGCTGAGCTGTGCGCGGATGTTTTTGCGGGACCGGCAAGACGGCGGCCCTCCTTCAGCATCCGGGTTCAGTCGTTGGCCGATCCGGACGGTGAGTCCGCATTTTCAGAATTGAAAAAGCGGCGGTACTTTTCCGGCAGCGGTTTCGGGCGGCCCTTGCTGTCGCAGACGACGTGAATCGTCTCCCCGGTGGCGAGGAGCTCGCCGGTCTCGTCGTGCAGGATCTCGTAGCCGAAATGAATCGTGCGGCTCCGTGCCGAGGTTACGCGGGTGCGAATCCGCAAAGGATCGTCATAGCGCGCCGGGCGGCGGTAGCGGCATTTCGATTCTGCCACGACCGTAAAGCTGTCGTCCTCGAGTTCCATGCGCCGGTAGTCGACGCCGCGCTCGCGCATGTATTCGACGCGCCCGATTTCAAAATAAATAAAGTAATTGGCGTAATAGACGATGCCCATCTTGTCTGTCTCGGCGTACCGCACGCGCACCACGATGTCCACGAAGTCGCTCATTGGGACGGAAAGTGTAGCAGAACTGTGCCGGTGCGCGGCGGCACAGGAAACCGGTTCACTTGCCGCTCCAGCGAGGCGCGCGCTTTTCGAGGAACGACGCGAGGCCCTCCCGAAAATCCGGCGTGGATCGGACTTGCGCACTCTCGGCAAGGGCGAGTTCGAGCTCGCGGTCGATTTCGGGCGCAGCAAAGTCGCAAAGCAGTTTTTTTGTTTTCTGAAGGCTCGCCGGGCTGCACGCGAGCAAGGTCGAAGCCAGCGTTTCCGCCGCGTCCATCAGCTCTTGCGCGGGCGCGATTTGCGTGATGAGCCCCAGGCGAAGCGCTTCGGCGGCGTCGATAGTTCTTCCGGTCAGGAGCAGGTCGCGCGCCCGCTTTTCGCCGATCTGGCGGACCAAAAAAAGGGAGACGACGGCCGGAAGGAATCCGATGCGAACTTCCGGATATCCAAATTTGGCCTCGGGCACGGAAATCGTGAAGTCACACAGCGTGGCGATCCCGCAGCCCCCGGCAATCGCGGGACCGTTTACCGCGGCGATGATGGGCTTCGAAAAACTCCAGATTCGAAGGAAAAGTCGGGCCATGCGGCGCGAGTCTTCCGCATGTTCAGCTGGGGATTGCGTCGCGAGCGTTTTCAGGGTGTCAAGGTCCATGCCGGAGCAGAATGCTTTTCCCGTTCCGGTCAGGATCAACACTCGCACGGCACTCGCTTCTACTTCGTCAAAGGCCAGGAGAAGCTCGGCAATCATTTCGGGGGAGATCGCGTTGCGCTTGTCGGGCCGGTTTAGGGTCATCACGGCGATTTCGCCGGAAGATTCGAGTTGGATAGTATGGAATGGCATCTTCAAGCCTTCGGCTGTTCTTGTAGGACACGCTGAATCCTGTCCTACCCAATACTCCCATTCATTCGCGGAAAAGGACTCCTCACTGTGGCTGCGCCGAATGAGAATACTTGGCGCGAATTTCCTGGGTCATCGCGATGGACGGCGCGAGCGCCTCCAGGCGGACGCCTGTCTCAACGCCGCGGGAGTCAAGCGCTCGAAGAATTGTTTCCGTCGCGAGGTTGCCCACCAGATCGTCGCCGGCGAACGGGCATCCGCCCAACCCCGTCAGTGCTCCGTCAAACCTTCGGCATCCCGCATCGTAGGCCGCGAAGACCTTCTCTGCGGCACCCTCGGGCCGGCTGTGAAGATGAACGCCCAATTCAATTCCCGCAACGCAATCCTTCACAGCGTGATATAGCGAACCCACTTGTTCGGGAGACGCGGTGCCGACCGTATCGGCCAGCGATACCGTGCGCACGCCGACATCCTTCAGCCAGATGAGCGTGTCTTCCACGATTTCGGGGCCCCATGGTTCCTGGTACGGATTGCCGAACGCCATCGAAATATATATCACCAATCCGTGGCCGGACGCCTTGGTCGCCTTGCGCAATTCTTCAACCAGGGTGCGGGTTTCGGCGCGCGTCATGTTGGCATTGGCGCGGCGAAAATACGCTGAAATGGAGTACGGGTAACCAATCGTGGTGACACCAGGAGTTATGAGGGCCCGCTCTACGCCGCGTTCGTTCACCACGATGCCGATGATTTCAGGCTGTGCCGCTCCAGCCGGAAGACCTTCGAGAAAACCCTTCATGACTTCTTCACTGTCCGCCATTTGCTTCACGTGCTGGGGCGAGACGAAGCTGACGGCATCCACGTGCTTGAATCCCGCGGCGGAAAGCTTCAAAAGATATTCGATTTTCACTTCCGTGGGGATGAGTTCCGCAAGGCCTTGCCAGGCGTCGCGCGGACATTCGATCAGTTTTGCGGTTTCCGGCAAGTAAGGCCCCTCGCGGTTACGAGTTGAACGTAGAGAGCTAGGTCTGCAGCACGCCCGTTTTGAAATCGGCCACGTCCGGATTCAGCGCGGCGGCTTCGAGCGCCCAAATCAGCGCGTCGCGGGTCTGCGCGGGATCGATAATGGCGTCAACCCATAGTCGCGCTGCGGCGTAGCGCGGATCGGTTTGATCTTCGTACGTCGCCCGGATGGACTCGTACAGCTCTTTCTTCTCCGTCTCGGAGAGCTTCTTGCTATTGCGTTCGAGCTGCTTGATTTTGATTTCGACGAGCGTGGACGCGGCGGAATCGCCGCTCATCACGGCGTATCGCGCCGTAGGCCAGGCGAAAATAAACCGCGGATCGTAGGCCTTGCCGCACATGGCGTAGTGTCCCGCGCCAAAGCTTCCGCCGCAGATCACCGCGATTTTCGGCACGACGCTATTCGAGACCGCGTTCACCATTTTGGCGCCGGCGCGGATGATGCCGCTCCATTCCGCCTCCTTGCCGACCATGAATCCGTTCACGTCGTGGAGGAAAACAAGCGGCACGAGACTCTGGTTGCAGTCCATGATAAAGCGCGCCGCCTTTTCCGCCGATTCGGTGTAGATTACGCCGCCGAACTCGATGCGGCGCTGCCCCGTTGCGGCGTCGACGGTCGGCACGTGCTTCTTGTTGTTTGCGACGACGCCCACGGCCCAGCCGCCGATCCGTGCGTAGCCGCAAATCACGGTTTTTCCATACTCGGCGCGATACTCTTCGAACTGGCTGCCGTCCGCAATGCGCGCAATCACTTCGTGCATGTCGTATTGGCGCGCCGGGTCCGAGGAAAAAATCCCATACACGTCCTCCGGCGGCAAGGCCGGAGGTTTGGGCTCCTTGTAGTCGAATCGAGGGGCGGAAGGGTGCCCCATTTTGTCCACCAGCGCACGGATGCGAGCAAGGCACGCGTCATCGTCCGGCTCCCGGAAATCGACGGTGCCGCTGATTTCCGCGTGCATTCTTGCGCCGCCTAGATCTTCGGCCGAAACCTTCTGCCCGATCGCCGCTTGCACGAGCGCCGGTCCTGCGAGAAAAAGTCCCGAGCCTTCCGTCATCAAAATGTGATCGCACATCACCGGAAGATAGGCTCCGCCTGCAACGCACATTCCCATGATCGCGGTGATCTGGGGAATGTGCTTCGCGCTCATGACGGCGTTGTTGCGGAAGACGCGTCCGAAATCGTCGGTATCAGGGAATACGTCTTCCTGAAGCGGCAGAAACACCCCTGCGGAATCGACCAGATAAATCGTAGGAATGTGATTTTCGATGGAGATATTTTGGGCGCGAATGACTTTTTTCGACGTGAGAGGAAAAAAGGCGCCGGCCTTCACCGTGGCGTCATTCGCGATGATCATCGCGAGGCGCCCGCAGATTCGCCCGAGGCCCGTGATCACGCCGGCGGACGGCGCTCCGCCCCATTCCTCATACATTTCGTAGGCGGCGTAGATGCTCAGCTCGAAAAGCGAAGTATGGGGATCGATCAGTTTGTCGATGCGTTCGCGAGCCGTCAGACGGCCCTTTTTGTGTTGCGCGTCGATGGCTTTCGCGCCGCCGCCCTGCTGAATGACCACTTCCTGGTTCTTGATTTCGGTGAGAAGGTCTACCATCCGTCGGGTGTTCTTCTCGAAATCCGGAGAGTTTCGTTTGACTTTCGTGTCGACGACGGAACTCGGCAATGGAAAATCCTCCAGAAATTTTTTCCGGGACGCGCCAACCCGCTGAAAAGACAGTATAAGCCGAATCCGGCCGGTTCTGAACCGTTTGCAATTGCGTGTGCTCTTGCGCGCGGCATGCGGATTGAACATCCTGGCAATTTCGCATCCTGCGGGAACGGTGAGGTGTCGTATAGTCGTTGAGTCTTTCGCGAGGCGATGCAGCCGGATCGGCTTCCACCGCGTCTCATAGAGATGGGGCAATCGTTAAGGAGAATTGGAATGATTTCCGCGCTCTGCAATCGTCTAGCGATCTTATGCTTAGCCACCGTTCTAGCGGCGATGCCGGTTTTCAGCCAAGAAGCTTCGAAAAAGGCGCGGCCGCAGAAGGCTGCGGCGAAAACTGGCGCCACCGGGCAAGCTTCCGCAGCCGAAGCGTTGCCCGTCATCAAATACGAGAAATACGTTTTGCCGAACGGCCTGAATGTCATCCTCTCCGAGGATCACCGCCTGCCGCTGGTCGCGACGAACATCTGGTACCATGTGGGGCCGGCGAACGAGCTTCCTGGACGCACCGGATTCGCGCACCTTTTCGAGCACATGATGTTTGAGGGCTCGAAGCACGTTCCGGACAATTCCCACATTCGCTATCTGGAGGCGGCTGGCGCCTCCGATCTCAACGGCACAACCGATTTTGACCGCACGAACTATTTCGAAACTCTTCCCTCGAACCAATTGGAGCTGGCGTTGTGGCTCGAATCCGACCGCATGGGGTATCTCCCCGACAAGCTCGATCAGGCCAGTCTGACGAATCAGCAGGACGTCGTGCGCAACGAGCGGCGCCAGAGCATTGAGAATAGCCCGTACGGGATCGTCGAAGAGGGCATGTTCCATCTGCTCTTTCCGAAAGGCCACCCGTACTACGCGGATGTGATGGGCTCGCACGCCGATATCCAGGCGGCAAAACTGGAAGATGTTCGCAATTTTTTCAAGCTCTACTACGCGCCGAATAATGCGAGCCTCGCCATCGTCGGCGATTTCGATTCCGCTCAGGCGAAGCAGTTGGTCGAAAAATATTTTGGTCCGCTGCGCCGCGGCGCGCCGGTGCCGAAAATCACCGCCGTCACGCCGCCGATCAGTTCCGAGCGCCGGGCCGTGATTCATGACCAGGTCGAGCTGCCGCGCGTCTATATGGCATGGCTGACGTCTCCCATTTTCAAGCCGGGCGACGCGGACGCGGATCTCTCGTCGGAAATCCTCGGCGGCGGAAAGTCGAGCCGTCTGTACAAGAAGCTTGTCTATGAAAAGCAGATCGCGTTGGATGTCAGCGTGTCACAGGAATCACTGGTCCTCGGCTCGGTTTTTGAAATTGTCGTGACGGCAAGGCCCGGCCATACCGCTGAGGAGATGGAGAAGGCGATTGACGAAGAGCTTGCAGCCTTCCGCAAAGACGGCCCGACCACCGTCGAACTGGAACGGGCGCGAAACGGAATTGAGACGCGCATGATTCAGGGGCTTGAGCGGCTGGGCGGTTTCGGCGGAGTAGCCGACCGCTTGAATGAATACAACCACTACCTGGGCAATCCCGGCTATTTTCCGAAGGACGTCGAGCGTTACCAGGCAGCGACGACTGTTTCGATTCGCGCGTTCGCGGAAGCGCAGCTGAAGCCGACGGCGCGCGTCATCGTGTACGGAATTCCCGGCAAGCCGGACCTCGGGCCGGACGTGCCGACGCCGAAGAATCAGGCAAAAGGGCAGAGCACGGGCGGCGGGTCAGTGAACGCCGACGCGCCGTGGCGCGACAATCCACCGAAGCCGGGACCCGCGCACGCGCTGAATCTTCCTGTTCCTGATATTTTCAAACTGTCGAACGGACTGACGGTTTACTACCATTACCGCGAGGGGCTTCCCGTGGTCGCTGCGAATCTGGTGTTCAACACGGGAAGCGGCGCGAATCCTGCCGATGAGCCGGGCCTCGCGGGCTTCACGGCGAATATGCTGCTGCAGGGAACGGAAAAGCGAAACGCGATCCAAATCGCCGACGAAGCGGCGCTCCTGGGCACAGCCGTTTCCTCGGGAGCGAGCATGGACGCTTCCAGCATCGGCTCGAGCGGGCTCACAAAGAATTTTCCCGGCGTGCTCGACCTGATTGCGGACATCGCGCTCCACCCGACGTTTCCCCCGGACGAAGTCGAGCGGCGGCGCGCCTCGCGTGTCGCTGATTTTACGGACGACCGTTCCGATCCCAACGTGATCGTCGCGCGCGCAGGGGTTTTGGCCTTATT
>Ga0335085_10003641_pt1 | contig 26423 bp, 22 predicted proteins | sample Lox_Sample_45_FD_206712 | JGI IMG/M metagenome (GOLD analysis project Ga0335085, IMG submission 206712) | Soil microbial communities from Loxahatchee National Wildlife Refuge, Florida, United States - Lox_Sample_4.5 | ecosystem: Environmental > Terrestrial > Soil > Wetlands | place: USA...
TCTTCAGGAGCATCGCGTCCTGGTTGATCTCCAGGATCCTCTCGGTGGCGTCCTTGACCTCCAGGAAGGCCGGCTGCAGCTCCTCGAAGTACCGGCGGCGCAGCTCCTGGGGGTCGACGAGCTTGCGGAAGGCCTGGTAGCGCTCCAGGTAGCCGTTCCAGGCCTCGCGCAGCCGGTGCGTGGCCTCGTCCTCTCCCGCCTCGGTGATGTTCTTCTCCTGCACGCCCAGCTGCCCCTCGAAGGAGCGGATGTTCGGCTCCGCCTGCTCGTCGCCCTTGTCGGGCCGGCCGGCGGCGCGGAAGAGAGCGGCGCTGTCCACCCGCTCCGCGCTCTCGTTCATCCGCTGCGCCGCCAGGACGCTGCGGAAGTTGTCCTGGAGGATGCGCTCCGAGCTTTCGCCCAGGGTGGCCACGGTATTCAGCGCCACCACCCCCACCAGCACCAGGCCGGCGGCCAGGGGCGCCTGGGCCAGGAGGAGCTTGCCGCGCAGGGTCACGGCCCCTCCTCGCCGGTCGAGGCCACCACGTGCAGGTCGAAGCCGGTCCCCTCCCGCAAGAGGCGGGTGACGATCGAGCCGCGCAGCACCTGCTTCCACCAGGGTTGCATCGAGCGGCCCACGATCACGTGGGCGATCCCGTGCGTGCGGGCGAAGTCCAGGAGCGCCTGGGCCGGAGCGTCGGACTTGAGCCGCACCACCTCCGCCCCCAGCTCCCTCGCCTTCTCCACGTTCTGCAGCAGGTGGCGCTGGGCCTCGGCGTCGATCAGGTTGGGCGCCTCCTCCGGAGTCTCCACGTAGACCGCGAACCAGTCGGTGTTCAGCCGGCCGGCCATGCGCGAGGCGCGGGAGAGGAGCGCCTTGGCCCGGGGCGGGTCGGAAGAGAGGCAGACCATGATCCGCCCCGAGGCCTTCACCTCCGGAGCGCCCTTGGCGATCCCCGCGCGGTCCAGGCTCTCCGCCACCTCGCGCAGGGCCAGCTCGCGGAGGGTGGCGAGGTTCTGGTCCTTGAAGAAGTGCTCCAGGGCCCAGGGGATCTTCTCCAGGGCGTAGATCTTGCCCGCCCGCAGGCGGTCGAGGAGGTCCTCCACCGCCAGGTCGAGGTTCACCACCTGGTCGGCCTGCTTGAGGAAGTTGTCGGGAACCGTCTCCCGCACCGCCACGCCGGTGGCGCGCTCGATCAGGGCGTTGAGCGACTCCAGGTGCTGCACGTTCATCGCCCCGATCACGTTGATGCCCCCGTCCAGCAGGGCGAGCACGTCCTGGTAGCGCTTGCGGTTGCGCGAGCCCGGCGCGTTGGTGTGGGGGATCTCGTCCACCACCGCCACGGTGGGCGCCCGGCGAAGCACCGCGTCGACGTCCATCTCCTCCACCTGGACCCCGCGGTACTCGGCGCGGTGGCGGGGCACGACCTCCAGGCCCTCGAGGAGCGCCGCGGTCTCGGCGCGCCCGTGCGGCTCGACGAACCCCACCACCACGTCCACGCCCCGCTTCCGCAGGTCGTGAGCTTCCTGCAGCATGCGGTAGGTCTTGCCCACGCCGGCGGCGAAGCCCACGTAGAGCTTGAGCCGGCCGCGCCGGGCCCGCTCCACCAGCTCGAGGAAGTCCTCGGGCCGCCGCGTCTGCGCCACAGTCGCCATCCACCCTCGCGGTGGCGCAGCCTAGCAGCACGCGGCGCTCAGCGCGCTGCCGATCGCAGGGCGCCGAAGTACCGGTCGAGGGCGCGGTTGACCACCAGCACGTTGACGCGCGGCTCGCCCAGGATGAAGAGATCGCGCCCCTCCACGTTGGCCTCGATCACGCCGCGCACGCGCGCCTCGTCGACGTTGCGGGCCCGGGCGATGCGCCGCGCCTGCCAGAGGGCGGCGTCCGGGGAGAGGTGGGGATCCAGGCCGCTGCCGGAGGCGGTCACCAGCTCGGCGGGAACCGGCCCATCGGCGCCCGGGTTCTCCTGGAGAAGCCGCTGCAGCTCCTTCTGCACGCGCTCCCGCAGCGCCTTGGAGGTCGGACCCAGGTTCGAGCCCGACGACCCCGCCGCGTCCCATCCCTTCTCGCCCGCGGCCGAGGGCCGGGGCTGCAGGTACCCGGGGTTGGTGAAGGGCTGGGCGATCAGCTCGGACCCGACCGGCTCCCCCGCCGCGTCGGCCAGGAGGCTGCCGGCGGCCCGCCGGGGAAAGACCGCAGAGGCGACCGCGGTGGTGAGCAGCGGGTAGGCGAGCCCCGTGACGATCAAGGTGAGCAGCGTGACGCGGACGGCGGCGTTCAGCTCCTGGCGGATCACGGAGGTCTCCTCAGACGAGCCCGGCGGCGGCCAGGCCGAGATCGATCAGCTTGATGCCGATGAAGGGAGCGATCACCCCACCCACGCCGTAGACCAGGAGCGACCGGCGCAGCAGCGCCGCCGCCCCCAGCGGCCGGTAGCGCACGCCGCGCAGCGCCAGGGGGATGAGGAGGACGATGATGATGGCGTTGAAGATCACCGCGCTGAGGATGGCGCTGTAGGGCGAGGCCAGCCGCATCACGTTCAGCGGCGCCAGCTCGGGGAAGACGCCAACGAAAAGCGCGGGAAGGATGGCGAAGTACTTCGCCACGTCGTTGGCGATGGAGAAGGTGGTCAGCGTCCCCCGGGTCATGAGCAGCTGCTTGCCCACCTCCACCACCTCCAGGAGCTTGGTGGGATCGGAGTCGAGGTCGACCATGTTGCCGGCCTCCTTCGCCGCCTGGGTGCCGGTGTTCATGGCCACGCCCACGTCCGCCTGCGCCAGCGCCGGCGCGTCGTTGGTGCCGTCGCCGGTCATGGCCACCAGCTTCCCCTTGGCCTGCTCGTCCTTGATCAGGCGCATCTTCGCCTCCGGCGTGGCCTGGGCGAGGAAGTCGTCCACCCCGGACTCCTTGGCGATGGCCGCGGCGGTGCGAGGATTGTCGCCGGTGATCATCACCGTGCGGATGCCCATGGCGCGGAAGCGGGCGAAGCGCTCCGCGATGCCGCCCTTGACCACGTCCTTGAGGTGGATGAGCCCGAGCACGAGCTTGCCCTCCGCCACCGCCAGCGGGGTCCCCCCGGCGTCGCCGATCTTCCAGGCGGCCTGCACCACCTCGTCGGGCACGCTGCCGCCCTGCGCCTTCACGTAATCTCCCACCGCGTCCACCGCGCCCTTGCGCACCCGCCGGTCGCCCAGGTCGCAGCCGCTCATCCGGGTCTGCGCGCTGAAGGGGATGAAGTGGGCGATGCCTTTGGTCTCCCGTCCCCGCAGGCCGTACTTCTCCTTCAGCAGCACCACGATGGAGCGGCCCTCGGGAGTCTCGTCGGCCAGGCTGGCCAGCTGGGCCGCGTCGGCCAGGTCCTCGATCCGCACTCCGGGCGCGGGCAACAGCTCGGAGGCCATCCGGTTCCCCAGGGTGATGGTCCCGGTCTTGTCGAGCAAGAGAGTGTCCACGTCGCCGGCGGCCTCCACCGCCCGCCCGCTCATCGCCAGCACGTTCTTGCGCAGCAGCCGGTCCATCCCGGCGATGCCGATGGCGGAGAGCAAGCCGCCGATGGTGGTGGGGATGAGGCAGACCAGGAGGGCGACGATGGCGGTCGCGCCCAGCGGGATGCCGGAGTAGAGGCCCATCGGCACCAGGGTGACGCAAGCGAAGAGGAAGATGATGGTCAGCCCTACCAGCAGGATGTGCAGGGCGATCTCGTTGGGCGTCTTCTGCCGCGAGGCTCCCTCCACCAGGCCGATCATCCGGTCGAGGAAGGACTCGCCGGGATCGGTGGTGATGCGCACCACGATCCGGTCGGAGAGCACCTTGGTCCCGCCGGTGACGGCGGAGCGGTCGCCGCCGCTCTCGCGGATGACCGGCGCCGACTCGCCGGTGATGGCCGACTCGTCCACCGAGGCGATGCCCTGGATCACCTCGCCGTCGCCGGGGATGAGCTGCCCGGCGTCGACGATCACCAGGTCGCCCTTCTTCAGGCGGGAGGCGGGAATGATGTCCTCGTTGGAGATGCCGGGGACGTCCTCGGGCTGGGGCCAGTAGCGCACCTTGCGCGCCACCGTGTCCTGGCGCATGCGCCGCAGGGTGTCCGCCTGCGCCTTGCCGCGGCCCTCGGCTACCGCCTCGGCGAAGTTGGCGAAGAGGACGGTGAACCAGAGCCAGATGGAGACCGCCAGGGTGAACCAGGTGGGCGCGCCGCCCGGCGCGGGCGCGATCACGTCCCGCAGCCAGAGGGCGGTGGTGAGCACGCTGCCGATCTCCACCACGAACATCACCGGGTTCTTCGCCACCAGCTGCGGGGCGAGCTTGCGGAAGCTCTCCCGGATGGCCGGGCGGAGGATGGACGGATCGACGAGCGAGAGCTGCTTTGCCCTGGGGGCCATCAGAACACCCTCCCGGCGGCGGCCGCGAAGTGCTCGACGATGGGGCCGAGCGAGAGCGCGGGGAAGAACGTCAGGGCGCCGACGATGATCACCACCGAGACCAGCAGCGCCACGAAGAGGCTCCCGTTGGTGGGGAAGGTGCCCAGGCCGGCCGGGGTCACCTTCTTGTCGACCATGGAGCCGGCCAGCGCCAGCGCCGGGATGATCATCAGGAAGCGGCCGGCCAGCATGTCGGTCCCGAGGGCAAGGTTGAAGAAGCGCGTGTTGGCGTTGAGGCCGGCAAAGGCAGACCCGTTGTTGCCCGCGCCGCTGCTGAACGCGTAGAGGATCTCGGAGAGGCCGTGCGGCCCGGCGTTGTTCAGCGAAGAGGTGCCATACGGCACCACGGCGGCCCAGGCCGTGAAGCCCAGGATGAGGAGGGGGAAGATGAGGGCGTAGAGCATGGCCAGCTTCATCTCCCGGGCCTCGATCTTCTTCCCCAGGTACTCGGGCGTGCGGCCCACCATCAGCCCGGCGATGAACACCGTGAGGACGACGAAGACCAGCATCCCGTACATCCCTGCCCCCACCCCGCCGAAGATCACCTCGCCCAACTGGATGTTGAGCAGCGGCACCAGGCCGCCCAGGGGGGTGAAGCTGTCGTGCATCCCGTTCACCGCCCCGCAGGAGGCGTCGGTGGTGACGGTGGCGAAGAGGGCCGTGGCGGGGAGGCCGAATCGGGTCTCCTTTCCCTCCAGGTTGCCAGCGCCCTGCTGCAGCCCGGCGAGGCCCTGCAGCGCGGGATTTCCGCGCGACTCGGCCCAGTAGAGCGTGGCGACGCCGGCCAGCCAGAGCACGGCCATGGCGGCGAACAGCGCCCAGCCCTGGCGCTGGTCGCGCGCCATCCGCCCGTACGTGTACGTGAGCGCCGCGGGGATGGCGAAGATGGAAACCATCTGCACGAAGTTCGATAGCGGGGTGGGGTTCTCGAACGGGTGGGCGCTGTTGGCGTTGAAGAATCCGCCCCCATTCGTCCCCAGCATCTTGATCGCCTCCTGTGAGGCGACGGGGCCCATGGCGAGGGTCTGCTTCAACCCTTCCAGGGTGGTCAGCTCGCGGTAGGGCGCGAGGTTCTGCAGGGCCCCCTGGGAGACGAGGAAGAGCGCGTAGAAGAAGCAGATGGGCAACAGGACGTAGAGGGTGGATCGAACGAGATCGACCCAGAAGTTGCCGATGGTCTTGCCGCCCGCCGCTCCTCCCGTCCGCGTCAGCCCCCGCGCCACCGCCAGCGCGACGGCGATGCCCGCGGCGGCGGAAATGAAGTTGTGCCAGGCCAGGCCCGCCATCTGCGTCAGGTAGCTGACCGTGGTCTCGGGCGTGTAGGCCTGCCAGTTGGTGTTGGTGGTGAAGCTCGCCGCCGTGTTGAACGCCAGCGCGGGCTCGACCGCCGCGAGCTTCTGCGGGTTGAAGGGCAGCAGGTGCTGCAGCCGCTGGATGGCGTAAGTCACCAGCATGCCGAAGAGGCTGAAGGCGAGCAGCGAGAAGGCGTAGACCGGCCAGGTCTGGCCCTTGCCGGCGTCCACTCCACAGATGCGGTACGTGAACCGTTCGACCGGGCCGAGCACCCGCGGCAGGGGCTGACGGTTGCCCTCGAAGACGCGGAACATGTACGCGCCCAGCGGCTTCGCCAGCGCCAGGACGACGAGGAAGAAGACGGCGATCTGCAGCCAACCGATGGCGGTCATCAGAAGCGCTCCGGCTTGACCAGCGCCCAGGCGAGGTAGACGAGCAGCAGCACCGAGAGCAGAAGGCCGATGGCGTATTCGAGGTTCATCAGAGCTTCTCGCAGAGCCGCACGTAGCCCCAGGAAAGGGCGAAGAAGGCGGCGGCCGCCAACACCAGCAGGATGTCGAACATGGACCCTCCAGCGGGGCGAAAAGCATTTGGCGTGCCGTGTCACGAACCGTGGAAATTGGCGTCTTTCAGGCGTCCTGGTACCGGGGGCCTTGCACATTGCGCAATCCCTGCAAGCCCTTCCTTGCAATCCGCAAGAAGCGTCAAAAGGTCGCAACCGCGCTGGCGATGGCCAGCGTCTGCGAGGTGGAGAAGGTGGGGTTCCCCGAGGCGTCCCGCGCGGCGCTGAAGACCGCCTCTCCGGCGACGTCGTGCCGCGCCTCCAGCTTGAAGATCAGCGCCGCCGCCGGGCGTAGCTCCAGGGTTGCGGTCCCTTCCCCCAGCACCTGGGAGGCGCCGGAGAAGAAGCCGTCCCGGTCGTCATAGTACTCGGCGCGCAGGGCGACCGCCGCCCACTCGGAGAGCGCGGCGCGGGCATACAGCCCGGCGGCGTGCCACAGCGCTGCCCCTTGGGGCCGATCCTGCCAGCCCAGGTCCGCCGTCGCGCCCAGGGATAGCCAGCGCGTCGCCTTCACCTGGGCGGTCAGGTCGCCGAACAGCCTCCAGTGCGTGTCGTCCCCCGGCAGCTCCGGCCCGGCGAAGGTGTTGAAAGCGAAGGTCGCGCGATCGCTCGTCCAGGCGACCTGCGTGCCCACCGCCTTGGCGCGGTTGTTGTCGCCGATCACCTGCCAACCATTGAGGAAGTGGAGCTGCGCCGACCAGTGCTCGTCGAAGGTGTACGACGCCTTCAATCCCGCCTGGTAGTAGGGGGAGAACTCCCCTATCCAGCCGCGCGTGTAGTTCCAGTTGTCCTTGCTGAAGAAGGACTCGAAGCCGATGTGCGACGGGTAGATGCCCGCTTCCAGCAGCAGGCCCGACCCGATGGGCGCCTTCCAGCTGACGCTGGCCTGGTACACCGCGCGCCAGATCTCCAGCCCGGTCGCCGGCCCGGCCGGCTCTCCGGCATGGACCACGTCGAGGCCGCTGCCGGCCGCGAGGGTGAGGTGGAATCCGACCGGGCTGGGATCGAGCGCCACCTCCAGTCCCGCGGAGTTGACGTTCAGCTCGTCCGCCCGCCGGGCGGTGGTGCCCGTTCCGGCGATGAAGCTGGCGCCGTCGTACGGACGGTTGGAATTCAGCGCGTAGAAGGCGTCGACGAAGCCGTGCACCTGGATCGCGGGGGGCTCGGCATCGGCCTGCGCGAGCAAGAGCAGCGCCAGCAGTGGGATGGGCATGCCCGTCCGCCGAAGCACGCGCGATGCCACCGCTTCCCCTGCGAAAGGGGACGCAGTCGCCCTGCATTTCGCAAGAACCGCAATGCGTCAGGCGGCAGGCGCTTCCGCCCGCCTCTTCAGATTGCGCAGCTGGGCCGCTTGCATGATCTCGTGCGCGGCCCCCACCCCGATGCGCACCAGCCCGCTGCGCAGGCCGGGCGGGTAGTCCGCGCGGACGCGGACGCCGAGCCAGGTCGCGTCCGGTCCCACGGGCTCCAGCTGGAAGGCCCAGGTCGAGTCGCCCGCGGACAACTTCGCCCCGGGCGGCGCTCCGCCGGGCAGCAGGCCGGGCGAGCCGAGAACCAGCGCTCGCTCGCGCTCGAGGCGCAGCACGGCGAAGCCTGCCTCGCCCCGGGGCGTGGCGGGGATGATGTCCCCCTCAGCCAGCTTCTGCAACTCGGGGACGATCCGCTGCGCGCTCTTCACCCCGCCGTTGTCGAGGCGGTCGATGGCGTACCAGCCGGCGCGCCGGCAGCCCATCTGCACCAGCCAGGGCCAGACCCGCTCGGGCGGGACTTCGATGACCTCCTCGTGGGTGCGCAAGTAGCGGGGTGCGGGGAGCAGGTCGTCCCCCGCCATGGCCGCGGGCGCGGGCGCGCCGATCTGGCGCCGCAGGCGGTGCAGGCCGGCGCGGCGGATGGCGCGCGAGAAGCGGCCGATCACCGCCCAGTAGGGCCGGAACCGCTCGAAGGAGACGGCGTCGGTGGCCCCCACCCGGACCTCGAAGGTGACCCACGATCCGCCCGCCTGGCGCGGGTCCACCCGGATGCTCCAGGCCACCCTGCCCCAGCCCGGCTGGGAGAAGTCGCGGAAGCCGGCGGGCTCGACGTCCGCCCACTCGATGTGCGGCTTCCAGAAGCGGCCCACCGCGCCCGCCACCACCTCGCGGCCGGGCTCCTCGCCGAGGATCCGGAACCCCGGCCCCTTCGTGTGCTCGATGGCCTCGATCCCCACCGAGGCGACGGCGGGCTGCGGCTTGCCCCGCGCAAAAGCCGCGACCCGCTCGGGGACGATGCGCAGCTCGAAGAGCGCGCGCACGAAAGGAATGCGCGCGACGTCCAGGCCCCGGGCGCGCGGCCAGGCCTGGTCCGGTCCGGGGGCCACGGAGACGTGGTCCGTCTCGCGCAGGGTGAAGGAGGGCATGAGCTGGGAGAGAAGCGTGCTGGCCATGGCGCACCTCCTGTCCTGCAAGCGTGCACGGGGCGTGCCCGCCGCAGACGGCGGCCCGCGCACCGGGTGCGGGGGCATCAGGTCTCCGGCGTGCCCTGCTCCTCGCCCTCCTCCGCTCCGGCGAGGCCGTACTTCTGCAGCTTCGAATGCAAGGTCCCGCGGTTCAGGCCCAGCGCCTTCGCCGCCCCCCGCAGTGATCGGGGCCATCGGCCGGATGCCTCCGGCGCGCCGCTGGCTCGCCACCGAGCTATCCGGGCTGGGCAACCGCTGAACTTGGGGCGTTTGCCGGCACCGGGATGGCAAGCTGCCGCCGCCTCCAGAGGTAGTAGATGGCGGGATACACCAGGAGCTCGAGGATGAAGGAGGTGACCAGCCCTCCCACCATGGGGGCGGCGATGCGCTTCATCAGATCGGCGCCGGTGCCGGTGGACCAGAGGATGGGCAACAGGCCCATGAAGGCGGCGCACACCGTCATCGCCTTGGGCCGCACCCGCTTGACCGCCCCGTGGACGATGGCCTCGCGCAGGGAAGCCTCGTCGCGAGGCTTCATCTGCTCGTGCGCGAGGTCGAGGAACACCAGCATGAAGACGCCGGTCTCCGCGTCCAGGCCCATCAGGGCGATGATCCCCACCCAGACGGCGATGGAGACGTTGAAGCCCAGGAGGTAGAGGAGCCAGACGGCGCCGATGGCGGAGAAGGGCACCGCCAGCATCACCACCCCCGCCTTGAAGGCGCTGCGGGTGTTCAGGTAGAGCAGCGCGAAGATCAGGAGCACGGTGATGGGGAGGACGATCTTCAGCCGCTCCTTGACCCGGAGCATGTTCTCCCACTGGCCGCTCCAGGCGATGGCGTAGCCGGCGGGGACCTGGAGGGAGGAGGCCACCGCCTCCTTCGCCTGCGCGACGTAGCTGCCCACGTCGATGCGCGAGGTGTCGAAGTCGACGTACACGTACCCGGCGAGCAGCCCGTTCTCGTCCCGGATCATGGAGGGCCCCTGCACCAGCTGCACGTCGGCGATCTCCTCGATGGGGATCTGCCCGCCCTGGGGCAGGGGCACCAGCACCCGGCGCAGCGAGGAGAGGTCCTCGCGGTACTCGCGCTGGTAGCGGACGTTGATGGGGTAGCGGGCCCGCCCCTCGATGGTGGTGCCCTGGTTGTCTCCCCCCACGGCGGTCATCACCAGCATGTTCGCGCCGTCCACCGAGAGGCCGTATCGCGCCAGCCGGTCGCGGCGGAGGACGAAGTCGAGGAAGTAGCCGCCCGCCACGCGCTCGGCGAACACGCTGCGGGTGCCCGGGACTTTCTGCAGCGCGGCCTCCGCCTGCTCGGCGATGCGCTGGATCTCCTCCAGCTTGCCGCCCACGATCTTCAGGCCCACCGGGGTGCGGATGCCGGTGGCGAGCATGTCCAGGCGCGCCTTGATGGGCATGGTCCAGGCGGTGGTGAGCCCGGGCACCTTGAGGGCCCGGTCCATCTCCTCCAGGATCTCCTGCCCGGAGATGCGGTCGGACCAGAAGGGCCGGATGACGTCCTTCAGCCATTCCGGGGCCCAGCCCGAGTACCAGCGCGGCCGCTCCCGCCACTGCCGCTGGGGCTTGAGGAGGATGGTGGTCTCCATCATGGAGAACGGCGCCGGATCGGTGCTGGTCTCCGCCCTGCCCGCCTTGCCGAAGACGGTCTCCACCTCGGGGATGGTGCGGAGGATCCGGTCCTGCGTCTGCAGAAGCTGCTGCGCCTCCGCCACCGACATGCCCGGCAGGGTGGTGGGCATGTAGAGCAGCGAGCCCTCGTCGAGCGGGGGCATGAATTCCGAGCCCAGCTTCAGCCAGGCGGGGACGGTGAGGAGGACGAGGGCCGCGGCCACCGCCACGGTCGCCTTGGCGTGCGCCAGCACGGATCTGCAGACCGGCTCGTAGAGGCGGTGCAGCAGGCGGGAGATGGGGTGCTTCTCCTCCGCGTGGTACTTCCCGATCAGCAGGGAGTCCGCGATCCGCGCCAGGATCCGGGGGCGGAAGCGGAACGGCTCCATGCGGGTGAACATCATCCGCATGGCCGGATCCAGGGTGATGGCGAGGAGCGCGGCGATGGCCATGGCCAGGTTCTTCGACCAGGCCAGGGGGCGGAAGAGGCGGCCTTCCTGGTCGACCAGGGTGAAGACCGGCAAGAAAGCGACGGCGATCACCAGCAGCGAGAAGAAGACGCTGGGCCCCACCTCCAGCAGCGCCTCCAGGCGGATCTTGTGGAAGTCGCCCTTCCTCCCTCCGGCCTGCCAGTGCCAGAGCTTGTTGTAGGCGTTCTCCACCTCCACGATGGCGCCGTCCACCAGCACGCCGATGGAGATGGCGATCCCGGCCAGCGACATGAGGTTGGCGTTCAGGCCCATGGCGTACATGGGGATGAAGGCCAGGGCCACGCTGATGGGGATGGTGACGATGGGGACCACGGCGCTGGGGACGTGCCAGAGGAAGAGAAGGATGACGAGGGAGACGATGACGATCTCCTCGATCAGCTTGGCCTTCACCGTCCCGATGGCCCGCTCGATCAGCTCCGAGCGATCGTAGGTGGTCACCACCTCCACCCCCGCCGGCATGGAAGGCTTCAGCTCCGCGAGCTTCGCCTTGACCCGGGCGATGAGGTTGAGGGCGTTCTCGCCGAAGCGCATCACCACGATCCCGCCCACCACGTCGCCCTCCCCGTTCAGGTCGGCGATGCCCCGGCGCAGCTCGGGCCCCAGGGTGACGGTGGCCACGTCCTTGATGGTGACCGGCGTCCCGCTCTCCGAGTGCAGGACCATGCTGGCGATGTCCTGCGGGCTCTTCACGTACCCGCGCCCGCGCACCATGTACTCGCGGCCGCTGAACTCCACCAGGCGCCCGCCCACGTCGTTGTTCCCCTGCCGCACCGCCTGGATCACCGAGTCGATGGTGATGTTGTGCGCCGCCAGCGCCTGGGGATTGACGGTGACCTGGTACTGGCGCACCTGTCCGCCCACCGTGGCCACCTCCGCCACCCCGGGCACGCTCTGCAGGGCGTAGCGGAGGAACCAGTCCTGGTAGCTGCGCAGCTCGTCGTTGGTGTGCCGGCCGGACTTGTCCACCAGCGCGTACTGGAAGACCCAGCCCACGCTGGTGGCGTCGGGGCCGATCTCCGTCTTCACCCCCGCGGGCAGCGCCCCCTGGATCTTGTTCAGGTACTCGAGGGTGCGGCTGCGCGCCCAGTACAGGTCGGTGCCGTCCTCGAAGATGACGTAGACGTAGCTGTAGCCGAAGTCGGAGAAGCCGCGCACCGCCTTCACCCGGGGTGCTCCCAATAGGCTGCTGACGATGGGATAGGTGACCTGGTCCTCGACGATGTCGGGGCTCCGGTCCCACCGGGAGTAGACGATCACCTGGGTGTCGGAGAGGTCGGGGAGCGCGTCGAGGGGGATGTTGCGGAGGGTCCAAAATGAGATCCCGACCAGGATGGCGATGGTTCCGAGGACGAGCGCCCGGTTCTCCGCCGAAAAGCGGATGACGGACTTGATCATGGCGTCACTTCCCGTGGCCCGCGTGGGGATCGGCCGCCGTCCTGGCGGGGGTTGGGGCCTTCTGCGCCAGCGCCGCCAGCGCCGACTTGAGGCGCGACTCGCTGTCGATGAGGAAGTTGGCCCCCGTCACCACCTGGTCCCCCTCGGCCAGCCCGGAGAGCACCTCCACGTGCTCCGCCGTTTGCGCCCCGGTGGTGATCTCCCGCGGCTGGAACCTGCCCTGGCCCAGGGAGACGAACACCACCTTCTGCGCGCCGGAGTCGATGAGCGCGTCCAGGGGGATCCGCAGCCCAAGGCGGGTCCGGCCCGCGAAGGAGACGTCTCCGAACATGTCCGGCTTCAGGTCCAGATCGGGGTTGGCGAAGGAGACGCGGATCTTCGCCGTCCGGGTCTTCGGGTCGAGCAAGGGATCGACGAAGCCGACCCGGCCCTTGAAGACGCGGTTGGGCAAGGCGTCGATGCGCAGGACGGCGGGCGTCCCCACCTTCACCCGCGAGATGTCCGACTCGTAGGCGTCGGCCAGCACCCAGACCTGGGAGAGGTCGGTCACCTCGAAGGGGGTGTCGCCGGCGGCGATCTTCGAGCCCTGGACGACGGACTTGGCGGTCACCACGCCGGAGATCGGCGAGTAGAAGGTGAGCGTCCGCAGGGGATCCCCGCCGTGGTCGAGGTGGGCGATCTCCGAGCGCGGCACGTCCCAGAGCTCCAGCCGCCGCCGCGCCGCCTGCACCAGCTCGTCGCCGGTGCGCTGGTTGGCCGGCCCGAGCTGCGCCCGCGTCTTCACCGCCAGGAGGTACTCGTTCTGCGCGCTCACCAGCTCCGGGCTGTAGAGGGCGAAGAGCGCCTGTCCCTGCCGCACCGGCTTGCCGACGAAGTCGACGTGGAGCTTCTCCACGAACCCGTCGACCTTGACGTTGATCCTGCGCACGCGGGTCTCGTCGACGGCGACGCGCCCCACCGTGCGCCAGGCGGCGCCGATCTCCGCGCGCACGACGGGCGCCGTGCGCAGGCCGATCAGCTGCTGGCGCTGGGGATCGATCTGCACGGTGGCGTACCCGTCGGCGCGCGGCGCCCCCGCGTCGGGCAGGGCCCCCTGCTCCCCGGGCTCCAGGGGGACGAGCCGCATCCCGCAGACGGGGCAGTCGCCGGGCTTGTCGGAGACGTAGGTGGGGTGCATCGGGCAGTGCCATTGCCGCGCCGGCGCCTGGGCCGCGACGGGCGGGGGAGCATGGCGCCGGGGGACAAGGAGCACGGCGGTCGCGGTCACTCCCCCGGCGATTCCCGCGACGACCAGGAGAACGTTGCGCAGGGCGGGTCTCATGGCGTCCTCACATGCTGCGCATGCCCTGCGGCGATGCCGCGGGCTGCGCCTGTTCGGTGGAGCCGCGAGCAGGAGCCGCGGCGTTGGAGGTCCCGGGCATGGGAGCGCCCGCGGCGCCACCTCCGCCCATCGCGGGCGCATCGAGGCTGAGGGAGCGCTGCGCGATGGCGATCCGCTGCGCATCGGCGCTGGAGATCAGGTAGCTGACGCGGTCGGCGACCAGGCTTCCCAGCGCCTCGAGCACGGCGGTGAACGGCACCCTTCCCACCTGGTACTGGGAGAGGGTGCTGCGGGCGGTCGCCTCCGAAAGGGCGAGAAGGCCGCTGCGGTAGCGCTCGTTGATCCCCAGCGTCGCCTTGAGCAGGGCGAGGCGCTCGTGGGTCCTGAGGGCGAGCACCTGCCGGACGCCCTCGGCCGACTGGCCGGCGGCCGCGGCGCGGTGCTCGTTCTCGGCCACCAGGTTGCCCTGCTTCCGCTTTCCCCAGAGCGGGAGCGGGAGGGCGAGGCCCAGCTGCCACATCGCGGGAAGGCTGCCGCGGTACATCACCGCCGCCTGGACGGAGAGATCGGGCCACCACTCCTTCTTCGCCAGGCCCGTTCCCGCCGCCGCCTCGTCGACTGCCACCCGGGCGGCCGCCAGCTCCGGGCTGCGCGCCTCGGCGTCGCGCAGGGCTTCCCCCTCGGCGACGGGCTCCGGCTCGCTGCCGGCGAGGCGCGCCTCCGACTCGATTCGCGCCTCCAGCGGATCGCCCACCAGCCGGTTGAGCGCCGCCTGGGAGTTGGCGGCCTGCACCTCCTCCAGCGCGCGGCGCTGGGCGAGGCGGGCCAGCTCGAGCTCGGCGCGGAGCAGATCGGACTGCGGCGCCTGCCCCGACTCGTAGCGGACGCGGGCCGCTCCCTGCGCTTGCCGCCAGAGCATCTCCAGCTCGCCGGTGAGGGCGAGCTGCTCGCGCGCGAGCAGCAGGTCGACGTAGCCGCCCCGGACCTGCGCTTCCAGGTCCAGGGCCGCGCGCGCCAGCGACGCCTCGGACCTGCGCAACCCGAGCGAGGCGAGCTGCTCGCGCAGCCCGCGCTTGCCGGGCCAGGGGATCGCCTGCGAGGCGCCGAAGGAGACGAAGCTCATCTCCATCTCCCCCACCGTCCAGCTGGAGAAGCTGTCGTTCTGGATCCCCAGCGAAAGCACCGGGTCCGGCCAGGCGCCAGCCTGCGGCACCCGGCGGCGCTCGGCCTCCACGGCGGCGCGCGCCTGCAGCACTTCCGGGTTGCGCTCCAGGGCGCGGCGCAAGAGGCCGTCGAGGGCGGCGTCCGGCGCGCCGGCGGCCGGGAGCGCGCCCGAAATGGCGCAAGCCAGCGCCGGCAAGATCCAATGCGAATTCATGGCACACCTGATCTGAGGGTGAACTGCGGCGACACTCCGGCTAAGGAGGGCGCCTCAGATCAGGAGCGAGCAGGTGATGCGCAGGATCGGCGGACCGGCGGCCGCCGGCTGCACCAGGGCGAAGCCCGCCTCTCCCCTCAAGGGAGCGGCGGGCAGGACCGCGAACGCCACCGAGCCGGCCACCGGCGGCTGCGGCGAGAGCGCCGCCTGCGGGGCAGCGTCTTCGCGGCGGCCCGGAGCGGGCGCCACGGAGCAGCAGGCGCGGTCGTCCCTTTCCATCCGGGACGGCCGCGCGGCGGGCTGGCCGCCCTTCGCGCAGCAGCAGGACTTCATCACCACTTCGGTCCCGCAGCGGTGCAGGAGCAGCGCCTGCGCGCCGCCCGAGCCGAGCAGCGCGGCCGCCGTCATCCCCGCGACGAGCCTGTGGATCCCTGCCGAGAGCATCGCCGTCCACCAATGCACGACGCATGCCGTGCGCGCAACTTCAGGGGAGAGCGGCCCCGCCGTGCGCAAATTGTGCGCAAATATGCCCCGACTGCGCCTGCGTTACCGTCGACGAAGGTGTAGAACGCGCACGCCGCTGCGCCCGGCACCGCATGACATCCACCTCGACGTCCATCCGCAGCGCCGCCCTCGCCCTCGCCGCCGCCGCCTCCGCGGCCGGCCAGGAGCACCGCCACCACGAGGCCGCGCAGGCCGCCGGGGAGGCGCCGCCGGCGGAGCTGGTCCTGCCCCACCAGCGGGAGGGATCGGGGACGAGCTGGATGCCGGATTCGTCGCCCGTGCGCGCCCACCACCTGATGGCCGGCCGGTGGACCTTGATGCTGCACTACGCGGTGGCGATCGGCTACGACGACCAGTGGAGCGATCGCGGCTCGCGGCGGTTCACCGCCGTCGACTGGATCATGGGAATGGCTTCCCATCCGCTCCTGGGAGGCGAGGCCGGGCTGCGGGCCATGCTCTCCCTCGAGGCGGCGACCATGGGCGGGGAGAAGGCGTTCCCCCTCCTCTTGCAGACCGGCGAGAGCTACGCGGGCGCTCCCCTGCACGATCGGCAGCACCCGCACGACCTGTTCATGGAGGCCGCCGCCCTCTGGCGAAGGCCTCTGGGCGCGCGCCTGGGCCTGGAGCTCTACGCGGCCGCGTCGGGCGAGCCCGCGCTGGGGCCTCCGGCTTTCATGCACCGGGTCTCGGCGATGGAGAATCCCTTGCCGCCCATCGGTCACCACTGGGAGGACTCGACGCACATCACCTTCGGCGTGCTCACCGCGGGCCTCTACACTCCGGAGATGAAGCTGGAGGGCACCGTCTTCCACGGCCGCGAGCCCGACGAGGACCGCTGGGACTTCGACTTCGGGCCGCTGGACTCCTGGTCGACCCGCCTCTCGGTCAATCCCACCGCGGAGACGAGCCTGCAGATCTCGTACGGGTTCATCAAGAGCCCGGAGGCGCTGCGGCCGGACGAGAGCATGCACCGCGCCACCGCCTCCGCCTCCTGGAGCGCCCCTTGGGGAGCGGCCGGCAACCTGGCGGCCACGGCGCTGTGGGGCCGGAACATCGAGCCCGGCCGTTCCACCGACGCCTTCCTCCTCGAAGGCGCGGCCGACCTCGACGGGAGCAACGTCCCCTTCGCCCGGCTGGAGTACGTGGAGAAGCAGGGACACGAGCTGGTGGTGCCGGGCGATCCCGACGCGGTCTACGGGGTCTTCCAGGCCCAAATCGGGTACGCGCACCGCTTCGGCGCGCTGGGCCCCGTGGTGCCCGCGGCCGGCATCGCCCTCGACCTGGGAGTGGTGCCCCCGGCGCTGGAAAGCTCCTACGGGACGAGGACGCCCCTGGGGGCGTTCATCTTCCTCGGCCTGAAGCCGCCCAAGGCGCACCAGCACGGGAGCGCGATGTGAACGGCGTGGACCCGGTGTGCGGGATGACGGTCGATCTGGACCACCCGAAGGGCGGCAAGACGGTCTACCAGGGCCGCGAGTACGGCTTCTGCAACCCGAAGTGCAAGGCGAGGTTCGAGGCCGACCCGGAACGCTTCCTGCAGCCGCGGCCCGAGGCGCCCGCCGCGCCCGCGGGGGCGAAGTGGGTGTGCCCGATGGACCCGGAGGTGATCGCCGACGGCCCCGGCCCCTGCCCGAAGTGCGGGATGGCGCTGGAGCCGCAGGCGGTGGCGCCGGAAGAGAAGAACCCCGAGCTGGAGGAGATGCGGCGGCGCTTCCTCGTCAGCCTGCCCTTCACCCTCGCGGTCTTCCTCCTGGGGATGTCCGATCTCTTGCCCGGCATGCCGGTGCAGCACGCCTTGGGGGGCCTCTTGCCGTGGATCGAGCTCGCCCTCTCGACCCCGGTGGTGGCCTGGGCGGGAGCGCCTTTCTTCGCCCGCGCCTGGCGGTCAGTCGCCACCTGGAACCTGAACATGTTCACCCTCATCGCCCTGGGGACGGGCGTGGCCTACGCGTTCAGCGTGGTGGCCACGGTCGCGCCGGGGTGGCTGCCCTCCTCGGTCCTCCAGCACGGGACCGCGCCCGTCTACTTCGAGCCGGCGGCGTTCATCATCTCCCTGGTCCTCCTCGGCCAGGTGCTGGAGCTGCGGGCGCGGGCCCGCACGCGGGGCGCCCTGCAAGCGCTGCTCCGCCTGGCGCCGAAGATGGCCCGCCGCCTGCGGCCCGGCGGCAGCGACGAGGAGGTCCCGCTGGCCGAGGTCCGGGTGGGCGACCGGCTGCGGGTGCGCCCGGGCGAGAGCGTTCCGGTGGACGGCGTGGTCGAGGAGGGCCGCAGCGCCGTCGACGAGTCGCTGGTCACCGGCGAGCCGATCCCGGTGGAGAAGGAGCCCGGGTCGAGGGTGACCGGCGCCACCGTCAACGGCACGGGGAGCTTCGTCATGCGTGCCGAGGCCGTGGGGGAGGCGATGCTGCTTTCGCGGATCGTGCGCATGGTGGGCGAGGCGCAGCGCAGCCGCGCGCCCATCCAGCGTCTCGCCGACCGGGTGGCGGCGTGGTTCGTCCCCGCGGTGGTGATCGCCGCCGCCGTCACCTTCGCCGTCTGGGGCTCGGTGGGCCCGTCGCCCCGCCTGGCATACGCGCTGGTGAACGCGGTGGCCGTGCTGATCATCGCCTGTCCCTGCGCGCTGGGGCTGGCCACGCCCATGAGCATCATGGTGGGCACCGGGCGGGGAGCTTCCGCCGGCGTGCTGGTGCGCAACGCCGAGGCGCTGGAGCTGATGGAGAAGGTGGATACCCTGGTGGTGGACAAGACGGGGACGCTGACCGAGGGAAAGCCGAAGCTGCTGGCGGTGCGGGCCGCGCGGGGATTCTCCGAGGAGCAGGTGCTGGGAGCCGCCGCCTCGGTCGAGCGGGCCAGCGAGCACCCGCTGGCGCACGCCATCCTGGAGGAGGCGCACCGCCGGGGCGTCGAGGCCGCGCCGGCCTCTTCGTTCCAGTCCGTCACCGGAAAGGGCGTCACCGGCGAGGTCGCCGGCCAGCGCGTCGCGGTGGGGAATGCCGCCTTGATGCGGGAGCAGGGCATCCCGGGCGATCTGCCGGAAGCGGACGGCCTGCGCGCGCAGGGTCAGACGGCGATGCTGGTGGCCGTCGGCGGGCGGCTGGCGGGGGTGCTGGGGGTGGCCGATCCGATCAAGGCCTCGGCGTCCGAGGCCCTGGGCGCGCTGCGCGAGCAAGGGATCCGGGTGGTGATGCTCACCGGGGACGGCCGGGCCACCGCGCGGGCGGTGGCGGAGAGGCTCGGGCTCGAGGAGTTCGAGGCGGAAGTGCTCCCCGATCGCAAGAGCGAGGTGGTGGGCCGGCTGCGGGCGGAGGGGCGGATCGTGGCCATGGCGGGAGACGGCATCAACGACGCGCCGGCGCTGGCGGCGGCCCACGTGGGGATCGCCATGGGCACCGGCGCGGACGTGGCGATGGAGAGCGCGGACGTGACGCTCTTGCACGGGGATCTGCGCGGGATCGTGCGCGCCCGCAACCTGGGGCGGGCCACCCTGCGCAACATCCGCCAGAACCTCTTCTGGGCGTTCGCCTACAACGTGCTGGGGATCCCCATCGCCGCCGGCGCGCTCTATCCGCTCTTCGGGCTCCTGCTCAGCCCGATGATCGCCAGCGCGGCGATGAGCTTCAGCTCCGTCTCGGTGATCGGGAACGCGCTCAGGCTGAAAAAAGCTCGGATCTAAGGGCGACTTCGCAAGCGTGTTCGCGCCTCCGCGCGAACACGCAGCAACTGCACAGGTGCAAAGCGGCCTTCGGCCGCAGCGCCTACTAGCGGGTCATCAGGAGGATGATCAGGGCGGGGGCGATCGCGCCCAGCACGTAGAAGGCCACGCCGGGCAACCAGACCTTGATTTGATCGAGCATCTCGCGAGCCTAGCTGCCCTTCCCTGAAGGTCCGCAAGCGCCGGGGGTAGGAAAACCGGGGTTTTCAGGGGCGGATGTTCTGGTTGAGGCGAAAGGCGTTCCCGGGATCGTACTTTCGCTTCACGGCCTGGAGGCGGGTGAAGGCCTCGGGGCCGTAGGCGGCGCGCACCCGGTCCTCGCCCTCGTCGCCGAGGAAGTTCACGTAGACGCCCGGCGCAGCGTGCGGCTGCATGGCGGCGGCGAAGTCGCGGACCCAGCGGGTGTGCGCCGCGCTCTCCGCCGGGTCGGGCCACATGCCCACGATGTTCATGGCGAAGGCCGCATCGCGGTGGGTGAAGGCCGTGGCGGAAGCGGGCACCCGCGCCACCGCCCCTCCCATCAGGTGCAAGTGCACCTGCGAGAGCGGCGAGCGCGCGCGGGCGGCGTGCTCGACCACCGTCTCCACGGCCGCCTCGGCGAGCCCGGAGAGGAACGACGCCTTCCAGTAGTTCTGCATTCCGGCCGGGGCGCCGTCGTCGAGCATGGACTGGAGCTGAAGGTAGGGCATCGGTCCGATCAGGTCCGCGGCGGGAGGCCCGAAGGACCTGAGGGGCTTGATCACCCGCTCCCCGTCTCCCGCCTCCCCGCACCAGCAGAGGGCGATGGCCACCACCGGCTTGAGCCGGAGAGGCTCGGGGACGAACGGCGCGGGCGGGGCGGTGAGGAAGGCGAACATCGGGGTCAGCTCGTCGGGCGCCGTCTCGCAGATCTCGCGGAAGAAACGGAGGATGGTTCCCGCCCGCTGCGCCGGGTAGAGGGTGAGCCCGCCGATCACCTGGGGCAGGGGGTGCACCCGGTACTCGAAGCTGGTGACGATCCCGAAGTTCCCTCCCCCGCCGCGCAAGGCCCAGAAGAGATCGGGGTTCTCCGTCTCGCTCGCCCGCACCGCCTCCCCCTCGATGGTGACGAGCCGGGCGGCGAGCAGGTTGTCCACGGTGAGGCCGTGCTTGCGCATCAGCCAGCCGATCCCGCCGCCCAGGGTGAATCCCGCGATCCCGGTGGTGGAGATCAGCCCCCCGGTCACCGCCAGGCCCTGCGCCTGGGTGGCCGCGTCCATCTCGCCCCAGGTGAGCCCCGGCTCCGCCACCGCCACCCGCCGGGCGGCGTCCACCCGCACGCCCTTCATGCGCGAGAGATCGACGACGACGCCCCCGTCCACCGTGGCGTTGCCCGCCACGTTGTGGGCTCCTCCCCGCACCGCGATGGGCAGGCGCTGGGCGCGGGCGTACGCCAGCGCCTCGCGCACGTCGCCCTCGCCGGCGCACCTCGCGATCAGGGCCGGGCGCCGGTCGATCATCCCGTTCCACACCCGCCGCGCGGTCTCGAAGGCGGGGTCCCCCGGCGCGATCAGCTCGCCGGCAAAGCGGCCACGGATCTGCTGCAGGCTGGTCATGGGCATCCTCCTGCTGCAACCTGAAGGGGCGCGAGCCGTCCGTCAGCGACCTTTGTCTCCCTCCCGCGTGACCCAGGTCGCCCCGCCTTTCACCTCGCCGGCCAGCCGCCCGGGATCGAGCAGCTCCACCTCGCCGTCGCCGGTGCGCAAGAGCCCCTCCTCCCGGAGCTTGCCCAACAGGCGCGCCACCACCTCGCGCACGCTCCCCACGGCGTCCGCCAGCTGCTGCTGGGAGAGGCGGGCCACCAGCGCTTCCCCGCGCTGCTGCTCGGAGGCGACGTCGAGCAGGTGGCGCACCACCCGCTCCCGCAGCGACCCGAAGGTGGTGCCGGCCAGCTCGGCGAAATAGGCATGGAGCCGATCGGCCATCTCCCTGTTGAAGGCGTTGGCCACCCGCACGTCGGTCCGGGCCAGGAAGCGCACGTTCTCCATGTTGAAGATCAGCACCGCGGCGGCGCTGAGCGTGCGGAAGCCGGGCAGGCAGGGGCGGAGATCACAGACCGCGCTCCCCGCGACCAGGTCGCCGCTGCGGGCGTAGCGGACCGTCGCCTGGCGGCCGTTGGGCGCGATCAGGTAGGTCTTCCCCAGCCCGGCCACCATCAGGTGCAGGCGGGGGATGGAGGCCGGCGGGATCAGCTCGGTCCCGGCGGGCACGTCGAGGGCGAGCGCCCCCTCGGTGAGGCGCGCCAATGCGTCGGCCGGCAGCGCGCCGAGTTGGCTGCGCTCGAGGGCGGCGTGCACCTCTGCCGGCAGCGGCATGCCCCAAAGAGGCTACCGCAGGGCGGAGGACGCGGCCACCGCCCGGACCAATCGTCCGATCAGCTGACCTTGCGGACGTTTGCGGCCTGCGGGCCCTTGGGGCCCTGCTGGACCTCGTACTCGACCTTGTCTCCCTCGGCCAGGCTGCGGAAGCCCTCGGCCTGGATTGCCGTCTGGTGGACGAACACGTCCTTCCCGCCGCCCTCGGGCGTGATGAAGCCGAAGCCCTTTGCGTCGTTGAACCATTTCACCGTGCCGCTTGCCATGCTTTGCTCCCCGGCGAGAAAGCCGCCGCGTCAAATGGATTACATAAGGCCGATCCGGCCGGGCGGCCAGCGGATCGCCGCCCCGCAGTCCAGCGTGCGACATGCCGCGTCGAAAGGGGCCGGGAAGCTGTTGCGGGGTGGACAACCGGGGCCCGAGGGCCGAAGGTGCCGCGCCAATGCCTTCTTCCAAGGCCCTGGGCCGCGCCCATCTCGTCGGCTCCGCCCTCTCCTTCGGGATCATGGCCGTGCTGGCCCGCAAGGCGTCGCGCGGGGAAGGAGGATTCACCGCCGGCCAGCTCTCGGTGGTCCGGTTCGCGGTGGGCATCCTGATTTCGCTGGCGATCTTCCGCGTCCGCAGATCGCTGTACCGGCCGCACGACTACGGCCGCCTGATTTCCCGCGGCATCTCCGGGGCCGTCGTGGTGGTGCTCTACTTCCAGGCGCTGGCCCGGATCCCGGCCGCGGAAGCGGGCATGCTCTACAACCTCTTCCCCGTCCTCGCCACCGCCTTGTCCATCGTCGTCTTCCGCGAGCGGCCCACCATCCACCTCGCCGTGGCCCTGGCCGCCGCCTCGCTGGCGGTCGGGCTGGTGCTGGGCGGCGGCAAGCTGGAGCTTCACGCCGGGCCCGGCGAGCTGGCCGCGCTGGCCGCCGCCCTCTTCGCCGCGGCCAGCGCCAACATCATCCGCGGCATGCGCGGAACCGACAACGCGCCCACCATCTTCTTCTTCTTCTGCCTGGCGGGCCTCCCGGTGGTGCTGCCCTTCGCCCTCGATGCCTGGCCTCACGCGCCGCTGATCTGGGCGCTGGCCGTGGCCACGGGGCTGGCCGCGTTCGCCGGGCAGGTGCTGATGACGGAGGCGTACGGGGCGCTCTCCGTGGGCGAGGCGGCCGTCTGGCTGCAGCTCACGCCCATCGCCCAGATGGCACTGGCCATCCCCATCCTGGGAGAGCCCGTGAGCCCCGCGGCCCTGGCCGGGATCCTCCTGGGCGTGGCGGCGGTGGCGTACGGGACCGTGCTCGGGCACCGACCCTCGCGGGCGTCGCCCGCTGAATCGACGCAGAGCGCTCCGCCCTCCTAGGATCTACTTGTCGGCGCGAGCGACGGCGGTCTTCTGCGCCTGGTTCGCCTTCCTGGCCTTGCGCGCCTGCTTGCCCTGCTTGCTCGACTTCTGCGCCACGGCGGGCTTCTGCGGCTGCTGCTCCGCCATCTCCGCCTTGTCCTCGCAGGCCAGGGCTGCGGTTGCGGAGACGACGAACGCCATCGCGACGGTGGTTGCGAGCTTGCGCATGGAGACCTCGGGTCAGGCCGGGCGCACCCGGCGGGACAGAGCATGACCTGCGGCGGTCCGCCGCGCAACCGGATCACGGAATCGTCACCGCGGGATGCGGCGCGTCAGGCTTTCCTGGGCAACTCGCAGTTGAACATCCAGCTCACGCCGAAGCGGTCGGTGATCATCCCGAACCGGGCCCCCCAGAACTGGTCGGCGAGCGGCATCGTCACCTTGCCGCCCTCGCTGAACGCCTTGAAGAGCCTCTCGATCTCGGCCGCGTTCTCGCACTCGACCATCACGGAGAAGTTGCTGCCCTGCCTGAAGGGCATCCCGGGCATGACGTCGGAGCCCATGAGGATGGAGGAGCCCTTTTGCAGATGGGCGTGCATCACGCGATCCTCCGCGCCCCTGGGGGCGTCCCTCTTCGCGTCCTTGAAGGTCTGGATGCGCAAATCCGCGCCCAGGCACTTCTGGTAGAAGGTCATCGCCTCGCGCGCGTTTCCGTCGAAGTTCAGGTACGTGTGGATGGTCTTCATCGCCCGGCTCCTCGGGATCGTCGGCTAGTGCGCTCCGGCTCCCGACGCCTTCTTCTCCGGGGCGCTGGCGGCGGGCGGCCTGGCCGTGCCGTCGAACAACGCCTGATACCTGGTCCAGCTGTACATCGCCACCTTGCGGCCCAGGATCAGCCCCTCCTCGTTGTCCGTGCGGATGTGGTAACCGCCCCAGAGGCGCGACATCGCGGCGGTCTCGGCGGTGCGGGTGAAGGTGGGAAGATCGATGCGGATCACCTTGGACTCGGGCACGTCCTTGGCTGGCGTGCCGTCGCGGGCCTGCATCTGCGCGGACTTCGCCTCCCCCTCCCCGGTCAGCGCCCCCGCCTCCTGGAAGGCGACCGCGCCGTAGCGGTCGCTGCCGGTGAAGAGCTCCAGCATGCGGGAGCCGGCGCCGCTCGCCGTGGCGTGGCCGGAGACGTAGCCGGGGAACGGCGGGGTGACGAACTCGGCGGGGGAATAGGGCCTCCACTCCTCGGCGGGCATGTTCACGGTGCCCTTGCCCGGCCCCGCCCAGCCGTCGATCTTCTGGCCCTCGTACTGGAAGCGCGCCCACCAGTACGGCCGGCTGGGGTCGTAGAAGCGCTTCGCTTCCCAGCAGGCGATGAAGGCGTCCATCACCACGTTGCCCACCGAGAAGAACATCTTCACGTCCCGATCCAGGTCGTTGTGGTCGCGCCGGGAGACGTCCTCGGTGAACTGCAGCCAGTGCCCCGACTGGCCGGTGGAGCGGGGGCCCTCGCGCATGAACTCCACGATGGCCTTCTGCTCCAGCGTCAAATTGGCGTTCACCCGCACCGCCTCCTCGATATCCCGCTTCAGCTGCGGAGTTCCCCACCCCGGCGGCACCGGCGGGCGGAACTGCTCGGGGCTCTCCAGGGCGAAGGGTTTCACCATCCCCCACTGCGCGGTGAGGAAGCCCGGCGAGACCGTGCCGCCCTTGCCGTCGGAGAAGGGAATGGGCATCCAGCGCAGCTTGTCCACCACCTTGTCCGGGGTGTTGACGGGCTTGTAGCCGGTGTAGTCGGCGTAGGGCTTGCCGTTGCCGCCCGGCTCGTCGCCGAGCTGGTTCGCGCCGTCGTGGCGACGGTACTCGACCAGCGCGGCGGCGGCGGCGTTGCCGATCCCCTCCGGCGTCTTCAGGTCGGTCGAGGCGTTGTCGGGATCGAATCCCATCTTCCTCATCTGGCCGCAGATCCAGTCCTTGTCCTCCGGGTAGACGAAGAGCAGGGCGCGGAACGCGGCGTAGGCGATCGCCTTCTCCTTGTTGGCCAGGGTGCGCTCGGCGGCCGGCCGCCGCAGCTTTCCACCCAGCCGGGTCCCCACTGCCTTGGCGTCGTAGGCCGCCCAGGCGTCGTACATGGCGGTGAGCACGATCGCGTCCGTCCGGGAGAGGATGGTGGGGCGGGGCTTGTAGCGGACGGCGTCGTGGCCCGAGGCCTCGAGGAGGATCTCCAGCCACCGGTAGGCGGCCGTGGGCTTGAAGTCGGCAGCCGGCTGCCGGTGCACGAGCATTCCCTGAGGAGGTGCGGGGAAGACGACCTGCCCCGTGTCCTTCGAGACCTCCGGAACCTCCGCCGCTTCCGCCCGCGCCAGGACACAGGCCATCGCCAGAGACAGAACCATCGCCATCCGCGCCATCTGGTACCCCCCGGAAGGTCCTGCGTCCCGGAGTACTTGCCTCATGGCGCGGAGTTGGATCAAGCCCCCCGGCTCAGTGGCCCTTGTGAACCCTTGCAGACCCCGTCGTCGCACTCCATGCCCGTGGCGCTCAAGGGACAAGAAAGATCATACAGTCGCCGGGCGATGAACTGGCTCCTCCTCTTCATCCCCGTCACGCTCGTGCTCGAGCGTCTTCACGCGACTCCACCCCTGGTCTTCTTCTCCGCGGCCCTCTCCATCGTGCCCATCGCGGCGGCCATCGTGCGCGCCACCGAGCAGATCGCGGCGCGCACCGGCGACGCGGTGGGCGGGCTGCTCAACGCCACCTTCGGGAACGCGCCGGAGCTGATCATCGCCGCCGTGGCCCTGCGCGCCGGCCTCTTCGACATGGTGCGGGCCTCGCTGATCGGGGCGATCCTCGCCAACCTCCTCCTGGCGCTGGGCGGATCGTTCTTCCTCGGCGGCCTGCGCCACCACGTGCAGGAGTTCAACCCGGGAACCACCCGCCTCTACACCGGCATGATGCTGCTGGCCACCACCAGCCTGATGATCCCCAGCGCCTTCTCCCGGCTCTTCGGCGGGGAGGAGCTGGCCATCCCGGAGCTGCGCCTCAACCTCGGGCTGGCGGCGGTGCTGCTCCTCGCCTACGTCCTCTATCTCGTCTTCATGCTCCGCACCCATCCCGACCTCTTCCGCAGCGCGGAAGGGGGCGCGGAGCACGAGGGGCCGCGCTGGAGCACGGGGCGGGCGGTGGCCAGCCTTCTGGCCGCTTCCGTCGCCGCCGCCTGGATGAGCGAGATCCTGGTGGGGGCGGCAGAAGGCACGGGCAAGGCGCTGCACATGTCCGACGCCTTCATCGGCCTCGTCTTCCTCGCCGTGGTGGGCGGCGCCGCCGAGTCAGGCTCCGCCATCGCCATGGCGCGCAAGGGGAAGATGGACCTCTCGGTGGGCATCGCCCTGGGGAGCTGCATCCAGATCTCGCTCTTCATCGCCCCGGCGCTGGTGCTCGCCAGCCTGGCGATCGCGCCCAGGCCGTTCACCCTCGCCTTCAGCCGCGCGGAGCTGGGGACCGCGTTCCTCGGGGTGATCATCGGGACGGTGGTGGCCGGGGACGGGAAGTCGAACTGGTACAAGGGCGTGCTCCTGATGACCTTCTACGCCATCGTCGCCCTGCTCTTCTATTTCGCCCCGGGCTAGATCCCCCTTGCCGCCGGAGCG
>Ga0335085_10003643_pt1 | contig 26407 bp, 21 predicted proteins | sample Lox_Sample_45_FD_206712 | JGI IMG/M metagenome (GOLD analysis project Ga0335085, IMG submission 206712) | Soil microbial communities from Loxahatchee National Wildlife Refuge, Florida, United States - Lox_Sample_4.5 | ecosystem: Environmental > Terrestrial > Soil > Wetlands | place: USA...
CAATCCGAGACCCGCACAGGCAATCAGCATGGTCACCGGATCGTCCCACCGGCGCGCCCCGCCCTGGAGGCGGGTGACGGCGTAAGTCACGGCAAGCAGGCCGGCTGTCCCGGTCACCGCGCCGGCGACGTCGAACGACCCGCGCTTGCCGTGGCTCTCATCCAGGAACCGGCGTACGAAAACGGAGCTGAGGAGCCCGATCGGCACGTTGACGAGGAAGGTCAGCCGCCAGCCCTCGATGCCGAGGCCAAGCAGGTTGTGGAAGCCGGTGAGCCACCCGCCCAGGACCATCCCGAACGCGACGCCGACAGCCGAGGCCATCGCGTAGGCGCCGACGGCCTTCGTCCGCGCCGCGCCGGCGGGGAACGCCGTCGACAGCAGCGCCAGCGCCGACGGCGCGATCATGGCTGCTCCAAGACCCATCAGCGATCGGGACGCGAGCAGCATGCCCACATCGCCCGCGAAGCATCCGGGGAGCGAGGCCAACGCGAACACCACCAGGCCCAGGCTGAACAGGCGGCGGCGCCCGTACAGATCGCCGAGTCGCCCGCCGATCAGCAGGAATCCGCCGAAGGCGAGCGCATAGGTTGTCCCGATCCACGGCAGGCCCGTCGTGGAGACCTTCAACTCGGAACCGATGTAGGGCAGCGCTACTTGCACGATGCTGCCGTCGAGTGCGATGACTAGCTGGGCTGTGCAGATGAGCAGGACGGTGAACCTGCCGCGCCACGTCATGCCATGAGCTTGTCAACCGGCGGCACGGCGAGGTGCCAGTCAGTCTGCCGCTGTAGTGCGTCCGCGACCCGCAGGACCGTGGCTTCGGCGAACGGGCGTCCGACGATCTGGACCGCCAGCGGCAGGCCGTTGGAGCTGAAACCGGAGGGGATGGACATCGCGGGCAGGCCGGCCAGATTCCACTGCCCCATGAACGAGACCTGGCCCAGCCGCTTGCTCGTCGACAGCTGAGCGAGCACCTCTGCCGGCATCGCCATGGTGGGCATCATCAGGACGTCGTACTTGCCGAAGGCGGCGGCGACCGTACGAGCGAAGTGCCGGCGGAACCGGTTGGCCTGGACGTAGTCCGCTCCGCTGAAGAACGCGCCCCGCCCGATGGCACCGCGTGATCCACGCCCGTAGTCGGTCCAGTACTTCTGGAAGTTATCGCGATGGTAGGCGAAGGCCTCAGCGACCATGATGAGCTGGCAGGCGTCTTTGGCGAGCTCGGCGTCCGGCAGTTCGAAGCGGCTAGAGACGGCTCCCATGCCCACGAGCCGGTCCACAGCTCCAAGCACGCCGTCGCGCACTTCGGCATCGAGCTGCTCATGGTCGAGGAAGTACGGCTCAGGCACGCCGATCCGCAGCCCCGGCACATTGCCGGTCAGCGCGTCGGTGTACTTCTCGGCCCGCGCCCTGGCCGAGGCCGGGTCCGATGCGTGATACCCGGCCATCACCTCCAGCAGCAGCGCACAGTCGTACGCGCTGCGCGCCATCGGGCCGACGCTGTCCAGACTGTGCCCGAGCGGGACTACACCGCTCTTCGGCACGCGGCCGTAGGTGACCTTCAGGCCACTCAGGCCGTTGACGCAGGATGGCCCGCGGACCGAGCCTCCGGTGTCCGTTCCGAGGCCCCCGAGAGCCAGGCCCGCTGCCACCGAGACGCCGGTGCCTGAACTCGAGCCGGCGGCACTGCGGGTGATGTCCCACGGGTTGTGCGGCACGAGGAACCGTTTCTCGGCGTCGGGCACGCCGATCGCGAACTCGCTGGTCGTCACCTTTCCGAGGAACACCGATCCCGCCGAGCGCAACCGGGCGACCACCTCGGCGTCGGTGCGCTGCTGCCACTTCGGATCCTTGTCATGGATCTCGCTGTTGGCGGTCGTCGGGGCGCCCTCCATGTCGATGATGTCCTTGACCACGAGCGGGATGCCGTGCAGCGGCCCTAGGTCCGTGCCAGCCGCAAGCTCCGCATCGGCCTTCTCCGCTCGCTCCAAAGCCGCGTCGCGGGTGAAAGTCGTGAAGGCTCCGAGGACCGGGTTGAGTTTCTCGGCCCGGTTCAGGAGGGCCTCCGTCAGGGCCACTGAGGTGAGCGAGCCGTCACGCAGTTGCTGCCCCGCATCGCGGATGGTGAGGTTGTCCGCGATCATGCGGGCTCCTCGCCGTAGCAGAAGGCCGGATCGAAGAGCAGCGACGACTCGAGCTCGTCGCCGTACTCATGCAGCCTCGCGGCGCTTGCCCGGAGGATCGGATAGTCGGCGATGTACATCTCGCGCTCGTCCGGGCTAACCGTGATCCCGGCTGCGGCGAGGTGCGCATCGACGATCTCGGCAACCGACGGCGGCCCGCTCTCGGCGCCGGTCATGCGTCACCGCTCCCCGCGAGCGCGCGAAGATCCGCCACGTTCGCGAAGCGCCAGGTCAGATAGCCCAACGGGATGCCGGTGCGGTGCGCCACCCATTCGTGGGTGAGCTCTCCTGGGCCGACAGCAAGCACCGCCCGGGCGATGGCCTCGGTACGCCGCGCGGTACGCGCCCGAGCCTTGACGATCCGATCGGCCGGCATGGCCGACCCGACGCGACGCCGGCCGCGGCCTGGAGCAGGCCCGCTCCTCAGCAGCGCCTCGAGGCCGTTCGCGAGCGCCCAGGCCCGCGTGGCCTCGACGTCGAGGTGCAGCTGCCGGACCAAGGCGGGCGTATCGACGTACCTGTGCTGCGGGCGAAGCCGGACCCGCAAGGTGATGCGAATGCACTGCCCGTACAGGTCGCCCGAGTAGTCCAGCAGGTTGGCCTCCAGCAGGCGCAGGCCCTCCGCGCCGTAGTACGTCGGCCGATGGCCTACGGAGACAGCCGCGACGTGGGTGGGTCCGTTGTGCTCCGGATCGATCTGCACCGTGCCGGCGTACACGCCGTCAAAGCGGACACCGTCGGCGGCGTGGACATTGGCCGTCGGGAACCCGAGTTGCCGTCCGCGTTCGTCGCCGCGGGCGACGATGCCGTCGACAACGACGTGCGTGACGCCGTCGGGCAAGTCGTGGGTGATCAATTCGGCAGTCATGCGCTCGCCTTTCCTGCCCACAGGGGCCCTGCGAGGCCAGCCGCGGCGATCACTCGCCGGTCGTCGTAGCGGCGGCCGACGAAGGACAACCCGACGGGCATCCCCGCCGGCCCGGTGTACCCAGGGATGTTCACCACCGGGACCTGCAGGACCGTCCACATGCCGTTGAACGACGCGTCCCCGGTGGAGTCGATCCCGACGGGCGCCTCGCCGGTCGAGCTCGGCGCCAGGATGACGTCGTACGGGGCGGCGATGTCGTCGATCCGGGCACGGCAGCGGTCGGCGAGCTTGTAGGCCTCACGGGCCGCCGTCGGCGTCAGGTCGTCCCGGTTCTCGACGATGTCCTTGAAGGAGTCGAGGAGCTCGGGATTGTTGCGGTACTCACCCAGGAACGCCGAGCGCCCCTCGCGGCGCACGATCTTGCCATGAGCGTCGATCAGCCCGAGGAAGTCGCCGTCCAGCGCCAACTCGGTGACCACCGCGCCAGCTGCCGCCAGCGACGCTGCACCGTCCGCCATCGCCTGCCGCGTGGCGGGCAGCGCCTTTGGCCAGCTCGGGGTCTGGCACACGGCAACCTTCAGGCCCGCGAGGGAGGTCGGCAAGGGCGCCTCCGGCGGGTCGAGGTCGAACACGTCGGCGACGAGCATCAGGTCATCCGCGGACCGGGCGTAGAAGCCAGCCGTATCGCAGGTCGCGGAGAACATCTTCAAGCCCTCGCGGCTGACAGCGTTCCAGGTCGGCTTCAATGCGTAGATCCCGCAGAACGAGCCGGGCCGGATCGTCGAGCCGCCCGTCTGGGTGCCGAGTGCCAACGCTGCCTGGAAGTCCGCCACCGCGGCAGCGGACCCGCTCGATGAGCCGCCCGGCGTACGGGCCGGATCCAGCGGATTCTTCGTCGGGCCGCCGTTGCCCGTGGCGGCGAACTCGGTCGTAACGGTCTTCCCTACGAACAATGCGCCCGCCGCGCGCAGCGTATCGACGCACGAGGCGTCGATCCCTGGCCGGCTGCCGGCATAGCGCGCGTTGTGGTGCTCGGTCGGCATGTCCCTGGTGTTGATCACGTCCTTGAGCCCCACGGGGACACCGTGCAGCGGGCCCTTCTCGCTTGCCGCGTCGAGCTTCTTCGCATCGGCGCGGATCTGGTCGGGGTCGAAGTAGGCAAACGCCGCTACGGCGTCGTTTCGCGCGTTGTAGCGGTCAATGATCGCCTCCGCGACGTCGGCCGCGGTGAGGTCGCCCGCCTTAACGGCCGCGACGACCTCGGCAGCGGTCATCTGCTCTGGGGAGGTCATGGTTCCGTCCTCACTGGCTCTCGCCTTTCGAACAGATCTGGGTGGTCCGCCTGACTGGCGGCCTCAACGGATGGGAACTGGTGCACGGCGCCGGTTGAGGAGAACCATGCGGATTCGCTTCGCTGCGATCCGACTCCCCTATACAAGTTAACTAATACTGTAATGCCCGTGAATGTCTAGTCAAGGGCCGGTTCCGAAGCTCAGACGTTAGCCGCATCCGCAGCTGCATTGAATCGAATCAATAATCGATTAATATCACTTTTAGTGGATCACAGATATCGCTTTGTCGGCTTTGCTATACAGTCGTTCATGGATCGGGAACTTCGTCTCGCCCGGCGCAACATGAGTTTTACACCTCAGGTTTGACGACCGGGATCAAGCAGAAACGCGCAGCCGGTTCACCACTAATACAGTCCGACTAAAAGGCGATGATGCGCGCCGTGAGGCGGCGGAAGCCGATCTGAAGCGAAAGAAGCACACGGACCGGGCATCGGCGAGAGAGCTCCCTGGCCCTCGATATCGTCATCCCGTCAACGTGAGCTGATGAATGGGGAGGGCCCCTGAAGCGTGTCGATCAGGGGCCCTCCGCTGGCCGTCAGGCCGTTGGCGGCTTGAGGGGCCAGTAGCGCATGCACATCTCCGGGGAGATGCTCACGCCCGTCATGCCCTTGGCGGTGACGATGACGCGGTCGGCGTGGACGATCGGGATGATCGGCGCTGCGGCGGCGATGATCTTCTGGGCCTCCGCGTAGTCGGCCGCACGCTGGGCCGAGGGCGGCTTACCGAACCACTTGTTCGAGATCTCGTCGACCCGCGGGTCGCTCCACAACGGGTAGTTGGCCACGCCGCCCTTGGTGAAGAAGTAGCCGATCGTGATCGACGGGTCGTCCATCCACACACCCCACTTGTAGAGCAGGGCGTCAGGTGAACCCTTCCCCGTCGTGGCCCGCGCAGTGGTGAGCGCCGTTTCTGCCGCTGGCGTCATCGGGGTGAGGGTGAACTCGATGCCTGCCTGGGCCGCGCTCGCCTGGATCAGGATCGCCATGCTCTCGACCGTCGGGTCGTTGTTCACGAAGCGGAGCGGGGCCGAGACCTTCGGGTTGCCGGCCTTGCTCATTAGCTCCTTGGCCTTGGCGATGTCGGTGGTGTACTGCGCCCACGCTGGGTAGTAGCCGTTGGCGCCCGTTGTCACCATGGATAGGTCCTTCGTCGTCTTGCCGGAGAAGAGCGACGTGATGATCTGGTCGTAGGGAATGGTGTACGCGATGGCCTGACGGACCAGCTCGTTGGCGAACGGGCCGCCTGCGTCGGTGGCCAGCTGCATCATGAAAAACTCCGGCGCCTTGGAGTACAAAGCCTGCAGGGCCGCGTCGGCCGCGAGGCTGTCGACGTCCTTCTGCGTCAGCCCGTAGACCGCCAGGTTGGCCGAGCCGCCCTTGAGCAGCGACAAGACGTTTCCGGCCACGGTGATCGTGATGTTCTTGTAGGCCGGGTTCCGCGGGTGGTTGGGGATCGCCGCAAGCTCTATCTGCTGGCCGATCGTGCGGTTCTTGATGTAGTAGGGCCCGGTGCCGGCCGTGTTGTTCTTCAGCCAGTTCGTGGCGGTGGGGTCGCTGCTGGTGACGTGCTTCTTCACCTCCACCGAGTCAAAGATCACCACGTTCGGCCAGCGGAAGACCGCGAGCTGGAACCCGTTGACCTCGATCGGCTTACCAGCGGAGTCGGTGAACTTCATCTCCACCGTATGGTCGTCGACCTTCGTGATCTGCTTCATGCTGAAGATGCCGGCGGTGTTGAGCGAGCTCGGCTGGAGGCTGAAGAGGCGCTGGTACGAGTAGATGACATCATCGGCGGTCAGCGGGTTGCCGGTCGGGTAGAACTTCCGGGTCTTGTCCAGGTGGAAGGTCGCGGTGTCGCCATTGGTCGTCCACGAGGCGGCCAGCTCCGGCGCGAGTTCCAGGCCGTCCCACTCCATGACGCCGTCGCTGTTGGCGACGAACTTCGGGGACACGAGGGTCTCGTACAGGTTGGTGAAAAGATCCCAGTCCTGAAACGAGTACGAGCTGTTCTGCGGGTCCAGCGAATCGGCGTCGCTCGGCCACGCGACGATCAGCTGATCCGTGGCCCCCGTGCCTTGCGCACCGGTACTGCTGCTGCTGCTGACGCCGCACGCGGTGAGCAGGGCGAGCATGCTCAGGCCCGCGCCGCCCGCAAGGACTTGGCGCCGACTCGGTATGAATTCTATATTTGTCACTTCTGAACCTCATTGCTTCCTGGGAACCGCCGGCTATACGGCTTGTGCAATTCGCTCGCCATTGAGCACGACAGGACAGGCGACCTCGTGAGTCGGCGATACGGGGGCCAGCACAGGGCGCTCGGCCCGGCAGGATGGCTGGACGAGCGGGCACCGGTTGTCAAGGCGGCAGCCGGCCCCTACGTCGAAGGGACTGGGGATCTCACCCTCGAGACGGAATCGCTCACGGCGCTCACCGGGGTCGATCTGCGGCACCGCGGAGAGCAGCGCCTTGGTGTAGGGATGAGTCGGATTGGAGAAGATCTCCTCCGTGGACCCCGACTCGACGATCGCGCCCAGGTACATCACCATGACGCGGTCGGAGATCCTGCGGACGACGTCGAGGTCGTGGCTGATGAACAGGTAGGCCATCTGCTGCTGCTGCTGAAGCTGGTGGAGAATCTCAAGCACCTGCCCGCGGACCGAGACGTCGAGCGAGGCGGTCGGCTCGTCGAGAATCAGCACCTTCGGCGAGACGGCGATGGCCCGCGCGATCCCGATGCGCTGACGCTGTCCGCCGCTGAGCTCCGCGGGATACCGGTCGAGGTGCTCCTTTCCGAGGCCCACCATCGAGAGAAGCTTGGCGGCCCGAGCGTTGCGTGCGCTCTTGTTCATGTCGGTGTGCAGTCGGAGCGGCTCGGTCAGGATCTGGCGAGCCGTCATCCGAGGGTTCAGCGACGAGTTCGGGTCCTGGAACACCATCTGGACGTCGCCGTAGGCCTGGGACAGCTCGCGGTGCGTCATCGCGACCATGTCGTGTCCGTGGACGGCTACCGCACCCGCGGTGGGATCGACCAGGCGAACGATGCAACGGGCCACCGTGGACTTCCCCGACCCGCTCTCGCCCACCAGGGCGACGGTCTCGCCCGGGTGGACGTCGATGCTGACGGAGTCGACCGCGACGAGAGTGCGGGCACGTCCGCCCCGCTTCACCCGGAACTCCTTGCGCAGGCCGACCACGTTCAGGGCAGGGCTGCGAGACACCAGGCTGCTCATGCTGACAACTCCTCAAACCGGCTCGATCGCAGCAGCTGCTGGGTGTAGTGGTCCTCCGGGTCCTGAAGGATCTGGGCGCACGGTCCGGTCTCCCGGACCTTCCCCCGGTACATGACCACCACGTCGTCGCACGTCTCCGCGACAACGCCGAGGTCATGCGTGATGAGGCAAGCGGTCATGCCGCTCGACGAGACCAGGTCGACGATCAGCTCCATGATGTCGGCCTGGATGGTGACGTCGAGCCCTGTCGTCGGCTCGTCGAGGATGAGCAGCTTGGGCTGGCAGATCAGGGCGAGCGCCAGCATGACGCGCTGCGCCATGCCGCCGGAGAACTCGTGCGGGAACTGCCGCATGCGCTGCGCCGGCTCGGGGACGTGGACCTTGCGCAGCATCTGCTCGCCGATTTCCCGAGCCTGCGCCACCGAGACGCGCCGGTGGGCCCGGCAGGCGTCGATGAGCTGCCTGCCGACCGAGAGGACCGGATTCAGCGCAGCGCGGGCGTCCTGGAAGGCCATGGCGAACTCGCCGCCGCGGATCCGCCGGTAGGCCCGGTCGTCGTAGGTCGAGATGTCGTCACCGGCGTACTCGATCGAGCCTGCGGTCTTGACGAAGGTGGAGGGAGTCAGGCCCATCATCGACAGCGCCAGCAGCGACTTGCCGGACCCGGTCTCCCCGACGATCGCGGTCATCGCCGACTCACGCAGGCCGAAGGAGACGTCATCGAGCACGTGCTTGAAGCCACTGGGCGTCTTGAACCCGCCGCTGTAGCCGCGGACGCTGAGCAGGTTGCCTGGCTCGGGCGCCGTCATCGCTGCTCCCCTCGGTTGCGCGCGGCGATCCCGTCGCCCACCAACTGGCAGCCGATGGCAAGCACCAGGACTCCAAGGCCGGGGAAGAGGGCTTCCCACCAGGCGCCGGCGACGACGTCGGACTCACCGCGGGCGATCATGGAGCCCCACTCGACGGCATCCGGCTGGATGCCCACTCCGATGAAGCCGAGTGCCGCGATGTTTCCGCACACCCACGCCGCACTGATCGAGGCGTAGGCAAGGAGCGGACGCCAGCTGTTCGGCATCAGGTGCTTGAAGAGCACCACCAGTGGACGGTTGCCGACCATGCGCGCGGCTTCGGCGAACTGCCAGGTCTTCTTGGTCAGCACCTCGGCACGCGCGAGCCGCACGAAGTCTGGAAGCGGGATGATGGCGATGACCACGATCACGTTGAGCGTGCCAGGGCCGAGGACCGTGATGATCAGCAGGGCCATCAGCAGGGCCGGAAACGCCTGGACGACCTCCAGCAGGCGCAGGGTGACCGCCTCGAACCAGCCCCCGAAGAAGCCGGCGAGCGCACCCCAGGTCGAGCCGATCGTCAGCGAGATGGCCACGGCGGCGACGGTGTAGAAAACGTCGGTGCGACCCGCGGAGATCGTGCGCGAGAAGATGTCCGAGCCCACGGAGTCGGTGCCGAACCAGTGCGCGGCACTGGGTGCGCTACTGAACGCGCCCGTGCCAGTCGCCGCCGGAGGATACGGCGTCCAGATCAGCGACACGATGGACACCAGCACCAGGAACGCCAGGAGGATCAGTCCGATCGGCAACGTCCCTGACGATGAGCGGAAGCTCCGGATCGAGCTGAAGACAGAGGCTGTCACCCCCGAGAGCCGACTCGGCTTGGGTATGACGGTTTCGATTGCTGGGTCAAGAGATGTGGTCATGACCGGATCCTCGGGTCGGCGAAGGTGTAAGCGATGTCCAGCAACTGGTAGACGATCACGTAGAGAATCGACGCGTAGAGCACGAATCCCTGGAGGGCCGGGAAGTCGGAGTTCTCCAGTGAGCTGAGCGCGTACTGCCCGACCCCGGGCCAGCCGAAGACACCCTCGATCAGCACCGTGCCGGAGAACGTCCAGGCGACGGTGCCGGCGAACATCGTGATGACCGGCAGCATGGCGTTCCTGAACGCGTAGACGAACCAGGTACGGGCTCGGGAGAGTCCGAGGGCGCGAGCGGTGCGGACGTAGTCGGCCTTCAGCGCCAGGATCATCGACGCCCGGGCACCCCGGGCAATCGGCGATGACACTCCGTACCCGAGCACCAGCACGGGCAGGATGAGCTGACGCAGAGCGGGCCAGAAGGTGGACAGGTGTCCGGTGATGATGCTGTCGATGAGGTAGAAGCCCGTGACCTTCGGCGGCGGAAACGCTCCGATGGGCAGCCGGCCCGTCGGGCCAGGGAGCACGTGCAGCCGGTCGAAGAAGATCACGATCAGCATGAGCGCGACCCAGAACTGGGGAAGCGCGAGTCCCGCGGAGGTGAGGAGGCGAGAGGCACGGTCGAAGATCGAGCCTTCGAAGACCGCAGACAGGACGCCGACGGCGACGCCGACGGTGACCCCGAAGAGCAGGGCACAGACCGCGAGTTCGGCGGTCGCCGGAACCCTGTTCATGAGGTCCGCTGTGACCGGCCGGAACGTCATGTACGAAGTACCGAGGTTTCCGTGGATCACGTCGCGCAGGTAGTGGACGTACTGAACCGGAATCGGGTCGGCGAGACCCAGACGCTGACGGATAGCTGCGCGGTCGGCCGCCGTGGACGTAGGCTGGGCGAACAAGTTGACCGGGTCGCCTCCGAAGACGCGTGTCAACAGGAACGTCAGCGTCACGACACCCCAGATGACCAGCAGCGCGGCGAGTACCCGGCGGCCGATCAAGCTAACGAACTTGGGGACGACGATGCCACGACGACTGCGAAGACTGCGCGGCGGTGGCGCCGAGATTTCAACCGCCATGAAACATCTCCTCGGGGAAGCGTGCGAACGGGCCTGGGAACGGGTGACACGGCGATGTGCCGAAACGAGCACGGTGGGCCGACCGCCATGTCGCCTGCGCCCGAGCTCAGGAAACCCGCGCCGGGCGCGGACGAATCCTGAATCCATCTCTGATACGAGCACCGGTGGCCGCAGTAAGGGCAATGCTCCCCGTACATCTCACTTCTTCAGTAACTGCTGCGTTACGAGTTTGCTGCGCGAGGAGAGGCACGCCACCTGGGCGTTTGTCAGACCCCCGCCGTGGCGGGCGCGCCGACCTTGTCGAGGTAATTGAGCATCTGCTCGAGGTGGACGACATCGGCGTACCGGTCGGCGAGGTCGTACAGCGCGGCCGCTGTGGACACGGGCCGCCAGTCGTCGCAGCACTCGTCGACGATCATCACGCGGTACGACCGCGCCGCGCCGTCGACGGCAGTGCTACGCACACAGCCGCTAGTCGACGTGCCGCACATGAGGAGCGTGTCAACGCCGAGCACCTTGAGCTTCTCGTCCAGGTCGGTGTCGTAGAAGCCGGAGGCGTGGCGCTTCTCGACCAGCAGGTCGGCGGGCTCCATCGCGACAATCGGGTTGATCGCCGTGGTGGGCAGGCCCCGCTGACAGCTCGAGAAGATCCCGCCCTCGCGCCGCCAGGCCAGGGGGACGTCGTCCATTGTGTCGTAGGCGACCGCGAGGTAGACCACCGGCGCGCCCACGGCACGGGCCTTCTCGATCAGCTTCGCGGTCGCCCGCAGCGTCGACTCGGTGTCGGATCGCCCGTGCGTGGTGAAGGCGAGTTGGAAGTCGACGACGATCACGGCCGGTTTCTCACCCAGCCCGATCTTGGGGTTGTCCCGCAGGTGCTCGACCTTCGCGACCTCTTCGTTGTAGTCCAACATGCGGCTCTTTCCTTAGGCGTTGGAATAGGCCCGGTATGCGCTAGGGGGCTTAGGCGGTGACCAGCGGTCCGAGACGCCGCGGCTCGAAGCCCAATTACAGTGTCAGTTAAACGCACCTCATGTTTCGCCACAATCCTGAGCAGCGTAAACATCGTGTTGCGCGACCTGTCCCGTTATGTCCGAGCGATGGCGTTACAGGCTATTCCAAGCCGCCAGGAAATTCCGAGACGGTCGCCTGATAACTCTTCGAATATTGGTAGATCTCAGATATCGTCCGCGGCGGACTGGCCATACTCAGCCGTTATCCGACAAGAACTCACCGAGGTTTCCCATGCTGGCCGCGCACCGCGGTGAGATCGGCTGTGATCGGCTGTGATCCCTGCGCTACCTGGGAGAACGCGGACATCACCCGGCGGCGAGCGTGTACTCTTTCGCGATGGCGTCGTACTGGTCAGGGCGGCGGTTCACCTTGTGGTCCAGGCGGGCGCGGGCCTCGGCTGCGGCGTCCAGGTCCAGTTCGGCAACGACCAGCTCGTCGCCCTCGGAAGCAGCCCTGGCCAGGACCTCGCCGGTGTGCGAGATGACGCTGCTCGCGCCGATGAAGGGATTTCCTTCCTCGATGCCGGCCTTGCCGGCTGCGATAGCCGGGATGCCGTTGTAGAGCGCCGCCGAGCGCACCGCCAGCTCATGCGACTCGATCGACCGCTCCCGGCCATCGGGGAGTGTGTCGTCGTACCCCGTGTTGAAGACGACAGCGTAGATCTCCGAGCCCGACAGCCCCAGGCACCGGAACGTCTCGGGGAAGCGGCGGTCGTAGCAGATAGCCATGCCGATCTCCCCGACCGGCGAGGCGTACGCCGGGAAGCCGAGGTTCCCTGGAAGGAAGTAACGCTTCTCCAGGCCATGACGGGGCTTCTCGGGGTCGGGCTCGACCGTACCGGGGATATGCATCTTGCGGTATCGCCCCAACTCCTGCCCCGAGCCGTCCAGCAGGGCCGCGGAGTTGTACAGGCCCTCCGGTGTCATCTCGGCGAATGGGATCACGGTCGTGATGTTGCTGCGCCGGATCGCCTCGATGACCGGGGCGGTCTCCTCCGACGGGAACGAGGTCTCAGCGAACGACGCGGCGTCATCGCGAACCTTGGTCGCGAAGTACGGAGACAGGGCGAGCTCAGGGAAGACGGCGAACTGGACGCCTTTGCTGCCTGCCTCGTCGATAAGGGCAACGATCCGGCTGATGGTCTCAGCCTTGTCCGGCGAGGCCGGTCCGAGTTGCGCAGCAGCGACCTTGACTGTGCCCATGGTTGGCACTCCCTTTCCTTCTGGCGCGTGTCCGTGACAAAGATGTCGCGGCCACGCTGCCGGGAATGCGAACCGGGTCCGAACCGGGTGGGTTCGTCAGTTCACTGTCACTAAATTTCACTGTCACTGAACTGTAGTGCGCGCCGAACCGGTGTCAAGAGATGCTGCGGGACCTCAGGGGACGCGCAATGCGATGTTTACCTGCGGCGAGTCACCCTGAAACGACGTCTTCCTTCAATGAAGTTCAGTAGCACTTAAAAAGTCGGCGCAGGCGCCGGTTGATCTCTCGTGCGGGCAACTGCCTGGTCGCTCGGGCCTGCTTGTTGCTTCGCTGCGATAGAAATTTGGGTCGTAAGTGAAACCTGTTACCGCCGAGGAACGCCTGCGGGGCTCGACGACGAGGAGATCCGTGCCGTCAGCTGCCCGCGATCTGCCGCCTGAGACGCCCTACCGGCGTGCCGACGTCGCGCGCCGCATCGCAGACCTGATCCGGTCGGACCTCCATGCCGGCCGGCTCGACGAGCAGTTGCCCTACGAGTGGGACCTGCTGCGCCGGTACAACGCCAGCCGCGGCGCGACGCGCGAGGCGCTGCGCCTGCTGAGCGACCAGGGCGTGCTCCGGCGGCTCCCCGGCGTCGGAACGCTCCGCCGGGTCGACCGGACAGCCATCCGGATGCACCAGGCCGCCGCGGCGATCCATATCGTGGACGCCGACACGATGGATGCCGGCAGGATCGGCGGAGCGCGGATGCAGGCCGAGACGATCGCCCACGAGCGCCTCGCCGCGCCCGCCGCGGTGGCGGAAGCGCTGGAGATCGGTGTTGGCGAGGACGTCCTGTTCACTGAGGCCCTCATCCGCATCGACGGGACACCGCACCGGCTCCGCTCGAGCTGGATTCCAGTGTCGCGCGTGCCAGGGGAGGACCGCGATTCGGTCCCGCGTCTCCCGCCGGACGTCCTGCGCGAGCTCTTCAGCATGTCGCTGTCCTTCCGGCGGTTCGTGATCGAGGCCACGATCGCGGACGCGGCCGTCGCGGATCTCCTCGAGATCGAGCTGGGGGCGGCCACCCTCGTGAACGAGCGGGTCCTGCAGACCGCGGACGGCCTGCCCATCGAGTTCGGCTTCACCCGCCATCGCGGCGACCGCAGCTTCTTCTACGCGGCCGGCGTCGACTCCTGACCACTCACCTTCACCTCGGAGGAACCACCATGAACAGCGCAGCGACAGCCCTCGAGCCGACCGGGCAGAGCACCGGGCTACCGAAGGTCGTGGTCGTCGGGACGGGCGGGACGATCCACTCGGTGGGCAAGAACTCGCTCGACATCGTCCGCTACGGCGAGAACAAGACGATGTATGACGTCACCGAGCTGCTAGCCAACGTCGCCGAGACGGCACTGGTAACGCAGCCGGTGCCGATCCCCTACAAGACTGTCGGCTCGCCCTCAATCGGCCCGGAGACCTGGGTTGAGCTCGTCGATGTCATCACCCAGGCTGTCAAGGAGCATCAGCCCGCCGGCGTGGTGGTCACCCACGGGACCGCGTCGCTGGAGGAGACGGCGTACTTCCTCAACCTGACACTCCACGTCGATGTGCCCGTCGTCGTGGTCGGGTCCCAGCGGCCGATCAGCGGGATCTCCACGGACGGGGCGGTCAACCTCGTCAACGCGCTGCGGGTCGCTGCCGACTCAGGCTCACGCGGCATGGGCGTAATGGTGCTGCTTAACGACGAGATCCACTCGGCCCGCGAAGTCGCGAAGACCTCGACACTGCGGATGCAGACCTTCCGCACCCGCGATTTCGGGGTGCTCGGCCACGCCGACGCCGACAAGATCAGCTTCTACCGGCAGCCGGTGCGCAAGCGGGCGCCGGAGACAGAGTTCATCGTCAAGACGGGCGACAAGCTTCCGCGCATCGACATCGCCTACTCCTACGCGGGCGATGACGGCGCCGCCATCGATGCCTTCGTCGCCGCTGGCGCGAAGGGCATCATCTCGGCCGGCTTCGCACCCGGCGGCGCGACCGACGGTGAGCGGGAGGCGTTCGACCGCGCGGCCGACGCCGGCGTGCAGGTAATGATCTCCACGCGTGTCGGCAGCGGCCGGGTGGTCGAGGCCGAGGGCGGCCGTCCCAAAGGCAGCATCCCGGCGGACAACCTCACTCCGCAGAAGGCCCGCATCCTGCTGATGCTCGCGCTGAGCATTACCTCGGACCCGGCGGAGATCCGGCGGATCTTCGCGACGTACTAAGCCCTCACCTGCGGGCCGAACTGCACGTCCAACGGCCTTGGCTGTGGTTGCGACGCGAGCACCAGCAGCATCCGGACCGTCTCGGTGCCCACCTGCCGCCAGCGATGGCGCAGCCCGGCGTCGCAGTAGACCGTGGCACCACGGGTCAGCCGGAACAGGCCGCGACCTTCCAGTTCGACCTCCGCTTCGCCGTCGCAGAGGTACATGAACTCGTCGGAGTCGTGAACGGCCCAGTTGCGCATGACCGTCGGCGCCCCGACCACCTCCATCGGCTGGATCGCCCGACGGCCTTGGACCAGCGAGCGCGCATAGCCGGCGACGTTGTCGATGTAGGCGCCGTCCTCGCCGCCCTGGAACGCGGGAGAGACCGGATCGACCGGGATCTCCGAGAGCGGGCTGAGGCTCGCCAGCAGCGCGTGCGCGCTCGTGCCCAGCGCGGTGGAGATCCTCACGAGGGACGGCAGGCTCGGATTGGTCAGGCCGCGCTCGAGCTGGCTGAGGAAGGAGACGGACAGTGAGGTCTGCTCGGCCAGGTCGGCCAGGCGGATCGCGCGTTCCTCCCGGAGTCCGCGGATCGCCGCTCCCAGCGCCTGGGGTCCCACGTCGGCGAGGTCGGCGCTTCGGGCACTTGACGTCATGACTTCATCCAAATGTGGTGAGACTGAAATCGCATGTCCGGCAACGCTAGCACGCCGTGGCGTCGAGCAACGGGCCGCTCACACGCGAAAACCGCGGCGCTGACGCCACGTCGGACCGGTCGTCACCGGTCCGCGGCAGGCGCAGGAAGCCGATCGGTCAGCTCACGGCAGCTTCTTGAACCAGTCGATGACCTGTCCGCCCGTAGAGGGTGTCGAACTGACGCTTCACCATCTCGCAGAGGTAGTCGGCCTCGCGGATCGACAGCACGCCGGCGTCGTTGGTCTGGCCGCTGTAGGGCACGTAGCAGAACGGCTCGCCGCCCTTTACCTTGATGGGCAGCGGCTGGTCGTCGATGATCCACGACGTGTGATAGTGGCAGCCCGCCTCGGCCATCAGGTCGTCGGTGTTCTCGGTGTAGCCGCCTCCGCCGCCGAGGCGGCCCTTGACCCGCTTGCCTGTCTTCCGCTCGACCGTCTCGATGAAGTCCTTCCAGTACGCCCGCTCCTCCTCGGCCGTGTAGCCGTAAATCGGCCGCGTGTTGTAGATGCCGTGGGCCATGTAGGCCCAGTCGGCGGCGATCATCGCATCCTTGACCTCGGGGAAGTGATCGAGGGTCCCCAGATTCAGGCAGGCCGTCGCCCGTACCTTGTACTTGCACAGGACGTCGTACATGCGCCAGAGGGCGACGCGGTTGCCGTAGTCCTTCAGGGCGTAGTCCGGGATGTCGGGACGGTCCGGGCGGTTCAACGGCGTGTATTCGTAGTGTTCGATGTTCGGCGCGACCCAGAAGGCAACCCGCGCGCCATCTGGCCATTCGAGCTTCGGACGCTCCGTGATGGGCCAGTAGCCGAAACGGCCTGGGGGCAGGGTCATCTGTTCCTCCTCGACGGCTCACTCGCCAGCAGAAGTAGACCGGCGATTTGTGTCGCTCAAGACCTTCGCGTAACGCGGCACTTACGCCACCCGCGACACCACCGCACTTCGGCGATTCCCCCACCCGATGCCGGAAGCGCACCACGACGGACGTGAGCGCGACGAGACCGACCAGCGACGCGGTGGCCAGCGCGGGGCGGGTGCCCAGCAGCTCGGCCAGAACACCGATGATCACCGTGCCGATCGGCAGAGCCCCGATGCACGTGCTCAGCACACCGAGCGCGACCCCCCGCTCTGAGCCATCCGCCGACTCGATCGCCAGCAGACTCTGCATCGAGGCGAAGCCCGACTGACCGAGTCCGGAGAGGAACAGCGCGAAGAATGCGAGGCTGAACAGCGGCGCGGTCGAGAAGACGAACAGGCCGGCGAGTGCAACGGCAGTCCCGGAGGCGAAGACCAGGAAGTGGCGCCTGGGCTGACGCGATATGAGGGCCAGGCCGCCGAGGATCTGGCCGAGGCCGGGCCCAGCGGCGAGCAGGCCGGCCATCGCCGCCCCACCGGCGAAGTGCTTGGCGACGACGGGCACCAGCGGCTGGTAGCCGAACATGCACAGATTGACCACGACGGTCACCAGCAGCATCGCCCGCATCCGCGGGCTGCGTCGTACCAGGGTGCGCCCGGCCCGCAGCTGGCGGGCGACCGAGATCGGGGCGGTGCTGCTGCGCGGCGCGGCGTACCTGGGCGGCGGCACCGTCGAGAGCAGCACCAGCGAAACGCATAGCAGTGTCCCCATAGCGAAGAAGCCGGCCCCGAGTCCGACGTTGTCCATGAGGGCCCCGCCGACGAGACTGCCGACCATGACGGACGTGGACTGTGCCGTCGCCTCGATGGTCATCGCCGGTGCGGCGAGTCGGGGCCCGGCCGTCTCGAAGATCAGCGGCCGTTGTACGGTCATGTTCGCCAGGCCGCCAACCCCCAGCAGGAACATGAACGGGAACGCCATCCAGACCTGCACGTGCCCGCTCTGAACCACCCAGAACATCAGGAACTCGACAGGGACGAGCAGCGCTTGGACGCACATCAGCAGGCGCTTGCGCTCGAACCGGTCGCTGATCGCGCCGGCCATGAACCCACCGAGCAGCATCGGGGCGAACAGCAGCGCACCCGCGGTCTGGTTGACCATCGGCGCGCCGTCCAACTGCGTCAGCAGGTAACTCACCGTGAACAGCCCGCCCCCGCGCGACGTGTGCCATAGGACCGAACTCGTGCACAACCTCAGATAGCCGGGCACCCGGACCAGGGCGCGAAGATGACCGGTGCGCGCGGCGTCGTCCGCGAGGGGCGCCAGCGCCTCGTCCGTAGTCAGTGTGGCCTCATCACCGTCTGGTCAGATGAGTGGGCCAGGCGGTGACCAGCACGGCCGGCTTGTGGTTGAGCATCGAAATGAACACACCCCAACTCCAGAGCACGGGGCTACTGTTACAGTCACATTGCAGTCCCAGTGAAACGGACCCGACGGCGTGAGCGCAACGGAGATGCCGTAAACATCACGTTGCGCCGATGATGTGAGCGGGCGCGACACGTGAACAGTGCGCCGGGATCGGGAGGCGGCGGTCGACACAGCCTTGACAGTGATCTTCAATCGGTTACAGTCTCACTTAAAGACGCGCGAGTTGGTAGCGCGAGAGCACCGACGCGCCCTCGGACCCGGCAACGACGCCACCGAACCCCCAGAGCACCAGTCAGGTCGCCGCTTCGGATGGCCGACCCCGTTGATCCACGAAACCGAGGACGAGACATGACCATCCGGAAGGTCGCGGCCGCCCAGCTCGGCCCCGCATCGAGTGACAAGGCCGGAACCGTGGCCCGCATGGTGGACCTGCTCGACGAGGCGGGACGGCAGGGCGTCGAGTTCGTCGTGTTCCCGGAGCTCAGCCTGACGCCGTACTTCGCCGGCGAGATCCTCCAGGACGTGGCCTCCTTCGCGGAGGAGTCCTTCCCCTCCGAGCAGACCGCGCCGCTCATCGAGGCGATCAGACGGCATCGCATCACCACGGTGGTGCCGTTCGCGGAGGCCACTCCCGACGGCCTGTTCAACTCGGCCGCACTGATCGACGGCGCCGGCAGCGAGCTCGGCCGCTACCGCAAGATGCACATCCCCGGCACGGTCGACGTCGACCCGTCCAAGCCGTTCCAGATCCTCGAGAAGCGGTACTTCAAGCCGGGTGACCTCGGCTTCCCGGCCTACGATTCCCCCGTCGGCCCGGTCGGCATGGCGATCTGCTACGACCGGCGGTTCCCCGAGACGTTCCGCTGCCTCGGGCTCTCCGGTGCCGAGATCTACGCCGTCGTCTTCAACACGCCGTACAACCAGGCCGAGGACAACGCTCGCGCCAGGTCGATCGAGTCGCATGAGCTCGCCGTGCGGTGCGCGGCGGCCTACAACGGCATCCCTGCCATCGCGGCAGGCAAGGCCGGCGTGGAGGGCGGCCTGCCGTTCATCGGCGCCAGCAGCGTCATCTCGCACACCGGTGACGTGCTCGCCCGGTCGGCGTCCGACGGCGACGACCTGGTGGTGGCGGAGATCGACTTCGCCGCGGCCGCGGAGGCGCGGGCCCGCCTGGACCTGGCGGCCAATCGCCGCAGCGACCAGTACTCCGCGATCGCCGCGGAGTACTCCCTCGCCGGGTCGCTGAGCTGATGACCGCCACCGCCGGTGCGCCAGCGGCGCTCTACAACCTGACTGTGACCGAGGCGTCGGAGAAGATCGCGGCCGGCGAGCTCTCGGTGCTCGACTACAACCTGGCCTTCATCGAGCGCACCGACGAGCTCGAGCCGCATGTCAGGGCATTCGCCCACCTCGACCGGGAGGGCTGGGTCGCCGAAGCGAAGCAGCTCGACGAGGAGGCCAGGGCCGGCAAGTTCCGGGGACCGCTGCACGGCATCCCGTTCGGCATCAAGGACCAGTTCTTCGTCAAGGGCATGCCCTGCACGGTCAGCGCCTCGTGGGGTGTCGACTTCGTGCCAGCCGACGACGCCACCCTGGTCGCCCGGCTGCGCGAGGCCGGCGGCATCATCGCCGGGACGACGTACATGCCGGACCGCCACGGCAACCCGCCGACCTGCAACCCGTGGAACCTCGCCCGCACGCCGGGAGGCTCCAGCTCGGGTTCCGCCGCCTCGGTGGGCGCGCGGATGGTGCCGGCGGCGATCGGCGAGTCGACCGGCGGGTCGGGCATCCGCCCGCCGTCGTTCTGCGGCGTCGCCGCGATGAAGCCGACGTTCGGCCGGATCAGCGGCAAGGGCATGTACGTCTACAGCTGGGTGCTTGATCACCCCACAGTGATCGGCCAGACCATGGCCGACATCGCGCTGATCTACAACTGCATCGCCGGCCCCGACCCGCTCGACGAGACCGGCCGCACCGAGCCGCTCGAGCCCGTCTCGGCCGAGGTGCCCGCCGCGCCGCCGAAGATCGGGCGGATCGTGAACTACTTCCCCGACCTGTGCCAGCCGGTGATGCTCGATCAGATGGACGCCGCGGTCGCCAGGCTGCGGGACGCGGGGGCCGAGATCACCGACATCATGCTGCCCGCGGGCTGGGACGCCGTCTGGCCGGTGTTCACGCTGGTCATGGGCGCGGAGCAGTCGACCTACCACGGCAGGCACACCGGCGACCTGATCACCAAGGGCGCGGACGTCGCCCCGGTACTCGCGGACCTGGTCCCGGCGACGTACTACCTGCAGGCGCAGCGGGTACGCCGCTGGCTGGCCGACAGCGTGCTGCCGCTGTTCGACCAGGTCGACTTCCTGCTCACCCCGGCGGCGGTCGAAGAGCCGCCGCTCGGCCACGGGGGCGGCGACAACCGCATGAACAGCCCGTGGTCCGTCGTCGGCATCCCTTCCCTGACGTTCAACATCGGGCTGTCCCCGAACGGCCTGCCGATGGGAGCCCAGCTCGCGGCACCGCCGCTGAAAGAGGACGCCATCCTCAAGGCCGGCGCGTGGTGCGAGTCCGTGATGGGCCGCCTGCGCACGCCGGACGTCGCCTACCCGGCGAACCCCTGACCGGGACTGGGACTACAGCACCTGAAGGTCCGGACCCAAGCCGCTGCATTCTGGCCCGATGCCTCGCCGGGCCAGAACCAGACTGGCCCGGCGAGCCACGCGGGCTATCTCACGGAAAGAGCGGCTCGAGGTCGTCGGGCAGCTGAACGGAGCTGACGATCGACATCGCCGCGGCCATGGCCGCGATATCGTCGGCCAGGCCGGCCGCGGCCTCTTCGCCCCAGGCCGCCGCAGCGGCAGCGGCCAGCCAGTCCTGCGCTTCCTCCAGCGTGACCGGTGGGTAGATTCGCATTTGTCTCCTCCAACTACACGGCAGCTTCATCTGCATGCATCAGCCTGGCGGCTTCATCTACATGGCAGCGGGTTCTGCGGCAACGGCTGCCCAGAGCCCGGCGTAGCGGTTGTCGAGTGCCATCAGCTCGGCGTGGGAGCCGTCTTCGACGATGGCGCCGTTGTCGACCACGAGGATGCGGTGGGCGGCTTGGGCGGTGTTGAGGCGGTGGGCGATCAGGATGGTCGTACGCCCGCTGGCGACCAGGCCCATGGCGCGCTGGACGCGTGCTTCGGTGGCCAGGTCGAGGTTGGCGGTGGCCTCGTCGAGCAGCAGGATGGCCGGGTCGACCAGGAGTGCCCGGGCGAGGCTGAGCAGCTGGCGTTCCCCGGCGGACAGGGACTTGCCCTGCTCGCTGACCGGGGTGTGGTAACCCTGGGGCAGTGAGGCGATGAACTCGTGTGCACCGACCGCGCGTGCCGCCCTCTCGACCTCGAGATCGGAGGCTTCGGGGCGGCCGTAGGCGATGTTGGAGCGGATGGTCCCGGAGAACAGGAACGGCTCCTGGGGCACGAACCCGAGCTGGTGGCGGTAGGCCGGCAGGTCGAGGTCGCGAATCGGGGTGCCGTCGATGGACACCGTGCCGGCGGTGGCGTCGTAGAAGCGGGCGACCAGCTTCATCAGGGTGGACTTGCCCGCACCCGTCGTACCGACCAGCGCGACAACCTGCCCGGGCGGGATGGTCAGGCTGACGTCGTCCATCGCGACAAGGCCGGTGGACTCGTAGGCGAAGGTCACGTGGTCCAGGCCGATCTCCCCACGCAACCGCGACGGAGTGACCGGATGCTCGGCCTGCGGGGTGGCCGAAGGCGTCTGCAGCAGCTCGCCCAGCTGGGTCGCGGCGACCTGGGCCTGCAGCCACTGGTCGAACACCGTAGAGAGCTGCCGCATCGGCGCGAAGAACTGGTCCAGGTAGAGCAGGAACGCGACCAGCACGCCGTCGCTCAGGTTACCGCTGTGGAAGCGGCTGGCCCCCACACCCAGTGTTATCGCCTTGGCCAGGAAGCTGAGCAGGTCGATGAAGGGGAAGAACCGCGCCTGCAATTCCATTGAGCGCTCGCGGGCCGAGCAGTAGGACTGCGCCAGCCGGGCGAAGCGGGCCTCGTTGGCCGGCTGCTGGTTGTACGCCTGGCTGACCATGATGCCCGACAGGCTCTCCTGCATGTCGGCGTACAGGATCGAGATCCGCTCCCGAGCGGTCAGGTAGGAGCGGGTCGAGGCCCGGCTGAACAGCACGCCCGTAATCACCAGCGGGATCAGCACGACCGATACGGCCAAGGCCAGGCCCGGGTTGAAGACACCGAGGACGATCCCGATGCCGGCGCAGGTAATCAGGCTGACAAGGGCGGTCACCAGGCCCTGCTGGAGCAGCTGTGAAAAGGACTCCACGTCGGAGGTCATGCGGGTCATGATCTTGCCGGCCTGGAACTGCTCGTAGTAGTTCAGCGACAGGCGCTGCAGGTGCGCGAAGGTGCGCACCCGCAGGCCGAACAGCATCCGCTCGGCGGTGCGCTGGGTGTAGTAGGTCATGAACCGCTGGTTGACCCAGCTGATCGCCTGGAGGATCAGCAGGGCACCGACTACGCCGTAAAGGAACGACGCCGCGTGCCGCACGGCGCCGTAGTCGAGACCCAGGCGGATCAGCGCAGGCCCGGCGAGACCAGTGAGGGCACCGAGCACGACCAGTCCGAAGCCGGCCAGCAGCGGCCGGAGGAACGGGCGGAAGACATCCCAAATCGAAAAGTCATCGCGCGGTGCGGATTGCTGCTCGATGTCGACCTGCGGATCGCCGTCTAGCGGCGGCAGCGCCTCAACCGCGACCAGCAGGTCGTCAGAAGCGGTCGCGAGGCTGCCCAGCCGTCCGGCGTCGCTTCCGTGGCCGTGGAAGCCGCCGACGCCACTGCTGCGGGCGACGGCGTCCGCCGAGAAGGTGCTCACCTTGAGCGCGCCGACCCGATCGGCTTCGGTGGGCCAGGCGGCCGGGTCGATGCGGTCGACGGGTGCCGGCGATGCGATGTCGTCGGCCTCGGGGCCGGTGAGCAGCTCGCGGAACAGCTCCGAGCGCTCCTGCAGCTCCGGTACCGTGCCCTGGTCCACGATGCGGCCCCGGTCGAGCACGATCACTCGGTCAGCCAGCTGCAGCGTCGAGTACCGCTTGGCGATCAGGATCGTCGTGCGGCCGGCCAGCACCTCCTCGAAGGAGCGATGGATCGCGTGCTCGGTGCGCGTGTCAATCGCTGAGGTGGCATCGTCGAGCACCAGCACCCGCGGGTTGGCCAGCGCCGCCCGGGCCAGCGCGATGCGCTGCCGCTGCCCGCCGGACAGGGTGAAGCCGCGTTCGCCGACCACTGTGTGGTAGCCCTCCGGCATGCCCGAGATGAACCCGTGGGCGTGCGCGGCGACGGCCGCGTGCTCGACCTCATCATCGGTCGCATCTGGCTTGCCGAAGGCGATGTTGTCCCGGATGGTCCTGGAGAACAAGAAGCCCTCCTCGAAGACCAGCCCGACAGCATCGCGCACAGACTCCACCGTGTAGTCGCGTACGTCACGCCCGTCGATGCGAACCACGCCCGAGGTTGGGTTGTAGAACCGTGCGAGCAGCAGGGCGAGGGTCGACTTGCCCGAGCCCGAGGCGCCCACGATGGCGACGCTCTCGCCGGGCTCGATGCGCAGCGACACATCCGTCAGGACCGGCTCGCCCCCGTCGTAGGAGAAGTCGACATGCTCCAGCTCGATCGGCCCGACCTGCCGGCCCAGCGTGACGGCGTCCGGCTTGTCCTGCACCGCGGAGGTCGCCGCGAGCAGGTCCAGGAGCCGCGCCGCGCCGGCCCGGGCCTGCTGGCTGGTCGTCAGCACGCTTGACAGGAACTGCACCGGGGTCACCAGCTGCAGCACATAGCTGGAGAACGCCAGGAAGACACCCAGCGTGATGTGGTGCTGCAGGACCAGCCAGCCGCCCAGGGCCAGCATGCCGATCTGCGCCAGGCCGGGGAAGGCATCCAGGGATGCGGAGAAGGCCGCCATGATCCTCGCCGAGCGGAGCCGGGACTGGAAGAGCACCTTCGACTCGGCGTGGAGCGCCTCCTGCTCCTGGGCCTCCTGGCCGAACGCCTTCACCACCCGGACGCCCGTGACCGCTTCCTCGACGATGCCGGCGACCGAGGCCTTGTACAGCGCGTCGGTATAGCTGGCAGGGAACATCCTGGACCGGAACTTCGCCGCGACCCAGGTGAACAGCGGCACGATGACGACCATGATCACGGTAAGCACAGGGGAGAGCCACAGCATGACCGCGAGTGCTGCCGCCAGCAGGGTCAGGTTGCCCCACGCGACCCCCAGCTGCTGAACGAACATCTGGATGATGGTGAGGTCGCTGGTCGCCCGCGACATGATGTCGCCGGTGCGGAGCCGGTCCCGCCCGGTCGGGTCGAGGTACTGCAGGTGGTGGTGTACCAGCTTCTGCAGCTCTCGCTGGCTTCGCGCGGCCGCTGTGAAGCCAACCCGGCGGCGCAGGTACTGCAAGGCGAAACAGGCGATCCCCGTGATGACCAGGATCGCGATCCACAAGCTCAGCGACTTGTGATGGGTGACTATCGCGTCGTCGATGATGACCTGCTGAATGAGGGGAATGGACGCCAGGGAGAGCTGGCCGCCCACCGCCAGGACGATAGCGCTGTGGATCCGCCGGACATTCGCCTGTCCTATCAGCGGCCTGATGAGGCCGAGTGTGCCCGGTTCCCTGCTCATGAGACCTCGTTCGGCGACGCCGACCTCAGCTGGGCAGCTACCTTGAGCGTGCTCATCTGGCGACCCTTCCCTTTCCTGCGAACATGCGAGCGAGCGGGTTCTGCTGCTGACCGATCGGTGGACCTTCGTCGGCCGCGACGACCCGTGTGGGGGGGCAGTGCCACATTGCCGCTGTGCAACCTGGGCAGCCCGTCGATTCAGTTGGACTGTAATACGTGAAAGTTCAATGTCAACGCACGAGGGGATGGCGCAACGGGATGTTTACAGGGACTCGAATCGCTCTCGGCAACAGCGATGTCCCTCACTTGGTTTCAGCGTCACTGAAGAGTTCGCGTCGCTGTCCCTGAGATCGGGGGCCGGCCGCGGGCAGGGTTGAAGGCCCGCGGCGGCGTGGGCCGGTCGGTCTTCCTGCCCAGCCGGCGCACCCCTACGAGGCAGCGACCGCAACCGTCATACCCGGTGCTGCGCATGTCTTCCATGATGCCTTCTCCCGCGTGTGGATTGCGGAAGCATCCGGGCGGCAAGGACAATTGCGCGGCTGACCGGACGGCGGTCGAGGCGGTGGGCTCAGTCGAAGCCGATCGTCTCGCCCGCCAGGGTCAACGTCTCCAGGCAGGCGAAGCCGGGGGAGTCTGGCGAACTGTCTGCGAACGCGCCGTCCAGGGCGTCGTGCACGGCGGGCAGCGTCCACATGCCGTCGGGGGTGTCCGCCCGGAAGACCGCGCGGACGCTCGGCGGGTTCAGCACCGCGGCGACACCGCCGTGCACCACGAACACCTCGCCGTTGATCCGTTCCGCCGCGGGACCTGCCAGGTAGGTCACCAGCGGCGTCACGTGCTCGGGGTCAAGGGGGTCGGGTCCCTCGGAGGGCCGCGCTGGCATCAGATCGTCGGTCATGGCGGTGCGGGCGCGCGGGCAGATGGCGTTGGCCCGCACCCCGTACCGCGCGCAGCCGCGCGCCGTCGCGACGGTGAGTGCCGCGATGCCCGCCTTGGCCGCGGAGTAGTTGGGCTGACCGGGCGAGCCGAGCAGGAACGCCTCAGAGGACGTGTTCACGATCCGCGCGTAGACCGGGCCGCCCGCCCGCTTGCTGGCCTCCCGCCAGTGCTCGGTCACGTGCCGGGTGGTCACGAAGTGGCCGCGCAGGTGCACCCGCAGCACCAGGTCCCATTCGTCGGCCGACATCGTGAAGACCATCCGGTCCCGCAGCACTCCGGCGTTGTTGACCAGGATGTCCAGCCGTCCGTAGGTGCCTAGCGCCCTGCTCAGCAGCCCCGCGCCGGTCTCCCAGTCACCGATATCGCCCGCGTGGACGACCGCCTGGCCGCCTGCCGCGGCGATCAGCGCGGCCGTCTCGGCGACCGCGTCGCCGGCCAGGTCGTTGAGCACGAGCAGCGCGCCGGCCCGGGCGAGGGCGACCGACTCCGCCCGGCCAAGTCCGTTGCCCGCGCCCGTCACGATGGCCACCTTGCCGTCGAGCGTCAGCGCCTCGTCCATGTCAGTACCCTGGTCCTGACAGCAAGCCGCCGTCGGCGACAAACTCGCTGCCTGTCGAGTAGGACGACTCGTCCGAGGCCAGGTACGCCACCAGGCGGGAGATCTCGGCTGGCTCGGCGAACCGGCGCAGCGGCATGCTGCCGAGAAAGCGCTCGCCGTCGCGCCCCGATTCCGCCTGGTCAAGGACCATCCGGGTAAGCACACCGCCGGGATGCACGGAGTTGACCCGGATGCCGAACTGGCCGAGTTCCTGCGCGGCGGCCTTGGTCATCCCGCGGATCGCGAACTTGCTCGCGCTGTAGGCGGAAAGACCCGCCGCCCCGGTGAACCCCTCGATCGAGGAGACGTTGACGATCGAGCCGCCGCCCGC